>Ga0209535_1001286_pt1 | contig 17251 bp, 6 predicted proteins | sample LinPmetageLP28_FD_184041 | JGI IMG/M metagenome (GOLD analysis project Ga0209535, IMG submission 184041) | Marine viral communities from the Pacific Ocean - LP-28 (SPAdes) (version 2) | ecosystem: Environmental > Aquatic > Marine > Oceanic | place: Pacific Ocean | collected 2009-08-22 | reverse complement strand
CACAGAAGAATTAGAAGAATCTAACACTACATCTAAATCACCAGGCCCAAAGGGATATGCTGCTTTCTTAAAAGATACTGATGAATTTAAGAAGAAAAATAAAAGTATGGCTTCTTTTTATAAAAAGGCTATGGGTTACTTATTGGTAGAAAGAATAGATTACTTAGATACTGCAGAAAAAATGATTAAGAAATACAAACTGAAATCTAAAGTGAAAATAGGTAGTGGAAAAAACTATGGAGAATATATTCCTGAAACTGATACTGTGACGCTTAGACCATCTTACAGTTCAGTAAAAGAGTTCTTAATAACTGTACTGCACGAAATAAAACATGCACTGGATGCAAAACAGTTAGGAGTCAGAAAATATATTAAAAAATATACACAGGCAGGAACTATGGCTGCTTATGATGGATTAGATCCTCATGATGATAATAAATGGGAAGAGAGAGCTGAAAGGTGGGCTCAAAAAGAAGTGAAAAAATATTTGAATAAAAGATTTTAATCTTATATATATTACTGTCGATATTAATACTAGTATTTAATTTGGTTATAAAAAATTCTGAATAGGTTTTTTAATTAAATCTTTCTGCCTTGTTTTTATAATCCTTAAATTAGATATTAATAATTAACAAGTAACAAGTACAAGTATAACAAGTAACAAGTAACAAGTATCAACTATGAAATCAAGAAGTGCTAAGAATAAAGGTAAAAGACTTCAAAACAATGTAAGAGATCTTTTATTAGAAACATTTAATCAGTTAGAGCCTGATGATATTAAATCTGCTATTATGGGAGAATCAGGAGAAGATATTAAATTATCTCCAGCGGCTCGAAAACTAATCCCTTATTCATTTGAATGTAAGAATCAAGAAGCTTTAAATATTTGGTCATCATTAGAACAAGCAGAAACAAATAGTGGTGATTACGATCCTGTTTTGATATTTAAAAGAAACAGAACTAAGACATATGCTGTCATTAATATAGATAAATTTATAGAGTTAATTAATGAAAATAATAAATCTTCTAAATAGAGTAATAGGAAACAATGGTAAGCTTTTAAGTAAGGCTAATGAATATATGTATTGGTCTCCATTTGTACAGCACCATAAACCAAAACTACAAATAAACACAAAAACTCAGAAATGGCATTGTTGGATTTCCAATCAAGGTGGTCACAATCTATTTCAGTTATTTAAAAAGTTAAAAGCCAGCAGAGAACAATTCAATGAACTGGCGGACATCGTTGGAAAACCACGCCAATCACTATCATCAAATCGTGAGAAAGTCAAGGAAAATGTTGTAAGATTACCAAAAGAATTTAAACCCCTGTGGAAAAGTAAAGATAGTATAATAAAAAGACACTCTATGAATTACTTAAAAAAACGTGGAATTACAATGGGTGATGTGATTCGTTACAATGTTGGATATTGTGAAGAGGGTGTCTATAGTAATAGAATTATAATACCATCATATAATAGTGATGGCGAACTTAATTATTTTGTCGGTAGAGATATTTACAGCGGAGGAATGAAATATAAAAATCCACCTGTATCCAAAGATGTTATTGGATTTGATTTATTTATTAATTGGGATGAACCTATTGTACTATGTGAGGGTTCATTTGATGCTATGGCTATTAGAAGAAATGCTATACCGTTATTTGGTAAAACTATACCAAAAAAATTAAAGATGAAAATCTACGAAAAAAAGGTTAAACAGATATATATATTATTAGATAGTGATGCTATTAAAGATTCTTTAAAAATAACAGATGATTTAATGAGAAATGGCATCGATGTTTATTTTGTTAATCTCAAAGAAGAAGATCCTTCTGATATGGGATTTAAAAAGATAATTAATCTTATTAAACAAACTAAACAGACTTCTTTTTATGATTTAATGAGGATGAAGCTAAATGGCAAAAAACGAAAATATATGGAAATTTAATGACGAAGAATGGAAAGTTCATTTTACAGACATCGAGCTATTAGAAAGGGTAAAAATAAAATTTGATTTGGAAGATTTAACTACTATTTATTATGAAAGTGGAAGTCTCTCCGAAGAAACTTCTTGGGATATTATAGTACCAAATGATAAAATTAATGAAGTCAAAAAATTCATAAAGGATAATACTTGATTAAAGAAAATGTTGTAAAAGTACCATTTCGTAAATTAAAGCACATACACCATATTTCAGATATACAGATTCGTAATCTAAAAAGACATAAAGAATACGAAGAAGTATTTGAACGCACTTACGAACAGGTAAAAAAACATAAAGATAATGCCGTAGTCTATATCGGTGGTGATATAGCACACTCAAAAACCGAAATGTCACCTGAATTAGTTGATGAACTCTCTCGCTTATTTAAGAATCTTGCAGACATCTGCCCAACAATTATAATTGCCGGCAATCACGACTGTAACTTAAATAATAGATCGAGGATGGATGTTCTTTCTCCTATTGTAAACAACCTAAAGCATTCAGATTTACATTACCTAAAAGATAGTGGTGTATACAAATGTGCTGATGTAAAATTTGTTGTATGGGATGTATGGGAAAAAGAAGATGACTATATTGAGGCTAAGGATTTTGATGGTGAAACAAAGATAGTTCTCTTTCACGGAACAGTAGATAAGTCAGAAACGGATTTAGGATTCTTTCTTCCATCGGATGTAAAGATTGCTAAATTTAAAGGTTATGATTTGGGATTGCTTGGTGACATCCACAAAAGACAGCATCTCAATAAAGAAGAAACCATTTCTTATTGTGGTTCATTGGTACAACAGAATCACGGAGAAGGATTAAGTCATGGTTATTTATTGTGGGATGTTCCTAAGAGAAAATCTGAGTACATAGAAATACCAAATGACTACGGCTATTATACTATAAACATAGATGGTGGTAAAGTACCTGATTGTCCAGACATACCTCAAAAGGCTAGACTAAGAGTTAGGGTTTCCAACACAAAACCATCAGAATTAAAAAAAGCTATGAGCTTAATTCATAGTAAATATGGAATTAAAGAAGTAACAGTTACTAAAACTGATTCTATATATTCTACTGAAAAAGTAAGAGGACAACACATAGCAGTTGGAAATGTAAGGGAAACTGATTATCAATATAACTTAATAGAAGAATATCTAAAATCAAATCACTTTATAGATGATGAAACCTTAATAGATATTAAAAAGATAAACGAAGAGTTGAATGGTAGATTGCCCGAAGATAATGTAAATAGAGGTGTAAACTGGCGAGTTAAAAAATTAGAGTTTGATAATATGTTTTCTTATGGTGAAGGTAATGTTGTAGACTTCACAAAACTGAATGGTATTGTTGGATTGTTTGCACCAAATGCTCAAGGTAAATCTTCCTTATTAGATGCTCTTTCATTCTGTTTATTTGATAGATCTTCAAGAGCTTATAAAGCAATTAATGTTCTTAACAATAAAAAAGATTGGTTTAAGTGTAAAGCTACTTTAGAAGTTGAGGGTGTGGAATACTTTATAGAAAGAGATGCTAAAAAACAATCAAATGGTCATGTTAAAGTAAACGTAGAGTTTTATACTTATGATGATGCTAATGAAAAACTTTCTATGAATGGTGACCAAAGAAGAACTACAGATGTAAATATTCGTAGGTTAATTGGTACTTATGATGACTTTGTAATGACAGCACTTTCTCTACAGACTAACTCTACTGTTTTTATCGATAAGACACAAAAAGAAAGAAAAGACTTACTTGCACAATTTATGGGTATTGGTGTATTTGATGAACTTTGGAAATTGGCTAGTGATGAAATCTATGATGTATCTTCTCTTCTTAAATCTTTTAAAAACAATAACTATGATACAGACTTAGCTGATATAAAAGAAAGTCTAATTCATTTTAGAAAAGAATCAAGAGAGCTGACTTCTTCTAAAAAAGAAATGATTGCTAATAAAAAACGTGAAGATAAGAAGATTATTAGTACTACTAAAAAACTTAAAAAAGTTGATAATTCTGCTTTAGATATATCCGAATTAGAAGAACGTAAAATTATATTAACAGAAACATTAAATAAAGTTGATGATAGAGTTGGTGAGATTGTTACATCAGCTCAACGATATTCTGTAGAAGAAACTGAACTAAATGAGAAAATAAAGATATACAAAGAAAATAAAATAGATAAAAAATTTGCTCAATTAGAACAATATAAATTAGAAAAAAACAATAATCAAATTGAGATTGATAAATTAAAAATAGAAGTCAAAAACAAATTAGACAAAATTGATAAGCTTGGTAATTTAGAGTACGATCCTGATTGTGATTTTTGTATGAAAAATCCTTTTACATTAGATGCTATGGAAACAAAGAAAAAACTAAACGATGATAAAATGTTAGCTGATACTTTTGTAAAACAATCTGATACTTTAGAAAGTATCATAAATGGATTATCTCATATTACTGCACACAAAGAACAGATGGATGGTTCTATACAAAGCTTGAGTTTACTTACTTCTAACATAAGTAAATTGGATAGTGAGAAAAAACTAAATACAGAAAAAAGAAAAAATCTAATAAGCCAATTAGCTATTATAGAAGATAAAATTAATCTGTATCACGAACAAGAAAAAGATATTATTTACAATAAAGGTTTACTAAATGATATAGATTTAGCACAAAATAAATCTGATAATTTAGAAATAGAAATAGAACATTTAGATACTAAACTACAATCTGTAAATGGTGAAGTTAAAGTATTAGAAACCAATCGTAAAACTATATTAGATAATATTAAAAAGGTAGAACAGTTAGAAGGTAAATACGCAGCATATCAGTATTACTTAGATGCTATCAAACGTGATGGTATACCTTATGAACTTATTTCTAAAGCTCTTCCAACTATTGAAGGTGCTGTCAATGATATACTAGCTCAAATAGTGGACTTCTCTATGATATTAGAGATGGATGGCAAGAACATTAATTGTCATATTGCATACGACAATGATAATGTTTGGCCTCTTGAGTTGAGTAGTGGAATGGAAAGATTTATATCCTCATTAGCTATGCGTGTGGGATTAATAAACGTATCTAATCTACCAGCAGCTAACTTCTTAGCAATCGATGAAGGTTGGGGAACTATGGATTCTGATAATCTAAACTCTGTTTATAATCTATTTCAGTATCTTAAAACTCAGTTTCAGTTCACAATGATTGTTTCTCATATAGATTCTATGAGGGATGCTGTAGATACTTTATTGGAAATAAAGAAAGAGGATAAGTTTTCTAACGTTTTATTTGATTAGGGTATAGTATATTTTTAGGTTTACTATGACCTCTCTTTAAACTAAGCACGTATTGATTCAGGACAGCGCTCATCGTAGTGCTTTCTTCCTTAACATGCAGTCTAAACCATTCCATTAGGTTCTCTTCTATAGTAAATGAATATTTCTTTTTCATACCGATATTCTCCATACTTTGTGTATATAATAAATATTAAAATTTTTAAATAATGATATTTATTAACAACCAATAAATAGGAATTTTTAATGGCTGCTGTCAAACGATTCAATAAATTACTCGGACTTGAAAATATAGATGTGTTGGTAGATGATAGAGAAACCTCTAGATTCATAACCATTACTGATATGCCGCAAAGTTTACCTCAAGGAAAGAGCTCTTTTCTTATAGAGGTTTCTCCTTATCTTAAAGAGGGAACAGAATTACAAATTGATTTTGTAGATTCTAAAGGCCAGAGCATTTATTCAGAACCTGTACAAAATTATTTAGAAGGAACTTCTAGAACTATATCAGTTGAAGTATATGACGATACAGCAGCTGGAATTGCAACATTAATAATAGTAGGTGAATTAGAATTTTTACCTGAAAGTCCTGGTCAATTTAGTGCAGTAAGACCTGTTCCGAAAGAGTTTGAAGGTGCATATAATATAAGACTTACTCGTGAAGTTATTATAAACCCAGCAGAAATAAATATCCAACCTATAAAATTTTATGCTTCCCCACAAGTAAGAGCTATAGAACAAAGATTCGGTACATTAGAAAGAGAAGCAGGTTCGCCTATAGCATCATCATCCATATTTCAAATTGAAGGAAGGCCAGCATCAGGATTTGAATTTAGACCATTTGTAAGTAGAGAAGATGAACTTCTAGCAAAGGGTGCTGGGATAAAAGAAAAAAGAGATGTAAAAAGAGAAGGCCCACCAAAAGGTGATGAAAAGGGTGATAAAGCCTTTAAAGAATTAAACAAACAATCTTCTAAAAAACAAAGTGTGAGAGGTGATAGTAGATTTAAAAGATCTAAAAGAATAAAGAGAAGAAACTCTCCTATTGAATATCCATATAGTTTTACAATTAGAGGTGGAGATCATAAATTTGATACTAAACAAATAGGTGGTGAGATTTTATTTTCTGATATTACTTCTTCTCTTTATAATGGAGCAGCTTTAGAAGAAGTTGGATTGAGAGAGGGGGATGTTTCTTTTCAAATAGTAACTGATACATTAGATAAAAACTTCCCAACACATTATACAGCATCTATTGTAGAATTGGCAAATAGCCAAACAGCATTTGTAAGTACACCTTTTACAAAACAAAATAGAGATGGTGAATACATAGTATTGCCTTTACAAGCAAATGCTCAAATATTTTACGAAGTAGAGCCAAGCGCTTCATATAGTTTACAAAATATAGTTTCTTATGCTGATATTAGATTAGGTGATATGAGAACTTTCTCAGGTGATGTATTTAAAGCAAAAGTTTATGTGAGAGCTGAAGGCGCTTTTGATGATTTCAAATTATTAGCTGAAGTTCCATTAGAATCACCTGAACTTTTAATCAATAACGCTTCTGTAGGAATCGGAGAAAGAACAGGTTACTTTATTTCAGAAGGAGATAAAAACAAATATTGGGTAGTATCGGGTAGTTCCAATGGTTTGTCAGGCCCAACAGCAACAACTACTGCTTCCTTTGATAATGACACGATGTTGGATTCGGTTATGCTATCAGGAAGTTTATCAAATTTTACAGACCAAATAAAATTTCAATTAAAAGAAGATTATAAATTTGATTTAACAGATGGTATAGATTACACATTATCTTTTAAAGCTGTGGGTGAAGTTGGAACAGATAGTAGAGCTCTAATGTTATTATATGTTTCAGGCTCTTCTATGAAACAAGCAATAGATTTGTATTCTGATGAAATATCAAATGAAAAAGTAAAAGAAACTTCTGCCTATGGTAAAAGAATGGGCTCTTTAGAAGTAACTAAAGATGAAGATAAAGTAAAAGATTTTAAAACAGTAACTCACAATTTTAATTCTGATTTGACTGGAGATGCAACTGTTCAGTTTAGAGTTATATCGGGAAAGTGGAATATAGCAGATGTTTCTGTTAGACCATCATCCGACACGGGATTCTCACCATCATTTATTCAATTTAAACAGGAACTTCCTGCTTCACTACAACACAAAAGACCTGAGACTTTAGAATTCCTAACAGAGTTTTATGATATAAATAATAATATCGCAGATGAGATTGCTTTCACAACTGGCTCTGTATTTACTGGTGCTAACATAGTAATAAGCGGTAATGATAATATTCAAAGTGGTGATATGTTCTTAGGTGGAGACACTACTGGAAGTGGTATACACTTTGGTGGTGTAGATTCAAAGCTACCTGAAACAGGAAAAGATGGTGCTACTGGCTCTGGATTTATTCGCTCTATAGGCTATCAAGGATTCGTATCAGCATCGGCTCAATCAGGCTCTTATGGATTTATGATTTATAGTGGTTCTGTACTGCCAGATAGTGGAGAAGATTATAAAGGAGTGGGTTTAGAATTAGTTGGAGAAAGCGGTTCATTAAAGTTTAGAACCGAACCATCTTTATTTGAAGTAATAGCCGATTCATTTTTTGTAGGAAAAACTACAACTCAATTTATAAGTGGTTCTAGCGGAAATGTAGAAATAAGTTCTTCTAATTTTCACTTAACGCCTGAGGGTGATGTCACTATGAGTGGTATTATAACTGCTCAAGGTGGTAATATTGGTGATTTTCAAATAATAGATGGTCAGATAAGCGGTAGTAATATTACTTTAAACGCAGACAACTCTACAATATTTAAAACAGACCAAGGTCCCGGAACTGATTCTGGTGAATCTAATTTAGCTTTAAAGGATGAATACTACATAGACTTCTCACCAACAGGAGAAAATCCTGATAATGCTTATGTTAAGTTTGGCCCAAACTTTACAGTAGATAAAGACGGAATTCTTATAGCAAGCGGTGCTACATTCATTGGTACAATTACTGCTAGCGCAGGTTTGATTGGTGGATTTACAACAGACAGCCATTCATTTCATAGTTCTAATATTTTTATAAGCGGAAGTCCAAAAACAGGTGGGTTGCCATTAGATGAATATATGTTTATTAGTACTTCAAAATTTAATGTCAAAGAAAACGGCGATGTAACAGGCTCATCTGTTTTATTTAGTGGTGGAAAGATTGGTGGATTTGAAATAGACTCAACTCAAATAAACTCATCAAACGATAAATTAATACTAAAAAGTACTGGAGAAATTACAGGCTCACAAGTTTTATTTAGCGGTGGAAAAATTGGTGGATTTAATATAGAATCTGATAAACTTATAAACGAAGAAGAAACAGTTGAATTGAGTAGTATTACACATGGATTAAATGTAAAAGATAATCTTGGTGTTGAAAGAGTATCTATAAAATCAGGTTCATTTCAAACAATAGGCGGCGGACAACAATATATAGGAAATAAAAGTTTTGAAGATCAAACAATAGCAGCTGGTAGAAATGTAAGGTCTGGTTCTAATATTACCAGTTGGTCTTTCTCTACAACCGATGCTGTTTTTGTTTCCTTAACCGATAGAAGTGGTTACTCAGGTGACGACCAAGCAGTAAGTGGAGACAATACTTTAGATATTGTTGTACCAACCGGCGCAGTCAATTATACAGGAAGCAATCAGTACCTATTAGAAAACATTATGACGGAATCTTTTGCTGCTGGTGATACTATAAGTTTTAGTTCGGTTGCTAGGTATAGTTCATCATTCAATAAAATTGGAAAAGATAGAGCATTAGGCCCACAATATTTCAGAGGAGAATACAGCGCTTCAGGTGCTAATGGTTGGATTCCATTTTTACCTGAAAATGAATATACTGCTTCAAATGGTTATGGTGAATACTTTTTAGGAAGTGGGCAATACAATAGTTTTGGTGCTTCGGCTGAATTACCAGAAGCTGCCGTTTATATAAAGCTTGTATTAACAGGAAGTATTAATGACGACACTGGTTTTACTGTAGAAAAACCACTTTTTGCAGGTAATAAAGGAACTGTAAATACAGGTTTAGGTAAGAAAACATTTACCAAAACAGTAGCTGGAAGTGCAACTGCAGAGAATCCTGAAACTGAAATAACATTTGATAATTTTTCTGTCCGTAGTAATACGAGAAAAGTAGAATTAACACCACAAGGTTTATTAATATACAACTCAGAAGATAGTTTTATTAAAATGACTGGAGCTGGTATTGAGATTAGGGGCGGTAGTGGAGTAGCTAATTTTGGAACTGCTATAAATAGAGAAAGTTTTACAAACGATAGTCAAGTTGCTGGAACATTAGGTGCTCCAGCCTTACAGGCTTACACAGCCGATCCTGAAGCGATAGGAACTACTGCTAGTGATGGAAATGTTGGAGAGTTTGCTAAAGGAAATCACGTACATATCATAGCAGGAAGTACAATAAATAGTGCAATAGATGGTACAACAATATCCAATGGTGTTTGGAACTCATCATTTGGTTCTGATGCTGGTGATGATATTAGTGGTTCTTTTCAATCATTAACTTTAACTGCTGGTGCTGGTTTAACAGGCGGTGGAACATTAGCTGCTGATAGAACTTTCAACGTAGTTGGCGGTACTGGTATTACAGTAAACGCAAATGACATAACAACTACGGATGGTGAGATTGTTCACGATGATTTAAGTGGATTTGTTGCTAATGAACACATAGACCACTCATCTGTATCAGTTGTAGCTGGTACTGGATTGACTGGTGGTGGAACTATAGCAGCTAATAGAACTTTGAACGTTATTGGTGGAGATGGTATTACTGCTAATGCCAATGATATTGCCATTACAGCAGCTCAAACAACTATTGAATCAATTTACAAAGCTGATTTAGCTATTGGTGAAGATTCTCAAACTCAGATAGATTTTGAAACAGTAAACGAAATACACTTTGATGTAAACAATACAGAACTTCTTAATTTAACTGGTGCTATAATAAGTGGTTCAGCTGCTTCTACAGGTTCGTTTGGCGCAGTTAATGTTGCTGGTTTAAGTGTACCTAATTTAGCAGATTTTTCTGCTTCAATATCGGATAGATTGGAAGATTCAGTCGGTGATATTACAGGAGTAACTGCTGGTGCTGGTTTAACAGGCGGTGGTAATTCTGGTGGAGTTACATTAAATGTTGTAGGTGGAACTGGAATAACTGTCAATGCTAATGACATTACTACAACCGATGGTGAGATTGTTCACGATGATTTAAGTGGATTCGTTGCTAATGAACATATAGACCATAGTTCAGTAAGTGTAGTAGCTGGGGCTGGATTAACAGGCGGTGGAACTATAGCTGCAAATAGAACTATTAATGTTGTGGGTGGTGATGGTATTACAGCAAACGCAAATGATGTCGCAATCACAGCAGCTCAGACAACTATTGAATCCATTTATAAAGCTGATTTGGTTATAGGTGAAGATGCTCAAACTAAAATAGATTTTGAAACAGTAAACGAAATACACTTCGATGTAAACAATAAAGAATTATTAAATTTAACTGGCGACATAGTAAGTGGTTCAGCTGCTTCGACTGGTTCATTTGGAAGAATAGAAGCTAGCGGTATATCGGATGTATTAGCCGCAGCGATTGTAGCAGAAATTGATGATGATGAAATTCCGATAGCAAAACTAGCAGAGGATGCTGTAACAATAACTGCTGGTGATGGTTTAAAAACTGGTGGTTCTGTAACATTAGGTGGTTCAGTAACATTAAATGTAGATGTAAGTGATTTTGTAGGAGATGGTTTACAAGACCTTGGTTCAGAAAATATAGGAGTAGATGTTAGTGACTTTGCAGGGACTGGACTTAAAGATGAAGGTTCAGAAAATTTAGCAGTAGACTTTTCAGATTCGACATTAGCCTCAAATATTAGTGGTTCGTTCACTGCTGTTTCATCATCATTAGCTACTAGAGTAACAACCGAAGAAGGTAATGTAGATACATTACAAGGTAGGACATTAACTGCTGGGGCTGGTTTAACAGGCGGTGGAACATTAGCTTCTGATAGAACTTTCAATGTAGTTGGTGGTACTGGTATTACGGCAAACGCAAACGACATAGCAACAAACGATTCTGAAATAGTACACGATGATTTAAGTGGATTCGTTGCTAATGAACATATAGACCATTCATCTGTATCAGTTACGGCTGGTGCTGGTTTGACTGGTGGTGGAACTATAGCTGCAAATAGAACAATAAATGTAGTTGGTGGTGATGGTATAACTGCAAACGCCAATGATATAGCAATTACAGCGGCTCAGACTACAATAGAATCCATATATAAAGCAGACTTAGTAGTTGGAGAAGATGCTCAAACTAAAATTGACTTTGAAACAGTAAATGAAATACATTTTGATGTAAACAATAAAGAATTATTAAACTTGACAGGCGATATAGTAAGCGGTTCAGCTGCTTCTACAGGCTCATTTGGTAGAATTGAAGCTAGTGGTATATCAGATGGATTAGCCGCAGCGATAGTTGCTGAAATAGATGATGACGAAATCCCAATAGCTAAGTTAGCAGAGGATGCAGTTACTGTTACTGCTGGAACAGGTTTGACTGGTGGTGGTGCTGTAACATTAGGTGGCTCAATCACAGTCAATGCTATAGCTGGAAATTTTGTAGATGTTCAAGCAAATCAGATAGATGTAGATTTATCAGAAGCTGGTGAAGAAACACTAGCAAATGGTGATTATGTTCTTTTCTTAGATGGCGGTGCTACTGGTACTTTGAAAAAGGAAGCATTTGCTGATGTAGCTACACTATTAGCTGGAGCTGGTATGACGGCTACCAATTCGGTATTAAATGTTATAGCTGGAACTGGTATTAGTGTAGGAGCTAATGAGGTTACAACTGATGATTCAGCGATCGTTCACGATAATTTAAGTGGATTTGTATCAAATGAACATATAGACCATAGTTCAGTAAGTGTTATAGCAGGTGCCGGATTAACCGGCGGTGGAACAATCGCAGCTAACAGAACTATAAATGTTGTTGGTGGAACAGGTATAACTGCTAACGCCAATGAAATAACAACTACAGATGGTGAGATTGTTCACGATAATCTAAGTGGATTTGTAGCAAACGAACACATAGACCATAGTGGAGTAACATTGACTGCTGGTACTGGTTTAAGTGGTGGTGGTACTATAGCAGCTAGTAGAACTTTCAATGTCGATTTTTCGGATTCCACATTAGCCTCAAATGTCACTGGTTCTTCTACTGCTTTATCATCCTCATTGGCTAGTAGAGTCACAACCGAAGAAGGTAATGTAGACACATTACAAGGTAGAACATTGACTGCTGGTGCAGGTTTAACTGGCGGTGGAACATTAGCTTCCGATAGAACTTTTAATGTGGTTGGTGGAACTGGTATTACTGCAAACGCAAATGACATAGCAACAAACGATTCTGAAATAGTACACGATGATTTAAGTGGGTTCGTAGCAAATGAGCATATAGACCATAGTAGTGTATCAGTCACAGCAGGTGCTGGTTTAACAGGTGGCGGTACTATAGCGGCTAACAGAACTATTAACGTTGTGGGTGGTGATGGAATTACTGCAAACGCAAATGATATTGCTATTACAGCAGCTCAAACTACAATAGAATCTATTTATAAAGCTGATTTGGTTATAGGTGAAGATTCTCAAACTCAGATAGACTTTGAAACAGTAAATGAGATTCACTTCGATGTAAACAACAAAGAATTATTAAATTTAACTGGTGATATAATAAGTGGTTCAGCTGCTTCAACTGGCTCGTTTGGTAGGCTTGAAGCTAGTGGTATATCAGATGAATTAGCCGCAGCAATAGTTGCTGAAATTGATAATGATGAAATACCAATTAGTCGATTAGCAGAAGATGCTGTGACAGTAACTGCAGGAACAGGATTAACTGGCGGTGGTAGTGTTACATTAGGTGGTTCGATTACAGTAAATGCTATAGCTGGTAATTTTGTAGATGTCCAAGCAAATCAGATAGATGTTGATTTGTCTGAGGCTGGTGAAGAAACTTTAGCAAATGGGGATTATGTATTATTTTTAGATGGTGGGGCAACTGGTACACTTAAAAAGGAAGCATTTGCTGATGTAGCTACATTATTAGCTGGTGCTGGTATGACTGCCACCAACTCAGTTTTAAATGTTATAGGTGGAACAGGTATAACTGTCGGTGCTAATGAAATAACAACCACAGATGGTGAGATTGTTCACGATGATTTAAGTGGATTTGTATCAAATGAACACATCGACCATAGTTCAGTAAGCGTAGTAGCTGGGGCTGGATTAACAGGCGGTGGAACAATAGCTGCAAATAGAACAATAAATGTAGTTGGCGGAACAGGTATAACTGCTAACGCTAATGAAATAACAACTACAGATGGTGAAATCGTACACGACAATTTAAGTGGATTTGTTGCTAATGAACACATTGACCACTCAGCAGTATCGGTTATATCAGGCGATGGTTTAACAGGCGGTGGAACTATAGCAGCTAATAGAACTCTCGCAGTAGGTGCTGGAACAGGAATTGATGTTGCCGCAGATGCAATTTCAGTAGATGTCTCAGACTTTATGACAAATGGTTCAAACAATAGGGTTGTAACTGCTACTGGTACAGACGCTATGAACGCTGAAGCTAATCTTACTTTTGATGGAAGTACATTAGCCGTAACTGGTGATGTTACATTTGCTGACACAAAAACTTTAGGAACTTCAACTTTTATATCAGGTATAACTGGTGATGGATTTAGAATACAAGATAATGCTTCCAATGGAACATTGTTAGAGGTAGATAATATAGTAGTAAGAAATACTTTAAGAACACATATATTCCAAAAAGATATTGTCAAAGCAACTAATGGTATTCTATTTGTATCAGATAGTGGTGTTGTGTCAGGCTCTTCTCAAAGTGGTGGTACTGTTACATTTGATAATACTAAATCTGCTACTTTTTCTAATGATGATATATTGCTTTTCAAAGATGCGAATGATGCTGGAAATATAAATGCTGTACAATTTCAAATAAATGGAAGTAAATCTACAAGTGGAGATTTTGATACATATAATGTTAATAATGTAATAGGAGATTTAGATAATATAAATGTTGGTTCAACGGCTGCCAGAATAAATGGTGGTACAGTAGCTATTGATGCTTCTTCACCTAATAGCCCTTTTATAGATGTAAACTCAAATAGTGGTTCTGCTGTAGTGAGGCTTGGTAATTTAGCTGGAATAACTTCTCCTAGATTTGGTAGTTTAGATAAAGACGGAGATTCTGGAGATAATAGTAATTTTGGATTATGGGCATCAGGTTCTGTTTACTTAGAGGGTGCTATAAATGCTAAAACAGGTAATATCGGTGGTTGGGGAATAGGAGCAACTGCTATAAGTAGTTCTGGTGATACTATTACTATAGATGCTGGTACTGAACGAATTACAATTACTGATGGTACTAATGATAGAATTTACTTAGGTGAGGTAGATGGTGGAACAACTTATGGAATGAAAATATTTGCTGATGGCGGTGGTACTGCTGACAGTGATTTGTTAGTTGAATTGGGCGAAGGTCAAAATATGATTGCTGGTTGGGATTTGATTCCAGGAACAATAAAGAGTGACAATGCTAATGGTAGTGTGGCTCTTAGTGCTTTTAGTCAATCACTAGCAATTTGGACTGGTAGTATAGATCATGCACAACCAAAATTAGTATTAGGTAAATTACCAATACACGATGGAACAGTTGAAAATCCTTATGGATTTGCTGTATTTAGTGGAACAGGTGTTGTAACTTCAAGTATTAATGCTGAGAGTGCTTCAGTATTAATAACAGCAAATAAAGCTAGATTAGCTGGTTGGGAATTAATACCTGGCAGATTAAGTAGTGGAACTGTAGCGGATATAAATGGTAATAACGCTTCAATCGCACTCGGAACTGGAGCCACCACAGCAACTGGTACACCAACAGACGGATTATTTTTTGTTAGTGCTTCAACAAATCCTGTATTTTATGTAGGTGCACACTTTTCTTATGTGGATGATGTTTTAAAAGCTGGTGGTTGGGAAATTGGTAATAATGTAATATCAAGCTCAGCAGGTCAAGACATCGATGGTATAATAATAGATTCTGAAGCACAAGTTATTACTGTTCACGGTGCTGTTGGTAAAGATTCATTTTCACCTGGCACGGCTACGAGAGATAATGTAAAAGTTGCTTTTGGTCAAATATCAAGTGGTATATATGGAATAAAAGGATTCAAAGACAATGGTAATACATTATTTGAATTATCAGAAACACAAAATATTATAGCCGGATGGACAATAAATAACACAGCACTTCAAAATGGCAGTAACATAAAATTAGATGCGAGTGACAAAGCAATTTCAATTAACGATGCTACCTTTGGAAATACAGGAATCCAATTAGAATATAATAGTGGAACGCCAAGATTTTTTGCAGGTGCTAGTGGTAATCATATAAAGTATGATGGAAGTAAATTAATAGTAGCATCAGACAACTTCGATATAGATGCTAGTGGTAATGTATCAATGTCAGGTAATGTTACAGCAGCTGGTGGTGATATTGGTGGATTTACAATAAAGTCTGGCTCAATAGAATCAACAAGCGTAGCTTCTGGTATTGGAATATCTGCAACACAAGCTTCAATGTCTTTGGGTAATAGGGTAAAGATAGCGGGTGGTACTGATAGTTTCATAGCTGGTGGTGCACACTTTGAAGATCCTTTTCAAACATTTGACAATGACCAAATTGGTTTTGTTCTTGGTATAGATGATGACATTCCTAAATTTGAAATATCTGATGATTCTGGTAATAATGCAATAATCTTTGCTTCAGACGCAAACCCAGTACTTAATATTAAATCTGAAGTTTTTTCATTAGGTTCAACAAACTTTAAGCTTACAAATACATCACTTAAACTTGGAACAATAGATAATGTTACAGATACGGCAAGTACAGAAAAAGGATTCTTTGTAGATTCTGATGGGGATGTTTTAATCAAAAATGGTGGTGCTAACTCAGGATATATTCAATCCGTAAGTGGAAAAATCGTAGTCGTAACAGATAATTTTAATGTGGATGCTAGTGGTAATGTATCAATGTCAGGTGCTGTTACAGCAACTGGTGGTAATATTGCAACGTTTTCTATAGCATCAGGTAGTATTGATTCAAACACAGAGAATAATAAACGTGGAATAAAAATAGAACCAGGCGTATCAATTAGAGGATATGGCACTACAGTACATTCAACAACTACTGTGCAAGGACAATTTAGTTTTGGTGTAGGTTCGATAGCACCAGCAGCAGGAGCTGATACGCCATTCGATCCGACAGCAGCGCCTAATAATTTGTCCTCACAATAAGGTTAATAATAAGGAGTAAAAAATGGCAGATTATCCATTTAGAGTAAATATGATGCCCAAAAATGGGGAAGGTACAATAGCTTTTTACACATCATCATTAGTAACTGATGCTGATACTAACATTAGCGCATCTATCATGGTAGAAAAAATTAATTTGATGCCCAGTGCATCATATGAGGATGGGGTTGTATCAGGAAGTTCAACAGCATTTGTACATAAATTTGGAGGTGGTAGAAATCTACACTTATCATGTTCTGTTTCAGACGCAAGTATAGGAACAATTAGTTTTATCGACAAAGAGGTTGCTACAGATGGTGGATTAGATTTTTACACATTTTTTGGAACAAAAGTTTGTTCTGTTTTAGGCTTACCTGAGGGAATACCAGTATTCACAGAAAACTTCAAACTATCAGATTCTTCCACCGATCCTGATAATTACATATCAGGTAAAGTAATATCAGATGCTATTGCTATAAAAGATTCTCTTAAAATA
>Ga0209535_1001284_pt1 | contig 17252 bp, 28 predicted proteins | sample LinPmetageLP28_FD_184041 | JGI IMG/M metagenome (GOLD analysis project Ga0209535, IMG submission 184041) | Marine viral communities from the Pacific Ocean - LP-28 (SPAdes) (version 2) | ecosystem: Environmental > Aquatic > Marine > Oceanic | place: Pacific Ocean | collected 2009-08-22 | reverse complement strand
TTGTTTTGAAATGTGCTGATGTTACAACTGCACCTGCGTTCCCTAAATCTATTGTTTCTGATAAGGCATCTCCGTTGACGTCTGTGCCTGTGACTGTGGCATCTATGCCTGAGTCATTACCGGCTGACGTGATCTCTACGATCCTACCACCTGCGTTGGTGACTGTATTACCACTGTGTAATGCTCCGCCAATAGTCAAAGCGGCATTGTTGCCTGGGTTGGCTGATGCTGATATACCGTTGTCGTCTGCGGCTACTTCGTCACTGATGTGTTTGGCGTCCATTTTTGTATTGCTCCTTAAACTTAATTGTATTTATTTACCAATCAGAACTTTCTCGAGGAAAAATTGCAATTAAATTAATGATTACTATTGAGAGTCGTCAGCACCGTATGATAGTGCATTATCAGTTGCTAACTGATTGTCAGTGTTAGGCGCAAATCCTGTGACTTCTGTCACGGTGATTCCTTCAAGTATCTCACCTTTAGATACTAATAGCACCGGACCTGCAGTAACTTCAATGTCTTGTATTTGTCCAGTACCTGCAGTTGGATTGAACACAGTCATTTTCTCTGTTCTCGTGCTGTTAAGTGCGTCTGCTATTCTATCTTTGATGAACAATGCTCTTGAGTTGATTGCAGTTGAGTCACCCAGGTCACTTGTACCTGTGTTGGCAACTAGGTTTCTGTTCTCATAAACAAGTCCAAAGTCTAATCCTGTTATCGGTGAATCACCAGCATCACTGGCATAGGTTGTAACAACGTTGTGGATTCTGAAATTAGTTCTTAGTGCCAGATTCTCGCACATCATTTTGAATCTCAACGCACCTCTTGATACCAACAATGACTGTGCCAATGTTGTTGGCTTGGTTGCGAAGTCACTAGCCACACATGGTGATATTCTACCACCGTTGACTGTTTCCGTGTCTAGGTATCCTGATGTTACTAGTGCTACTGTGAAATATGCGTTTTCCGGCTCTGCTACCGAAACGTTGTATAATGATTTTGGTTCAACTGTTGCCATTTGTAAATTCCTGTGTTATAAACTTATTTATACTGATTATTTATAAAACAACCAAGGTGTATCGTTAATATATTTGCAGGCGTTGTTGGTCCTGTCACGTGATTTGCTTTTAACCTGTATGTATGCTTGGTACGTACGGCAATATCCGCCTGATATTGGGTACGAATGTATCACACGCACCTTGCCGCCCGACAGACGCTCCTTGCTGTACCAACTTACAATCTCGCCGTTCTTTGCGTTTTCAAGTGCGAAGTACACCGCTGATTGGTGCATCTTCTTCTCTTCTCGTTTGAGCCAGAATCCAAGGTATTGTCCCCTGTTGAATTCGAAATGAGGTGCACTGTATTTGAGCTGTTCCCCCCATCGATCGGGTGTTGGCATATTTCCTACTTGTGCTTTGGTGTATGCAAGTGCTGTGTTCGAAAGCAACAGACTAATCGATACCGTGATAACCTTGAACAATTTCATATCCACCCCCATTTATTTTTTGGCAGGCGATCTGCCTCTGTGTCACTAGTACGTTCCCAATTGGCATGTCCCATGTGTACATTTCACAGTTTTCTGCTATGCCCGAGTCGAATAGGAAATCCGACGCTCCGTCATTGCAAGTGACTTTCTCTTCTGTGAGATTTTTTATGGTTTCGCCTTCTTCGTTGACAACCCTTATCTTTGTGACTTCTACGTCACAATATTGATCGTTCCATGGTCCACCCGCATTTGCGGTTGTGGAAAATATTATCAATCCTAGTGTAAGGAATGCTAGGGCAATAATAAAATATAAATTTCTCATAGCCCTAGTTCAATATTGCTTCTGCTTGTTTTGTGACAGCACTGGTATCAATAGAGGCCAACTTTTTCTTGTTCACTTGATTGATGATCTCCTCAACTTCCTTCTTGCTGACTTCTATCATCACGTAAACCCTATAGGACTTTGCCTTAGTGATATACATCTCCTGTTTGGTAACTTCATAACCTCTTGCAAGGGTGTCCTCTATCACATTTACAATCACGTCTTGTGAACCAGCAGTGACATTAAGGTCCTCGTTTGTGCCTGCCTCGTTCTTGGTGATTGTTGTCCTGTTGTTCATCTCACCATTGATCCTATCAATTAGTTTGGCCTTTGCCAACAGTGTGGCTTTCTTAACAGCCAATTCCATGTCCGGACTGACTGCCGTGGCCGCCTCTTGATACTTGAACATTGTTTCGTGCTTGTACTCAACATACCATTTAGGCGTTTTGTTAACCACTCCACTTTTGTTCATGTCTGGTTTGATCTTGTAGGTAGAACACTGTGCCAACATCAGGCCTGCTACCAACATCAAGATCACTTTTGTCATGTTTTTCATTTGTTTCCTTACTTGTTAAATTTTGCAATCTGCTCTGATACGAAGTTTGTAACACCAGCAATATCAAAGTCATTGCTGAACTGTGCCCAACCATCGCCAATCATCGGATATACCGCTAGGAAGATTGCAAATAGTATTATTAGTCTAATCATAATAAAATTATAGCATGTTTTCCAAATACGTCAACCAAAGTTGATCTTGTTAGAAGTGTTGATTTTATTAGATTTTTACGCAAGCCAGTTGTACACACCTCTGATAGCGAGTATAAGATACATCAGTTCCATCAGTGCCCTTGGTGTATCTTTGTCTTTAACACCCATCCATATCCATATGCTACAAGATATAAGTGCAACCGACCATCCTAACCATTGCACATCTGGGTTACCGCCACTCAGTGTGAACGCACTTGCCATGGCCAGCATAAAACCTAGCCATCTCCATCCGTCTATGTTTTGGTAATATCTAATCTTCATTACTTGTTTCCCTTCATGGCAGTGATCTCTTTTGCACCATCCTCGTCCCACACAGGAACAAGATTACTTTTGTGCATCATACCAATACCTAGTAGTCTCCTCTCACCGGAGTACTTCATCTCTTCTCTCTTGTTACCACCATTCACCGGGATCTTGTCACCGCACTTGGGTTGGTTTGGATCTGCTTCGTACTTGGGTATTTCGTAGCCTGTAAATTTTCTTGTGTTCTTCTTCAGTGTGTATGTGTCAAGTCCCTGCGATGCTAACCATTCCTCATGATTGGCCTGTGCTTGTCTGTTCCTATGAGAGTTCTCAATCTTGTGCTTGATTCTTTTCGGCAATTTCATTTGTATGAATCCCATTCTAAATTATACTGTTAAGGTAGTTTATTGTCAACTATGGTTGAAAGTATTATTTCCTGGTAATCTGGGTTTGTGCTCCAGGCAGTCATGCCCGACAGCAGTTCACGGTAGTTCCATCTGCCCGTTTCAAGTTGTTGTCCTCTTTCGGATCTAAATTTTTCATACGCAGGATGTGTGTTCAATATCCTTATCATGTCCCTGATTGATTGACATTTCGTCTTGTATTTCTTTACACCCCAACTGGCATCTGGATTACCTAGGGCTTTCATGTGTGGTACAGTATCAAGACTCCATGTCCTCACACCAAATAGTGCATTGCCTTCTGTGGCAAATCTGCTGGTGCCCCATGCACTCTCTATGCCCGCCATGGCAATTATGATGCTGATTGGCACCCTCTTATCTTTATCTGTGGTCCAATTCAGATATGAAACACATGTTGATGTTGCGTTGATGAAAGAAGTCTTGTCAGAGAATTGAAACTCTGGTTCTTTTAAACCAAGTTCTTCTATTATCCGCATCTCTTTCTTGTGGAACTCATCCTCGATCTTTTGCACTGTGTGATCGTTTGGATTGAACGTCCCAGCCACCCATGCACCTGCGATCACAAATGCTACTGTAATGCCAAAGTATATTAATCTTTTAATATATTTGTTAAACATAATCTATGATGCGTGTGGACCGAGATTTTTATGCATATGGCCTATCTCTGGCACTAGGGGAACTCGAGTCCACTTGCTTATTGACGCATCATCAATTTTAAACTGCAACTTTTTGTTCTGTTGCTGGTTCTGTTGTTTCCGCTTCGTACTTCACTTTGTACTCGGCTTCTGCATTTCTCATAGCATTGTTCCAGTCCGCTTTCGATAGTCCTGTGAACCTTGTTATGATACCATCACTCATGATCTTGAAAGAACCACACAACTTGTGAGATCCGTCATCTGCGATCTTGTGTACCACACCTGTAGCCTTGCCATCGGCATTCTCTCTGCCCATGATGTACATGTAGTTTCCTGATCTGCCTCTCCATTTGTTGTTGGTCTGTGTGTCTTCTTGGCATCTAGATCTAATCTGATCTACTACCAAACTTGCTTTTGCTGAACATTTATACATTGTCTTTCTCTCCTTTGTTACCACTATTGTACATGGTAATGGTATAACCGTCAACTGGCGTAGAAATCGCTATTTTGTTAGGGTTTGAAACCGTCAGGGAAGAGTTCGTCCACAGTTTTGACATCTTTTTTAGTCAGACCATAGAACTTACTAAAATTTGCCACGAACATGAGTTCGGGTCTACCATAATTGAACCATGTATTGTCTGTGAAGCCTTGGAGTGCTTGTGTAAATTTTTGATACTGATCGAGTATGCTTGGAGCATTTGTAGAAAGGAAATTCAATGCTAACCTTTCTTTTTCATTCTGGTAGTAAATTTTAGATTCGTTGTGAATGACACTATTATCTTTTTTCTTCAGATGTAAATTTTTTGCTGGAAAGGGTTCATCAACAGGTCTTCCTGTGGTTTTATTCCATAGATATTCTACGTCCCATGTTGCATCTATCGTGTTATTGCGTTTCTTGTATTCCTGCAACCATGCATGTGTCTGTTTGGCATTAATTGTGGGATTGTCTACAAAAAAATTATAAAATTGTGGGTTCGATTCTATTTCTCCATCAAGAAAATAAGTGTAATAGTCATCCTGGTATTTTATTATCCTTGGTTTTTCTTTGCCCGTAATGGTCAAGACGTCTGAATCAATCTCATGTTCTAGTAAATATTTTTGAAAAGTAATTCTACAGTGCAATAGATGATCAACACAACCTTTGTTTATTTTCTCAGTAGTCAACAGATCACTGTAGTAATTTTCATAGTCTTCAAACGTCGGCTCGAATATTGTTATTTTAGTATTCCGAAGTCTGTGTGATAGATTTTTCAACATAGGAATAGCAAAGTTGTCAATTTCGAAGTCTGCTGGCGGAATGCCGGATTTGAAACACTGTATCTCGTCTATCTTGATATCGTTGTCGGAAAAAATTTTTAGAATAAGATTGCTGTCCAGGCCACCTGAATAATTTAATTTTATGTATTTGTATTTGTTACGGAGATGTTTGGCTTCGGCTATTAACAAATTGACGAATGATTCGTCTGGCACAATAGACATGTTAAAGTTATCATATAGCCGAGGTGCATGGAAATTGATTGGATGTTTGGTTTCTATGCATTCCTTGACTGCCAGGGCCTTGTTGAGTATTGTTTTATCTCCTACGGAGTATCTCCAACTCATATTTTAACTTGTTTGATTATGCCATTATCTCTCGCATCCATCACATAACTATCATCATCGAGCATGCCAGTGACTTTAAGGAACGGCCTGTTGTCTATTCCGCAGTTGGCTGTGCTGTGTGGGGTGTTTCTCCAATCAAAAAACAGCACATCACCTTTTTTCCATTTAGTCCAGAACCCAGGTTCGAAGTTTACGATCTGTCCAGGCTTCCAATCATCTAAAGCAACAAAACATCTCCATATGTCCTGTTGCCCTTTTGGTTGCCTACGTTGCTTGTCGTAATCCAATTCTAAAAAATCTTTGTCATTGCTCTGCTCGTAGGTATAACATGAAACGAAATCTATGTGCCTGTGCATTAATGTCCCGGGCAATTGATTGTTAATGTGGCAACTAGGATTTGCCTTGAACCCAAGTGCTGACGCGATCTCTAAAACCTCCTTGGGTGGAGTGTGCCTGTCGTAACCGTTTGTAAATTTGTATTTTTTATGGTGTTCAATTTCGCTGGCTGTTCTTGTAGTTTTTGATATGTCGTCATGACTTATTTCCGGCTCTGCGTTAATAATTTTATCAATGTCCAGATCGAAATCCACGTTTGCGGCTATCCAGAATCCGCTTTTGACAGGATCTACTAATGTCTTCATCAGTTCCATTACATCTGCTTTTGGATCCTCGAGAAAACTCAAAAGGTCTTTTACCTTTTTAATATCTTGCCATTTCTTTTTTGTGTATTCTAGCATCGGAATGTACCTATAGCGATATTATAGAACATCGCTATAGATTTGTAAAGAAATTATGCTACTTTAGATTGTTCCGCTAGTTCTTCTGTGTCAATGAAAGTCATAGTTTCGTTCTTTGTTAAAGAATCTAACCATGCGTTCCTCTTAACGACTAACATGAAAGCATTTCTTGGAACATCAGTTAAGTTCTGAGTTTGGTGTCCAGTGTGATCCGGATTGAAAATCAAAAACTGTCCCTTCTGTAAATTGATGCTTACTTCTGAATCAGCAGTCTTAAATCTGTACCAAGCACCACCCGGTTGGTCAGTCAATTGCACAAAAATTCTTAGAGTCTCGCCGTGTTCATTGCCACGTTGATTGTCAAAGTCTGTGTGCATCTGCATGTAGGCACCCGGTTGTTGTTGGAAGATTCTAATTCTAGTTTTCTCACACTGGAACCAATCGCATATAGCGGCCAGTTGTGGTGAAGAAAGTTTAGAGTTAGTGTCTTTGTAGTCTGCTGGATTTTCTTCTTTCCAGAAGTCTTGTAGTTGGTCATGTGTGGTATCTTTACCATCTGCACTTCTAAAAGAGTTGTAAAGGTATTGAGTGTCTTGGCCTTTCATAGCGTCAACTTTCTCAACTTCCTTAAATGCTTGTCCTCTTTTTGTGAAGTTTATAGCCTTCAGTTCATCTTCCCAGTTGCCTTGGAAAATGTATGAAGAAGCATAGATACCAGTAGAAGGATTGTATCCTTCTGGTTCATGATTGATCACGTTTTCAATCACGCCATCTTCATTTGTCTTTGTTTCAAACTTGTACATAGTTTGTTTCTCCTTAAGGTTTTTGACTCCACTTGTATTTATATGCATTTAAAGGCAGTGATCATTTTCCATTCTATTCGAAAATATATGCTTATCCTCTGCAATAAATTGTTGAAGTGGCCTGCCAGTGAGTTTAAAAGTGTCCTTTAGATCATCGGATATCAAAGGAAACCATCCTTCTGTTTTGTATCTATTTCCTATGTGATCCATCATAATAGAATCAGGGTCTGTGTTTTCTATTTTATGAATTTGATTATTACTGGTAACCTTGATCTCTGTGACCGGATAACCTTCTTTAATTAATGTATCTTTTACGTCGGTCATTGTGTATTGGGTCTCGCCAGTGCATCTGTAGTTCTTGAAATAGTGTTCTTCCTTGCCAACACTTTTCTCTATTGCCGAGGCCAATACCACAGGATCTAGATAAGGTGCAGGTGCGTTGTCTCTATAATCCAACAATGTGCCGTCGTTATACTGTTCTGTGAAAATATTGTTCATTAGTGGTGCGATATCAAAACTGGTGTATGCTATACCACTTTCCAACATAAACTTGTCAAGTTGTCCGTGTATGAGACGCCATGGACCGAGGCTTCCGATCTTAATTACTTGTTTAATTTTGGAATCCATTGCTTCAATAATAAACTGTTTGGCGAGTTGTAACGTGTTTTGTCTTTTAGGCAGTAGTAAAAACACAACATCGCTGTCAAGTAATGACGTCCAGGTATTTGGATCTTCCAAATCATAAGAAACAAAGTTATAGTCACCTTTGATGTATTCACCAATTTGGCTTTGCCTGCCAGTGAATGTTATCTTCATATTATATCCCATACTCTTATGATTCTATAATTTTTGCATTTTTCAATCACATGTCTTTCACACGCCAATTTGGTCATAGCATATATTAAATGTTCTTTGGTCAGCCCTTTGGTTTTGATTATGGAATTGTTCTTCCAACTAGGACAATTGACAATGCCCGTATTATTGTTTACAAAGTATTCTGCTACATGATGTGCAGGCAAAGGTGTTATTTCCTGTCCGGTGATGCCATACACAACTTTTGTAGAAGCATAGACAAAATTACAATCTTTTGCTCTTGTGTCCAGCAATTTATTGATCGCATTTTGTTCTAACATGAATGTGCCAAAGTCTCTTCTTACGCCAGTTGGCCGACAGGCTCTGGCAACGTGCCACACCGTGTCTACATTTTTGTTTTGGTCAAACCATTCTTCAAACAGGTCTGCTTGATCAAATCTTATCGGACATTCTATCGTGTCTTGGTAGGCCATTAGGGCCTTGCCTAGTTTTCCTGTGGCTCCAATTACTGCTATGGTCTTCATCTGTAGAATTCCTTTACACTATTTGCCACAGTTTCTACTTCTCCGTCTGTCATCCATGCATGGTTGGGCAGTGTTATTATGGATTTACAGAAAAGATCTGTTTTTGGAAATTTTTTGTGTGATCCAAAATATCCTGCAAAATTATCTGTGTAATGTTTTAATGCCAGTATATTTTTTCCTACTAGGTGTGAATGTAAGCCGTCTCTGTCATGTGTCCTCATGGCAAATTTATGATAATTTGATTCACAGTAGGCAGGTGCCTGTATTATTTCAACAGGTAAATCTTTGAATGCTTCAAAATAAAAATTGTGTATCTGCTTCCTTTTTACCTGCCACTCGCCCATATGGTCAAGTCCTATGTCTATCCATGCCGCTTGGAGTTCGAAAGGAGTACCGTTCAGTCCCATCGAACTGATAGGTGCGTCACGTCCCAACTTGCCATTGACCGATACGGCCTTTATCTTATCAGTCATTGTGTCATCATCCCAAACCAATGCACCGTGAGTTCCTGCGGTAGGTACAGGTTTATTACTAGCAAAACTGAAGATTGCAACGTCTCCGAAACTGCCATCGTGTACGCCTTTATATTTTGCACCAAGGCTTTGGGCACAATCAACTATGATTTTAGTTTCATCGCATGTTTTGAGGTTATCGTAATCTATTGTGTTTCCATAAAGAGATACAGGTATGACCGCATCATGGGTAAATTTTTCACCGATGTCTATAAGTGCGTTTTCGTCGACATCAAAAAAATCAACGTCATTCAATAAAGCGGCCTGGTTAGCACTTGCGATGTAACTGTAATTTGTGCAGGCTATACTTTTGTTTACAAGATTCCACGCCAGGAGGGCAGTCTGTATCGCGGTTGTTCCTGTGGTCACAAGTTTGGCATGGCGTCTTCCTGTGATAAATTTTAATTTTTTTTCAGCAGAATTTGTATACCTGTCATCTATCCAGTTGCCTGATGAATGTATGTGCTTGTAGGCCTCTGTCAATCTTTCATGTATCTGTTTGAAAACCCTATCACCAGCCATGTTTGAGATCATTTAATTACTCCCGTCACTGTCAGTGTGTATTTGGGTGATATACCAAAGTTGGCACTGGCATGGCATACGCCCTCGGGTATTATGTAGGTGTCACCAGGTTTCCAGTTTGATATCATGTTGTCATGCACTTGCAACGCATGACCCCAGTCCCAGTCACTAATTGCAACAAAAAACCTAGTACTGTTTCCTTTGCCATACAATCTTTTAAATCCTTCTAATCCGTCATAGTGTAATGGTAAACAATGTCCAGGCATGTATTCTAACAATCTTAAAAGTGTTTCATCTGGGTCAATCCCCATACGATTAAAGTTGTCCCGTCCGATAATCTCTTTCAATAATCTATTATGTCTAGGATCCAGTCCCCAGTTAGTTTCTTTGGTGTTGTGCTCGTTGTAGCCAATCCAGTTTGCATTGATGGCCTGTGTGTTTGTTTCTGCGTTCAGGAATGGTCTTGGATGATACCACTTCACCGTGGCTTCCGATCTATGTTTGTCAGCAAAATCTTCGAACATTTTTGCATCTATATCCAGAGTGCATAACTTGTCTATTTGTATGTGCTCTTTTAGGTTGATTTTTTTGTCTGCAAGGAATTGTTTGAAGTATTGGTTATCTAGCATCTTTTAGTTCTCCACTCCAGTGTATTGTTATCTTTGGATTCATTCCTGCGTTGGCACTGCCGTGATATATTCCCGGTACTAAGTCCCAACAGTCTCCCGCTTGCCATTGGCTGAAACAGTGATTGCCATAGTGAAAGAAATGTCCAAAGTCCCAATCACGCACGAAAGCCATGTATCTTCTCAAGACAGTATAGTCTGCCTTTGCATCTCCGGTACGCCTTATGAAACTGCTGTAGGTATCTACGTGTGTGTACATAGTGTGGCCCGGAGGTTGCACAAACAGACTGATACCCATTTTGTCTCTTTTTAGATTAGGAAACATATCCATTAATGGTTCTTGCCAATGTTCAAATTCTTCGTTGGCAATTTTAAAATATTGGCTATTGTGTTCATTGTGTGTGTTGTTCTTGAATGCCATAAAAGCCTGCTCTTTGATGGGCATGTTGTTGACATTATCTTTGGCGTGATATATTGCATCTTCTTCATAATCAAAACGCCAATACTTCTGTGGAGTGAGATGTTCATTACATTTTTTAACTGCCCAATCTCCTAGACCTTTCCAATCAAAATTTATGTTCTTCATAAAATGATCTCCGTCTGTGTGGTTAGGTTCCATAGGATTCCAATGCCACGGATATTGTTCTAGTATCTCTTTGGGCGCCACCGTTTTTGGGTCAAGCCTGGTTTCAGATATAGGATGTTTTAGTTTCACTTTATTTTTGCTCCACTAATACTGCAAGTGACTTTCATTCTCATACCCATATTTGCAGAGCAGTGTGGCTGTGGTATGGGAAGATCAAAGACTTCTCCATTTTTGTAGTTAGGAAAATAACTGTTTTGGAACTGTATCACATGCCCCCAATGCCAATCTGTGATTGCTACAAGATATCTCTTGATTGGACCTAGGTCACACATTTGGGTATCTATGTCTGGATTAAGATGTTTGTTATTTCTACACCAGTTGCCCAGGTTGTCGACATGCCAAGGCAGTATCATTCCTGGCATGTATGCCAACAATCTTACAAGGGCACTATCGTAATCGATTCCTATTTGTTCCTCCCAAACTTTCCTTGTGCCCAATAGGTCTTTAACTTGTTGGTTACTATCTCCATACAGTCCCCAATTATATTCAACTGTGTTCCGTGCGTTGTATCCAACTTTCATGGGAAAGTTCTCTGTAAGTTCGCTTCTTCCGTTGTGATATGGTCTTGCTTCGTAATACTTCTTCTGACAAGTGTGTCTATTTTCCTTCATGAACTTAAAAAAAGCATCTTCTTTAATGTCTAATCTTGTTATTGGTTTGGCCTCGTGTTTGGTTGTCAGGTTCGAGCCAACCTCATAGGCCCATTCCTCATACAACTTATCAGGTCGTGTTTCCATAAAGTCCCAGAGATCAATCTCTGGTTGTTTGGCCATCACGCTGTCCTTGATGTAAGAATTGATGTCCTGTGGTAGATCACCGTAGTTCGCATTGATCTCTGAGGGTTTAAGTTTTCTTTTCACTTGCATATTCTATCCAAAAATGTTTCAAAAGTATAGCACAGAACACAATAGGAGTCAATTTATGGAATCCTGCACTATACTTTTTGATTAATTGTTAGCGAATATTCGCACACGGCTCGGCCAACGCATTTAAGCATAGAGGTCGTTTTTTTTTGCCGACGTCATCAGGATGATGGCGTTACACAGATATTTACCACTGCTTCGATAACTTGCTCAACTTCCAAGTCTGTCATGTATGGATTGTTTGGTATGGTCAGGCTCTGTTGCACAAACTTGTCGGACATCGGATACTCCTGCCCACTGTCCGGCGTCCATGATAGTTTTGCAAAGTTATCTACGTAATGTTGCTCAGTTTCAACACCTGCTTCTAGCAGTTGTTTGTGTGCGGAAAACTTATCATCAACCAATATTGCATATTTGTGTCCGTTCCATGTTGAATAACTTGGACTGGGCCTGACTTCTATTTTATCCTTGAATGCGTCATTATACATGGATCCAATTTGTATCTTTCTCTGTTGCCATTTGTCAAAGTGTTTCCAAGATGCTAGAATCTGTACAGCCTTGTCCTCGTCGGGATGACTGCTGAAACCAGCAACCTCAAAATCTTCTAGTCTGCTTGGCTTTCCGTTTTTACGTAAAACTCTGACTTTTTCATATAATATTTCGTCATCTGTCAGCACTGCACCAAATGTACCAACAACAGGAATAGCCTTGTTGTCAGCGAAGCTCATACACACTATATCACCTAGTTCTAGTGAATTGGTACCTTCGTAGAGAGCAAACTGCGATTGTGCGGCGTCATTGATGTACACCATGTTGTTGTCCTCACAAAAACTTTTAATGGGAGCATGGTTGTGTGTGTCGCCATATAATCCTGTGGCCAAAACCGCTTTTGCACCTGATCCTGATAGTGTCTGCAAATGGTTCTGATCCATCATCCCGTATTGGTCAATTTCACAAAACACAGGAACACATCCTATGACTCCTACACTGCTCAACGTGGCCGGACATGAATAGTTGGGCACTATGACCTTGTGTCCAAAACCGATGTTGTTGGCCAGCAAAGACATTGTGATTGCATGTGAACCAGACCTACAAAGCAGTGCGTATTTCCTATTTGAAACCTGTTTCAATTTTTCTTCTACTTGGCTTGTGAAATGTGCGTTGACCACCTTCTCATTGATGTGTATCTGCTCCATGCCTGACAACACATCGTCCTTGATGTCTTGCCATCTTCTTTTGAAGTTATGTGCCTTAATCATTAATTACTCCGGTAAACGACACAGTGTACTGCGGTGCGTAACCAAAATTGCTTGATGCATGGCCGACTCCGAAAGGTATGTGATACACAGCACCCTTGCTCCAATCTGATATTACAGTTTTTGATATTTGGAACGCATGTCCATCCTTCCAATCCTGTATAGAGAACCATAGTCTTTTTAATTTGCTTATATCAGCATTTGGGAATTTTTTCTGATAGGAACCTGCGTCATCTTGATGCCAGGCGATGCCATGTCCGGGCATTTTGACAATGAACCTCATCAGAATGGTGCCAGGATCTGCTTTCAGAATGCTAATATTTTCTTCTCCAAGCAAATTTTTTAATTTATCATTGGTGTCACCGTTCATCCCATAGTTCAATTCAAACGTGTTGTGCTGGTTTCTTCCAAGATCGTTGTTAACCTTTGCCCATTTATTACTGTACTCTGTGTAGTGCTCCTTGGGTGATTCCCATTTTTGTTGTGCTAGATCAAAATTATCAACTGTAAACTTAATCCAGTCTTGAGTTTCTATTTTTACTTTTGCCATGGGCTCAACTTTTGCTAAAGGCAGTTTATCAAAATGTGTTTCCATTTCCTGCCATGGCTGGTTTTCCAACAACTTTTCGTATTGAGATTTAAGCATAGCTCTATTTAAGATTCGCTAGTATGGCCGCCTCTTTGGCCTTTGCGTTTTCCAGTTTCCTTTGCTTCTCTAGTTCCAGTTCCTCCGGATCTGGTTGTTTTTCAGGTTCCAGTTTGGTGGGTGCCTCTATGGGAAATCCACAGTTGTCAAACCATCTACCATCCGCTGTGCTCACGCAGGCACTGTAGAAATTGTTCTGCTCATTGGTCATTGCATCCTTTCGGGTAACCAGCCTACGTTTGCTGTAGAGCTTGCCTGTATAGATTGTGCCGTCTTTTTGGTGCAGTGTATTCTCATACAGTGATCCATACACCCTGTCTATCATGATGTACTCGTCACCATCCTCGTCCTTTTTCTTCTTGGCCTTGTCATATGATGCCGGCAGTTTGTTTAACAGGTTGGAGTAGTATCTGTTGGTGTAGGAATGGAACTTCTGTTGTTCGAACTTGCTGGGTGCAGAGTCCGTGATCTTGCCCAGTCCTTCTAATAATTTCTTTGTTTTCTCGCTTGGCATAATGTTTAGCTCTCCACCAGTCCGTTATCGACTCCAACCTCGCCTTACGGCTATCCTATCCATCATCGACATAGAGTGTCTCTAATTTTTAGATTGCAAATGAGAATTGGTATCTTACCAGCTCTGGTGGATTTGCTGTTTTTAATTATACACAAATATTAATATAAGTCAACCACGCCCAACATCCGGAAGTGATCCTGTAAGGTGTAGGTGTCTAGATTCACTGCATTTCCACGCACATCTTTGATCACCTTGGTGTATCCTGCCAACCTGTATCTACGGAATGGGTACTCCCAATTGCCTGATTGTTGCCAGTCTCCTTCCAGTATGTGTTTGTCAGCATCATCGATCATGCACAAAGGCATCTGGAGGACCAGTTCCGATGATATCTTGTCGTGTAGGTAGGCGGTGATGATTTTATTCTGTGGTATCACGTGTTCGAGATGTTGTTTGCCAATGACGTTGTGTGCTTTGTAATGGTATCCCATAGGTGCCAACTGCTTCTGCATGGATCTTATGTAAAGGACCAATGAAGTCTTGATGTGCTTCTTGGTTGCCTGGCTCCAACGTTCATCGAACAGGTCCGCTTTCATGTGATCTATGTACTCTGCAAGTTCCTTGAGTTCAGGCCTGATCTTGCTTTTGAAGTTGATCTCTGGTAGGTTAGAAAGGCTTTGGTAGTCTATCATTGAACTGCTCCTCTGTTATCATTTCCATTACGACTGCGTTCGCACCATTGTCATAGTGTTCCCACACTGCCTTCATAATGTCCTTGTATGGTAAACCATATCCGTATTCTTCAGTCTTGCCATTTTTAGTGACAAGACAGATGTAATAACTTAATTTACTTGACATATTTGTTGAACGCCGTCTGTGCCTCTGAGTCCGGCGCAATATCACCCTCGTCCAGATTCAGTGCGACGTTTGGCATGTAGCTCGGTTCGAAGCCTTCGGGTTGTTCTATCTGATACACTTCTTTGAGCATGTGGCCCATTGCCACCGGTGCGTCCCACCCAACACCGTTTGCGTGTTGCCATTGTTTTTTTGTGGCGGTGTGTATCAGTGTGGCACTTGGACAAACTTTCTTTGCTGTCTCCAGTATCTCCAACATCCAATCACCTGGCAATCTGCTCAATCTCTTTGCCTCTGCACCCATCTGGTACTGCTTCATCAGACCAATGAACAGACCCTGGTTGATCTCTCCACCTTCTTCGTCACCATACACTGCTTTGATGGCCATGAGTGCGTCCTTCAATCCCTGTTCACCTGACATCTTGATGCCTTTGTATGCGTAATCAAAATGTGAGAAGTAGTGCTTGTTCGGTCCACACTTGCCTGAACTCTTCCTGACACGTTTTGGTTCTAGGTCTATCTCGCACTCGTCGAACACTTTCTGTACTGCGTGTGCTGTTGCTACCCGTTCTGTTTCCGTTTCTCCCATTTTGTATCTGTGCAATAGGCATCTGTGTATTTCCTCCGTGCCTGCTCTTAATATACCAGAGTCATTGACTATCTCGAATGCTTCTGCATCAAAGGCCGGCTCATCTGTTTCCACGATCGTGACCGGTATCTTTGTCCAACCCAGTAATGCCAGGGCGACTGCCCTGTGTTGTCCGTCGAATATGTAAAGCGTCTCTCCGTCTGAACGTTTCACTGCTGACACAGGACAACATACTCTAGGATCGAACTTCTTCATGATGTTCATCACGTGTCCTGCCCTTACATCTCTCTGCACTGAATAATTGAATGCGAAGTGTTCCAATGGATGGTCTTCAACACCTCTCGGCAACAATCTGCCTTTTGCTATTTGATTCTGTAGATTTACTTTTGCTTCTGCTAATTTACTGTTCCAATTTGGAACATCATCTGGTGCTTCTTTCTTGACTTCGTTTACAACGTCAAGAAGCATTTTTACTTTGCTCATATTATCTCCTATAGTTAATGAGTGCAACCGAGGGCATAATTCCTACAATAGGATAAACCCTAAATTACCTCTTTATTATAACAGATTTTAGATTTTTGTCAACTAGGCTTCGTTTTCTTGTGCCACGTACAGGCAGGAATGTGCTTCACTTTCCACATAATACCCAAAAGTTATGAATGTATTTGTCATTTCACTCGCTTTTATTTCGGCCGCCTTCATGCATTCTGTTTCGGACATGTGCCATTTTATAGGATCTTCATCGAACATGAGACAAGGATTCCCTAGGGTGCATATTACGATGAGTACCTTCCACATACACTTAATTATCTCATTTTTTTCTTGCCAAGCAGATCTCTCACTGTGTTCTTGCAGGCATCGTGCCAGTAAATCCCAGAATCTCGTAGTTTTTCATTGGCTGTACGTAGTTTTTCCAACTTACGTTCTATCATTTTAAATTGTTTCATGGTTAGAGCTCGATCCACCTGTTTCTCCAACTTGTTCAACACTGAATCAATTGCAGGGCAAGTGATGTCAGGAACTCTGGGAGCCTTCTTTCGGATCTTAGACCAATAAGCGGTCTTCGTCTTTGCTTTTGGCACAGTTATATTTACTGACCTATTATTGAAAGTTATGTGCTAGTTTTAGGTTATATTAGAGTAATGCACCCGTATAAGAAAATTGATGTGTAAACCAGTAATATAGTCCACATCATCTTAGTCATTTGATCTTGTGTCTCTTCGCGTGTTTCTTGTGTCCTTGGTGTCTGCCCATGTAGTACTCACCGGGCTCGTAGTCCCATACCTTGCCATGATGTCCCCTGAAATCGGCATAGGCCATTCTCAGTTTGACCAACATTTTAACTAATGGGTTATGGCTCACTTTCACTTGTATTCTAACGTCCTATCTTTTTCTTTCTACCTAGTGGTAATTTCTGGTCTTTGACAAAGAGCTCTCCGCCCTTTGTCATCCATTCGATAGTTATCATCTTGGACTTAGAATTGCCCTGAAATGATTTCACGGCCTTCTTGTAGGACATCGCTTCGACTTCCTTGGTCTCTGCTCCGTCTGTGATTTTAAATATTCTATTTTTTGGCATATAAACTAATTTAGCACAAAGTTGACAGAACGTCAACCTTCAGGTATAATTATATTTGTAAATGTTGATCACGGCGAAATAAACATTTCGGACGTCGGGGCAGTACCGACCACCTCCACCAATTATTACGGGTGGCTTATGTAATCCCTTCCGGGGGTGAACTAGATTCGACGGGTGTGTAAAGGTCTTGGGAGTTTACGGTGATGGCACTGACCTAATCAGGCTGTTTTTTAAATGCAAACAAAAAAGCATTAGGATTTGCTGACTTAACAGTTGGTATGTCTGAATT
>Ga0209535_1001283_pt1 | contig 17259 bp, 14 predicted proteins | sample LinPmetageLP28_FD_184041 | JGI IMG/M metagenome (GOLD analysis project Ga0209535, IMG submission 184041) | Marine viral communities from the Pacific Ocean - LP-28 (SPAdes) (version 2) | ecosystem: Environmental > Aquatic > Marine > Oceanic | place: Pacific Ocean | collected 2009-08-22 | reverse complement strand
AAACTTCCGCCGTTGCCAATCCGACTCAACAGCAACCTTCTTCCCCAGCTTCTCCTTAATTTTCTTGATCGTCTTTTTAACGATGGGCTTGACCGCCTTCAGCAGAATATCGCCTAATGGTTTGGCGATGATGGCGGTTGTGGTTGCAACTGCTGCAATCGTTGCGGTTGTCATTACGACAGGGCCACCAGGCAAATAATTGCCGACAATTGTTGGCAGGTCCAACGTGTCGAATTGTGTTTCGCATTTTCCATTGATTAATTTATAACCAGTGATAATTGCAGTCTGCTGCTTGTTTTTTGCGCCTATCGGTATTGCATCTGGTGGAGGACATGGCAGCTCTGCCTCTACATTTGGAATGTCAGGCGATTGAGACCCGCTTGGCGAAGGGGACGCAGCCGGTTGCTTGTCAGCCGGTTTTTTCTCAGGGTTTATTGCTGGCGGTTTGGCTTGTGAATAAGTCAGCGTGCCAGGCGTAAAGTCCAACGCAGCCGGAAACGATGGCATCGTTCCATCGCAAACCGTAAAATTGCCTTTTGGGTCATTGTCATAAGCCTTGTCGTTGCCAGGCTGTGTATTTCTTGTCTCGACGCAGCCAGGGATATCCCCAACCGGAAAGCCAATTGTCAACGTAATTGGTGGCTCAGACGGAATGCTTTGCGGCGGGATACCTCTCCAAGTTGGTATTTCTGGGACGCCAATACGCCCCACACCAATCTCAGGTATTTCAGGCACCTAATCAGAATGGCAACTTAGGTGTTTCAATGGCTGGGCCTGTAGCTGATGGCAATTCAGGCATCACATCATCGATTTGACCTGGCACCATGTCAGTCACCATCTTGGTTAACTCAATTTGAAGCTCACCCATGTAGTGCTTGGTGATTGATGGAATACGGGTGTAAAGCATCACCGATCCAGCGACCATGCCTGCGGATAAGACAAAGCCTGCAACAGACAGAACGTTAAAAACTTTTTGCATGATGATTCCAGATAAAGCAAAAGGCCCCCTTGCGGGAACCTCTTGTCGGTCTGTGTGAGAAACCTAAGCTAGTTATAGCTCAGAAAGCCCACTTCACCCCAAACTTAGTTCCAACAGAAGGATCGTCCTCTGCTGTCAAAAAGCTGAGTTCTCCATAGATTCCAACGCTTTCGGCTACTTGGACGTTTCCGCCAATTTTGCCGGAAATTTCAAACTCACCATCTTCGCCTTGTGGGCTGATGAAAGCTGGGCCGCCTTGCAGGTAGTAGCTGTAAACGTCCTGGCCTCCTTCAAAGCCAATGTGAAAATCTGTATTTGCGCCGAGGTAATCGCCGCCTGAATAACCAGCGTTATTCTCCACGTTCACATAAGGGCCTGCCAAGGCAGCTGAACCAGCGAGAACACCAGAAACAGCTACTGCGAATGCTTTGATCATTGTTGAAAGAGTCAACGTTTTCTGTAGGTACATTAACTGAGACAGTCAATGGACAGTTAAGGATCTGCTCCTTAGTTTTCATCCGTTCCAGGGAACGTAGAAAAGTGCTTCTTGTGCAAGCCCGTAAAAAGGCCCCGCCTTGGATGGTCTGGCTTGTCCCGCCCTTCCAGCATGAAGAGCATCTCCATCCATTCCACTCGATTTCGCATTGCAGTTAAATCCTCTGCATTTGGCTTGCAGGGGATCATTGGATCAGGTCTAGCAGTCACGTCGTTCATCTTCATACAGGTCATCGTCTGGATTAAACGCCAGGACAAGGGCTGTCAATACAACCCCAGCCAACGCACCAAGAATAAACGTCATTACTTAGCAGCATCCCAAGGCAGACCAGCAGCTTTGGTTGGAGCGCGTTGCTCATCAATCTGCCCCTGCAGTGCCTTTTCAACTTCAGTGACTTTTTCTCCAGTCAAGGTTGCTTTTACCCAGCCAACAACGACTTCAGAAGTCAAGTCGGCAAAAGCAACTAGCGTGTCAGGACGCTCAAAGTTGATGCTTCCATACGCACCAGCAGAGTAAACGTTATCTACAGCTGAAATGGTGTAATGAGCAGCGAAAACAAAACCGTCGGATGTTTCACGATCCAGGTTGGCAATCGCCCAAGTGAAAGTTGTAGCCATGGTTAAGCCTTGCCTGCGGTGATTGCGGAATTTAAAGGCGCAAGGTCTTCTGTTGTCCAGTAGTCCTTAGCGACCATAAGCTCAAGGTGTTCGACATTTCGACTCACCGTGTTTTGTTCTTCGGTGGTGCGGCTTTCTTGAGCCGCTAAAGCGTTGATTAAATTTACGCTGTCCATTGCTGCAGAATAATGTCCTGCAATTTCTTCAGCGGTCAGGGTGTCAGACATCAGGGCTAGGAAGGTTTAACGGGCCAAGTTGGACTTGCAGGATCGCTAGTGTTAGCAGGCAGGTCGCGCAAAGCCTGACGATATGTTTGCATATCTGCGCTCATCGTAACGTCAGACAATCCTAAATAATCAGTGGCAGCCAAAAGCCTGTCGCGTTCGGCTCGAATTGCTGCCATCTGCTCTACAGGCAAGACATCACGGGCATAAGTTTCTTTCTCTGCGTTCCATGCAGCCACCTCATCGTCTGTCATTGGCACGACAACGCCATTTACCATTTTGTCCATCTTGATTTCCTACGATGTTTTAATACCATACACCGATATTGTACCGCCTGCAAAGGCAGCATTGCTTCCAAATAATTGAAAAGAATCTTGTGCAGCTAGTGTTTTATGGCAAGCAACCTTGTTTGTCTCGTAGATCGTGTGACGATGATTGTGCACTCCAATGCCCCGCCCATCGAATAGGGTCATCTCAGTCTGATTTAGACTCGAAACAAGCACTTCACCAGCAAGAGTACGTCCAAATTGATTAAAGCCAATTAGCATGATTTTATCAGTTGTCGTCGCACTGGCCTCCATATAATTGCTGCCAGTATCAATTGTGCCACCACTCCCGACTCGTATGTACACAATACCAGTGTTAAATGTATTCAGATTAAAGATAATTTTGTATTGATTGTATCCAGTTATGCTAGTAAAATTTATTGTAGAAGCAGCCGACGCTAGTGTGGTGCTAGAGACTAACTCTAGTTTTCCACCACCGCCACCACCACCAGCAGCAGCAAGAGTAATCTTCCCCGCTGATGAGCTGTAAGTTAAAACATCTCCGTCAGATGCTCCAGACTGCAATCCAGGAATACGCAGACTGTTAATAGATGCGTTTCCTAAAGTAATCTCGTTGCTAACTGTTGCGGCACTTGCGTCTGCACCATTGCCTAAAAGAATGTTATTGCTGCCAGTAGTAATATTATCGCCAGCGGTGTATCCAATTGCTGTGTTGTTAGTACCAGTGGTGCTGGTATGAAGGGCATTGCCTCCAAGGGCCACATTTTGACCACCAGTTGTGCTGTTATAAAGGGCACTTTTACCAACGGCTACAGCATCGCTTCCTGTCTGAACTCGTAAAGCATTAGTTCCAAGAGCCGTGCAATTATTGCCACTGGTAAGTGAAGAAAGAGCATCCTTTCCAACCCCTACGTTGTTAGCCCCAGAAGTGCTTGCACCAAGAGCATCGTCGCCAAACGCTGTATTGCTTGAAACGTTACCCGCGCCACGGCCAACTGTTAATGAGTTAACTACTATGTCTGTTGAAAACGGTGAGCCACCACCGCCACCACCAGCAACTGCTGCAGTAACAAATGCTGTAGTAGCTAATTGTGTTGTATTAGTGCCGCTACCAGCAGTAGGAGCTGCAGGCGTTCCAGTAAAAGTAGGAGAGGCTGTTACAAACGCTGTTGTAGCAATTTGAGTTGTGCTTGTCCCGCTACCCGCAGTAGGCGCTGCTGGAACTCCAGTAAACGTAGGAGAAGCTAGGTTTGCTTTGCCACTTACATCAGGAACAGCGGCTGTTACAAATGCTGTAGTAGCTAGTTGTGTTGTATTAGTACCGCCACTTGCAGTAGGAGCTGCTGGTGTGCCGGTAAATGTAGGCGAAGCTAGATCAGCCTTACCGCTGACATTAGGAACAGCGGCTGTTACAAACGCTGTTGTAGCAATTTGAGTTGTGTTTGTCCCGCTACTCGCAGTAGGAGCTGCTGGGGTGCCAGTGAATGTAGGAGAAGCTAGGTCTGCTTTGCCACTGACACTAGGAACAGCTGCTGTTACAAAAGCTGTTGTAGCAACCTGAGTAGTATTTGTTCCACTGTTTGCTGTAGGAGCAGTGACTACGCCAGCAAACGTGGCGCCGCCGTTTGCATTTAGCGAGATGTTTGGTGCTGAGGGTAGGGTGCCGCCAATGTGGACATCGCCCGAGCTATCAACAACAACTCGTTGCGTTCCAGAAGTTGTAATCGCTAATGAATCCGCTCCAGGTGAAAAGATTCCAGTATTAGTATCGCTCCCAGGCAGCAAGCTTGGTGCGGATTCACTACCAAGCGGAAAACTAACTTTGCCATTGGCATTAATGATTCCAGTTGTTGTAATAGCCTGACTACCAAAATCAGGACTAACTTTCGTACCAGCAATCGCTGCAGACGCATTAATGTCTGCGTTAACAATAGAACCATCAACGATATTGGCTGAGGCTACGGTGATCCCAGTGGGAAGAGCACCTGTAGCTAGCTTGCTTAGACCAATAGCGGCACTAGCATTGACGTCTGCATTGACAATAGTACCGTCAACAATCATCGCGCTAGTAACACTTCCTGTATCGCCAGTTGTTAATACCGTTCCAGTGACATTCGGCAGCGTAATTGTGCGGTCTGCTGTTGGATTTGCAACCGTTAACGTAGTTTCATGCTCATCGGCTGTTGAACCTTCAAATACAATATTTGCGTTATTAAAAAGTAGATCGCCGGTCATTGTGTCGCCAGTGGCATTCACAAATTCATCAGCCTCACTGCGCCATGCAGTGCCGTCATAAATCTTTAGTACATACCTCCCCCCTGTGTTGTCAAGCCACATTTCTCCTTTTTCATTGCCCTGTTGGCCACTAACCGTGCCTGTGCCAGTTGTTGTGCCACTTGCCGTAAAGACAACACCAACCGCATTTGAGCCCGCACCAACAGTCGTAAAATCTGACGTCCCAACCGTCAGGATTTGATAAGCAGTGCCGGAGACCAACGCCGTTGCAGCCGTACTGGCTGGCGAAGCATTAGGTGCGGTCGAACCAATATGAACTGGACCAACTTTGACTAGATCGCCATTGCTGTTTTTAAAGAACAGACCAGGGCTATCAAGATTAGTGTTGACAGCAAGCTGCCCATCCGACATTGCGGTTGCGATAGGACGCTTATTTGCTGTGCCAGAACGCAAGTGCTGTAGAGCCATCCTTAATACCTGTTGCCAGGCCGGAAATTATGGCTCTATCTTACGAGACTCAAAAACTGCCGTCATCCAGCTGACTGGTTAAAGCAACCGTTCCAGTCAAATCAGGCAACGTCACAACACGATCTGCTGTTGGATCGGCAACCGCCAAAGTTGTTTCAAAATCATCAGGGCTGGCACCCTCAAATGCCAGTGATGCGTTTTCGTCAAACAACAATTGACCGCTAATCGTGCCGCCAGCTTTTGGTAATGCCAGTGCAGCCAAGTCATACGCTGTCTTGACCCCATTTGGTGTGGCAGCAGTTGTTGTACTAGAACTTGCAACGCCATCAGTCAGCTGCAGGACACCAACTGCACTTGTCGTACCAGTTGTGATTGAAATTGCAGGCGTTGTTGTTCCAGTTGCAATCTGAATTGGAGCGGTGCCGGTGACGCTAGTAACAGTGCCAGCCTGATTAGCAACCCACTCAAGGCCAGTTGTCTCACTGCTATTAGCGCTGAGGACGTAGCCATTAGTTCCAACACCAAGCTTGGCCAGAGTTGTTGCTGCTGTTGAAACGATCAGATCGCCCTTTGTATAAGAGGCAATCCCAGTACCTCCACGAGGTACAGCCAGCATTCCACTGGTCAGGTTGGTAGCAATACGGAATTGGGTACTGACTTCCTCAAGAGCTAGCTGTACGTTTGTGCTGGTAAGATTTGCCGCAGGGGAAAATGAAACATTATTAGCTGTTTGCGCCGTATAAGTAGACGAAACATCGATTTCAATCCAACTTGTTCCGTCTGATAAAAGGATGTCAGGCGGAGAAAGCAATACTTGAGGCGCTGGTGCTGTTCCCGTGCCACCAATCGCGACAACAAGATAATAATTTGAGTTTTCTGAATCTGGAGAAGGCAAAGCATTGCCAACACCTAGTCCTAAAGCAGAACCTTCCCCAGTAACACTTGCGATTTTGTTTGTTGTTGCGTTGTAAGTACCAGCAAGAATAATTGCACCAGCTGAAATGCCAAGCGGTTGCCAAACGTTGCCGTCCCAGACAAAAAAGTTTTTTTCAAGCGGGTTGAAGAATAACTGTCCTTTAAATGCAGCAGTTGGCAAGGATTCGCCAAATGTAGTAACAGAACTGTCGGCAAGCTTAATTGCAGTGATTGCGCTATTAGCAATCTGAGTGGTTGAAAACTCACCTGTTGTAATTTTTGCTGCATCAAGGACAGGAATATCAGCCGCAAGCAAGGCAGTTGCTGCAGTAATATGACCTTGAGCGTCAAATGTAACTCCGCTAACTGTTGCTCCAGTTACGGAATTACTATGATTTAATGTTCCACTTGTGACTGCTAAGCCTGTTCCAGGCTGAATAATCCCCTTTGCAGATGCTGTTGCCTCAGGCAAGTCAGTTGGCAGCAAACTGCGGAACGTTGGTGCGGCATCCGCTCCAGTAGCTGGACCCACAAATACACTTGCTGCAACTTGCGTATCAAGTGACAGCGAAAGATCAGTTGTAAATGCAGTTGGGTTGCTAACAACAACAGCGAATGGGGTTGATTCTGTAACTGTTATTGATTGAATGCCAGCCTCTTGTGACCAAGCTGATCCGCTCCAGCGATACGCGATGCTTGTACTGGTGTTATACCAACCTTGGCCTATGTAATCACCTGTTCCTGAAGGAGTAGCACTGCTAACAATGCAGGTCGCTTGATCACCAATTTTTTCTGCAATAACTGAACTGGCGTGAAGCTTTCCACTTGTTACCGAGCTGGTTCCGAGGTTCGCTTCAAGAACAATGTCATTGGCAAGTGCTGTTGCAAACGATCCAGTGCCGCTGCCTGTTACGGCCCCAGTCAATGTAATTGTTTGATCGCCAGTATTTGTTCCGCTACTGGTTCCGCTAAACACTGAACCATCTGTCCAGGTTCCATTAGCAACGGCTAAATTCCCAAGGCCTAGTGTGGCGCGTTGGTCAGCTGCCGCCCCATCATTAAGTAAAGCTCGACCAGCCGCAGTGCAAGCTATTTCTTCAATTAAACCGCCGCCTACAGAGCTCCGGCCAAGAATTATGTCAGTGCTGGCTGTGTTTTGAATTTTGTCATAGGTGACAGCGTCACTGGCAATAGCTGCACTGTTAACAACTCCAGCGGCAAAGCTTGTTGCAAATGATCCTGTGCCCGTGCCTGTGACAACACCGCTCAAGGTAATTGTCTGATCACCCGTGTTAGTGCCGGTACTTGCGCCTGAATGTGAACCACTGAAAGTGCCATCTTGCGTGGCTAACGTTCCAAGTCCTAATGTTGCTCTTTGTTCTCCAGTATTGGCATCAGCAATTAACGCACGGCCTACAGGAGTACAACTAATCTGCTCAATTGTGCCTGAACCGCCAGATGCACGGCCTAAAAGTACATCAGCAGACGTGGTGTCCTGCAGCTTGTCGTAAGTGACTGCGTCTGACGCAATATTATTTGTCTGAACAATGTTTGAAGAAAGGCTGGTTGCAAAAGATCCGGTGCCAGTACCTGTAACTGCGCCAGTAAGCTCAATTGTTTGATCGCCTGTATTAGTGCCTGAACTCGTACCTGAATGAGTGCCAGCAACTGTGGCGCTTTGTGTGGCTAACGTTCCAAGGCCCAGAGTTGCTCTTTGAGCAGCAGCATCAGCGTCGTCAATTAACGCCCGACCTGCGGCAGTACAATCAATCTGCTCAATTACGCCAGAACCACTAGATTCTCGACCTAAAATTACATCAGTTGTTGTTACATTTTGAATTTTTTCATAAGTAACGGCATCGTTGACAATGTTTGCTTCGTCAACAATCCCTGCTGCGAGTGTTGTCGCGAATGAACCTGTACCTGTACCGGTAACAGCTCCCGTCAGTGCGATCGTTTGATCACCAGTGTTAGTGCCGGAGCTTGTGCCCGAATGCGTTCCAGCAAAGGTTCCGTTTTGTGTTGCTAACGTCCCAAGACCAAGCGTGGTGCGTTGAGTTGCGGCATCAGTGTCAGCAAGCAGCGCCCTGCCTGCTGCAGTTAATGAAAAGACATTATATGTGTTAGGTGCAATCGCATAAATGCCTTGGTCTGCGGCAGTCGTTAATGCTGCTATTGACTGCAGGCCAGCGTCATAAGCCTGGACATTGGTGCCTATTGCTATACCAAGATTTACCCGTGCATTGGCTGCATCACTTGCTCCCGTTCCACCATCCGCAATGGTGATGTCTGTAATGCCAGTGATCGTGCCACTGGTAACGGTCAGGTTTGTAAGGGTTGATCCGTCAGCATTAAGCGTGGCAATCGTGCCAAGACCTAACGTTGTTCGTTGAGCTGCAGCACTTAAGTCATCTAGTAACGCTCGGCCTGCAGCGGTACAAACAATTTCCTCAATAATTCCAGCGTTTGCGCTGCTCCGTCCCAGCAAACGATCAGTGGCCGTAACGTTTTGAACCTTGGCATAGGTAATTGCGTCGTCGGCAATCGAAGCTGTGCCTAGCTTTGTCGTACTGCTTTGATCAAGCTTGTTTAGGTCAATGGTGTTGGCGTCGAGCAGGTCAAAACCAGCTTCAACAAGGTTTTTTACAGTAACCTTCTTGGTCTCGGAACCGCTAATGTCCGCAATAGGCAGAACGTCTACTGCTGCAACCCCAGCCTTGGACAGCTCGTTAAGCTGCGTAATTCGTTGGTCAGCCAAGGCTCAGCTCCTTACGCCAGGGGTACGTGCGTTTAGTTTAATCCGTAACTTCCGTCAACAGGAAATTGAGAGACTGCTCTTGACGGATTCGATCGTCATCTTCTTTCAGCAGGTACTCGGCAAACGTGCCAACCACAAGCTTTAACTCGCCGGTCGTCACAAAATCCAAAGTGCATCTAATTGCGTCATCTAGGTCAACTGAAACGCCAGAATTGGTGACAACAGCAGTGAGAGAGTAAAAAATGCTCTGCTCTGTTGGGCTTAAATCGTTATCAACTAAATGAAGGAAAAGGTCAAAGGCACAGCCTAAATCTAACCTTTGTATCAACTGAAGCATCAAGAGTGACGTCTCCTTTGCGCTATTAGTCGCATTGTTAAAAATGCACTCAATACGCCCGCTGCCACTAATCAAGCCAGCATTGTATTGATTCTTAAACTTGTCCGAAAGCGTTGTTGTGTCAACTTGCTCACGACTGGCGTTAAATTCGTAGTTCGTGACATCGCCAAGGATGTTAGAGCCGACGTCTATAACAGCAATTGTTATCGCAATAGGATCTCCCGTAAACGATTGCAAGGCAACTTCGTTTACCCGATTATTATTTACAGCATCAGCAAATGTCGGGTATAAGCGCAAGCCACCAGCAGCATTTACATTTACAAAAGCACCAAAAGTGTCTTCTATTGCTCCAGAAGACCAGTTAGAGGCTGGAATGAACAAAAGATTACGTGCGTCACTTGTCCCAATATCAACCTTGTCTCCTGTAAAAAGATTGTCTACCCCGCTTGACGTCCCAATGCGGCTAAGCGTCGTACTGATGTCGTCGCTAGAAACTTGCTCCGCTAAATTGCCTAAAACAATTTGCGTTCCACGACGTAACCGGATATTGCCTTGGCTGCCAAGAAAAAACGTCATGAACTAATAACTTGAATAAAGTCGCCGTCAACCGTAAAATTAATTGGAACAACACTTAGCTCACCAGTCGAAACTGAAATGCTTGCAGATGTGATGTAAGCGTTAAATTTAATGTCGTCTAAGTCCCCCGTTCCAACGTTTAGCTCCATAAGCACCCTGTCACTTGTCTCGATAGAGCCAGTCTTGTGAATCTTTGATAGCAACTTTGTAAACTCAGTAAAGCTTGCACTCTCCCCTCCATCAAGCCTGTAGTACATCAAAGTTGCGCTACCTGTTGCGCTCTTGACTCCAGGAGTAAAGGTATTGCTTGCGCTGTCAATAGTGTTGGTGCTCAGCAACTCAAGCGTGGTCTCTACAGACCAGTCACGAATCTTAGCGACAGGTTTGCTGTCGAAGACCAATGAGCCACTGCGTCCGGTGTAGAAGGCCATTACTTCGCTAGGCTTGGAACATTGTTTTTATACTAGCTCACATCAAACTCGGTGGACCTAAAGTCTGCAACATAAGCGCGGTCCTCATCATCGCACGGATACTCGACAGCCCTTACCGTCACCTCTCCATCCTGATCCATTTCTACTTCCGTGATGCGGAACACACGCTTCTTTCCCGGATCAATCCCCATCACATACAGGTTTTGTGCGTTCTCACTAAGCTGAGAGGCAACTCCGCCTGACACTGCTACTAAGTCTCTAGCGTGCACCTTGCTATCGTTTCGATCGTAAATTAAAAAGCTATAAGTTCCGTCTTCAATTTTATCTTGCAATGGCGAATTTAAAATTCCGTCCGTACCAATAACGCCGGAAGACCGTCTTTCCCAGTTAGTAAGACCAATGTCTACATAAATAAAGGCTCCAGGCTCAACTGGATTATTTGAAGGGAACGTCTTAAACTCAACGCCACGCCTGATAAATTTACGCTGGTTGACAAGCATCTTGCCAAATAAAATTGCTTGCTGCCTGCTCGTAATAAAACTACTTGCGTCAAACGTTTCTTTAATTGCTTTGTTTACATTAGTGTTTTTTCTTTTAACTTGAACTGTTCTTTTACGCTGAAAAACCGTTTCTGTGTATTCTTCTCTGTAAACAACACTTGCAATTAAGTCTTGAGTACTTGCGCCATAATCTAGAAACTCTTCCTTGTAAGAATTTTCCAGTATGTTTCCTGTCGTGAACAATGCGGAAATAGCCAGAGAGATGGGGCGTCCATCGTCTTCGGCTGCTCTGCCACTTCCGGTTACGGGCACAACGGGAACTAGAGTTTCTTTGCCATTTTTTCGCGCAAACTCAAGCAAGCTAAAAGGAGCATTGCTTACCCAGAACTCGCGCCAAGACGAGTCATCAGCAATTACACAATCCATAAACAAGCTAATGCTTGTCGGCGTCTCATTGTCTTCAAAGTGACCAGGCAGATTATTTTGTCGGCAGAATCTTTTTGCAAGCTTAAGGCTATCTTGATCTAAAACAGACTTTGGCGCGTATTTGCCAATTCCATTTTGTTTGTCAAGGACGGTGTCCACAAAAATGTCAGGGGCATAGCTTGTGCTTGCAGTGGGTAGGCTGTCAAAATCGTCCACTGTATAACTTGTTTTACCTTCCTCCACAAATGCACTCACATTACGCAAATCTTGAACATTTTGACCGGCAAACATGCTTAATCCAAGCATTGAAAGGTCGTTGTAGATTCCTTTGGTACTTTGGATCTGTTGTTCAGTTACAGCGGTTAATGACATTTCGGGGCCATTCTCAAGGCTAAACTGAATTTGAGTGTCAGTGTTAACCGAAAATACGTCCCACTCATTTATAAGCTCAGGCCCACGCTCTATAAGATATGGCTTGTTCTGTCTCTTTTTCTCCTCTATGTCTATTTCTGAGCCTTTGTACCATACAATTACGGAGTCAACAGCGTTTTTTGTAGACTTGCTTGTTTCGTTGCTGTTTAAAACAACAATCTTTTTTTGGCCGCTTAACCTAAGCTCAGAATCTACGTCATAGACAGGTTCGAGCTTAAAAGCATACCTGTCACGACTTGGGGAAAGAAAATTAAAATCATTGTACGCATCGCTTTCTGAACCTTGGCGCAAAGAAAAAAGCACTGGATGTACTGTATAGCTCTTGTCTGATCCTTTCTTGTAGGAAAACCTAAAGAAAGCTTGGCGCACATGTATCCCGTTGTCGCCTCTTGAATATTTTTTTGGCGCTGGTTCCTCGCCATATTTTTTTTCACGGCCAGATATGCGTCTAAACAATTTTGATTTAATTGAAAACTTAACTTGGTCAATTTTGCTTATCGTTTCGTATGCCGCTGATTCTGCTTTTACTAAAGCTTTAACAAAAAAATGATTGTCAGCGGCGGCAATGCAGTCATCCCAGTCCTCTAAGGTTCCTTTAATACGTCTCAAAGCATTTTCTTTTAACGCTATTAATTCAGTAAAACCGCTTTCAATAGCTCTTCTGCCAGCAGGATCCTCAGTCTTGCGTTTACTGCCTCCCAACTCGCTAATACGCTCCTCGGTCTGCTCTATACCACCAGCACCAAACCTTTCGTTGAGAAAAGTACTTCTAAATGCGGGGTCGGTTATCCGAGTTCCGTTATCATAGACATGCTCCCCTGGATAATCTTCTAATTGCTCAATTATCCAATCTCTAGCCTCATCTTCGAGTTTTTTAACTCTACCCACTATGCGTTCTTGAATATCTGAGATCTTTTTTGACAATTGCTGTGCGCTCTGCCTTGGCTGAAGACTTCCCTGGTTGTTGCTTTTTGTTAGCTTGTCAAGGCTCACAAATCGCCTCTGGCCTGCATTTCCCTGTCCTATTCTTACCTGAGCGGGTTCCCATACACTCTCACCCGCAATTGTTTGCTTTATCTGATACGACCTGTATGGGTTAGTTTTTAGCTCTTTGTTTATCTGTGCTCGAAAATTTTCAAACTTGTTCTGAAATCTGTCTAATTTTTCGTTTAGTTTTAGCAGTGAGTTGTTAGTAAGGTCGCCTACTGTTCTGTCGTGTTCAAGTGCACTAAATATAACCATAGGCAAGCTTGCACTAGGCTGATTAGTCCCGTTGTTAAAAGGAGATTCCTTAATATGTCCATCTTTCCCTATCTTATTGGGTATGTATAGCCAAGTATGCACATCGTCGTATTCGCCTTTCCTTACTCTTCGCCTTAGTCTTTTTAGTTTTGTCCTGTCACTCTCTAGCTCCTTGATTAATGCGTCTCTGTTGATAGTTGGGAAACTGACGTCGCTTTGCAACTCTTTTGTGTATTTTATTGATCCGTTAGTATCAATTGTGTAAGACTTTTTTTGGTCTAGTTCGTTAATCCACATAACCTTAAGAGGCGCTTCAAAGTCGTAATTAAGAGTGCAATGGCCTATCTTAAAATTTTTATTAGCGAATCCAGTTGTATTGTACTGGTCTTTAACGTTTTTGCTAATTTGTTCTTTCTTCCTAAACTGTATCGTTGGTGAATCTGGAAGATCATTGCCTTCATCGTCAAAACGACGGAGGCCGACCGGCTGAGTTTCTTCAGGAACAGGTTCTTCATCATCAACTATGTCTCGCAATATTTTTAAATGCGCCATAAGTTTTTTCTTTTCGTTCTTTGCCTCTTGGACAGGTGACACTTCGTTGTATGGAGCGGTTGGGCAAAAGCCCCTCTCTACACACCTAAACCTTACGTTTACGTCATCATTGTCAATATCTTTAGAGCCTCCAAAACTAAGTAAACGAAATTTTGCAGATCCCAACATATAAGTGCTTCCAAAGTCCAAAGCATTTACTGATTGACGGCGAAGATTAACGGCTAAAGGAACTGCGTCTGTCTCGCCAGCGTTGGCAGAAAACTGTCCATTTGAGATTCCGCCTCTGTAACCTTTAGATTGAAATCTAACTAGGATTTCGCTGCCTTCTTTGTACTGAAAACTTGGATTTGTCCAGTCAAGTTGTTCTAGTTCAATTCCGTTAAGAGCATCCTGCTCTTCGCCTTCGCTATCCCTTGTCACCATCTCTACGTTGACAGGGATAGGGTCGTAAACGCCAAGAGACGATGAAGTCGTAGGAGAATATGCTTGGCTAAATCCTGCTGTTCCACCTCTGTCAGTAATCGTAACAACTTGACAAACTGCCTGATTATTGTCACGCTTCAAGTCTTGTGGATAAAAGCGGAGATCACCTCCTCTGGTCGAAAAATCATTAAATACTGGATGTTTGCCCTTACCTCCGCTCTTATAAAATAAAAAAACTGTCGCTGGGTCTAACTGCTCAATTGAAAGAGAACCAAAAGCAGTTCTTTTGGTACTAAGATTCAGTATTTCTGCCGCACCAAGAACAAACAGCAGCTGTATGAACTGCGATGAACCATAATTATCCACTGACGACCAAACTAAAGAACCGCTAACACGAACTCCTCCCGATGGATTGTCGTTTATGCTGGTGTAGACAAGGTTTGCTGGGTCGCCATAAGACGCAAGCTCTGGGGCGCTATTAAAACCAGAAGAGGGCGCAAAACGTTGCTGCCTATTCCTTCGTTTGTTGTTAGCACCTAGATCAGGAATGTTTGGTTTGGGCGCTAATAGTGCCGCTCCAACCTGAAACAGAATCCCAACAACCGTTAGGACAAGCGCAATCGTTCCCACTTCATTCCTAACGTCAAGCGCACTGCCAGCTTTTGGATCCTTATATTCCTGCTGTAGCGCAACAAACTCCAGATACTCTTCCTTGCTTACCCCCAGCGCTTCAATCAGCTGGTACTCGTAAGGCAGCAGTCTCCGATCCATCAGTTCAACCAGAAATAATGTGCATTGACGCGCTCAACTGGAACGCAAACAACTTGGCCGCCAGGAGCAAGACAGATCAAACCCTGATCAGTCACCGTCCCAAGCGCAGCATTGTTTGGCTCAGCAAGCAAAACGGCAGCACCAACTTTTGGTATCTTAAGCCGCTTCCCGCTTTGAAGTAACCACCGAGCCATCTGACTTGGTTTAAGTGTTTCGGCTGAGTACAGCCAGTAAACCCAACAAAACTGCTCTTTGTAATCCGACAACCCAAGCCGTGAACGGATTTCACAAAGCAACTGAAAGCAATCAGTCTTATTTCGTCCGTCTGCTGGGTGTGCGCCCCAGCAATATTCCAGCCCGATTAAGTCATTCATCGCAATGACAAGTTTGAGTCAAGTGGCAGAATGCCAACGTTTTTTTCCGTCAGGGTGCTAGCCGGAAAGCCTCCTGCAACACCATCTAAGGCAGATCGAAAACGAAGCTCAATCGTGTCGTCACTAAATGACGCTCCAATTCCCACGTAGTACTCCTCTGGTCCAGTGTCGGGTATAGAGCCACCAACCGTAATAAATCTGGTACACAAAAGCATTTTACTCAACCTATTGCCGTCGCCTTCTTCTACAAGACGTATTGCGTACTCACTGGCTGGCAAACGAATAATAACTTGCTGATTGTCCGCATTTAAGCTAGACACACCGCCTTCTGCTTCAAAAGGAGCAAAACTATAATTTTCACCTTTAAAAATCTTGGTTTCTTGTATAAAATAATTCTGGTAACGCTTAACCATGCCTTTGCTAGGGTCAATTTCAATGAATTGACAAATTCGGATTTCGTTACTCATTATGCGTCAAGCTCCGCTATAAGTTCAATGGAAACGTTACTAACTCCCTCTTTTACGCTTTGTATCTCAGGGGGCTTGGCATAACGCCACTTTATTACGTCTTTAATATAAACCTTAGAAGCATTACCCATTCCCCGCAATAAACCTGTCCCTGGCTGAAAATTTTCAAGAGTTCCGTTAGTGGACTCGTAATGCTTCAAAATATCTAAAACAGTTCCGGCACCTCGACGCAGCTCAATGTCATCACCAATGTTGTTGAACTGTAGTTTCAAAACATACTGCGTCTTTTGATTACCAAAAGCACGACGTACTGTCGCGCCAGACATTGCCCTGTAAACCTTAATGGGCAGATCGCCCATTGTGATCTTTCTAGACGACGGCGTCATTGTCGGGAATCTTGTTGCCATCAGCGAAGACCAATCCGGGTTCTAGTTCTAGGACTATTCTGCATCTTATCTAAGGTCATGTTCATACCTCGTTTTGCTCCGTCATTAGACGCTTGCTTACGGGTGACTGCCATTGCAGATTCAAGTTGCTCACGGCTGACGTATTCCGTTCCACCAATACTGGTTGTCTCGAAGCTGAAGTTCATGGATGGTGCGCCTCCTGAAGCAGGAGAACGACCCATAAGGGAGCGCATGTCCTCATTACGCATTACACCGCCTGATTGACCTGGAACGAATAGCTCTGGGCCACGTTCTCCAACCATGTAAGGCTGACCGCCTGAGACTGGGCCTCCGTTTGCGGCTCCGGGGATTCCGCTCCCCGCCATAATTGTAGGCGGGGCAAATTGCTCTGGGCTAGCAAATGTAGAGCCAACACCAAGGTCAGGCAAAGCGCCCGTTGTCAATGTGCCGTGCTTGCTTGCTGCCTCTACACCACCGCCACCACCACCAGAAGCGCCAGCAACTGCGCCTAGTGCTTTCAATATTGTTTGGAGCGTGATCATTACCAGTTGTTTTGCAATAATATCGGCAGCCATTGCAACAAAGTTTTCGCCAATAGTTCTAAACATGTCTGACAAGGCTTCGCGTGTTGTCTTCGTTCCGTTTACAACGCTCTGGAACGCAGTACTAAACGCAGCTCCAACGTTGTCAGCAACAGCGACAGCAACGTTTCCAAGCTTTGTCATCTCTGTCAGTTCACCTTGTAGCTGAGCGACCCTGCCTTCAATAATTGTCTTGTCAGACGTATCGCTCTTGCCTGGGCCTTTAGCGGCTTCTTTTGCAATCTCTCCTTTTTCCTCTTTAAGCAGCCTTATTCTTTTCTCAATGTCTGAAATTTGTTTGTCGCTTAAGTCTGACCTTAGTATATCGGCTTCAAGAATACTTATCTGTACGTCTCTTTGCCTCAATAAGGCTTCAACTTGTTTGTTAAATTCAACAATTCTCTTTGCCTCAGAAGGCAATACCCCTTCCATTAGCAAACGGTTGTACTCCTTAGATGCGGCAAGACTTGCTTCTTGGCCTTCGCGTATGCCCTTAATTGGGGCTACAGCACTTCTAATCGCTTCTGCCTGTTTTCTGGCTTCAGTTGTTTCAAAGTTAGCAAGCTCAGTCTTCCTTATTTGATTTGCTAGGGCTAACTGCTCAGTCGCAGAGTCTTGGTTCTTAAGCTTGGCGATTCTTTCTACAGTTTGCTCGTAGGATTGCTCTATTCTAAGCTTTTTAGCGTCTATTGTTCCGGCAACCTTGCCCTGCGCTAGTTGTCGCTCCAGGTTGGAAGTAAGCGCACGGGCTTGCTGCTCTT
>Ga0209535_1001282_pt1 | contig 17263 bp, 21 predicted proteins | sample LinPmetageLP28_FD_184041 | JGI IMG/M metagenome (GOLD analysis project Ga0209535, IMG submission 184041) | Marine viral communities from the Pacific Ocean - LP-28 (SPAdes) (version 2) | ecosystem: Environmental > Aquatic > Marine > Oceanic | place: Pacific Ocean | collected 2009-08-22 | reverse complement strand
TTATGGACCCTAATGAAAGATTAACAGGAATAGCAGGACTACCGCAAGGTGGACCGCAACCACCAATGAGTGGACCGCAACCACCAATGGGTGGACCTTCAATGGGTGGACCTTCAATGGGTGGACCTTCAATGCCTGAACCAGGAATGGGTGAAATAGCTATGCAAGGAGAACCATCTATGGAAGAACCTCCTATGAACGTAGAACAAGACGCTATGATGTTAGCCGAAGCTGTTGTAGGTAGAGCTAAAGGTGATATTCCTGCGGCTGTTGCTGTTTTAGATAACGCTAAAGCTATGTTAATGTCCGCTGCTGAAGGTGGTAGTCAAGAACCTCAAATGATGCAAGGCGGTGGTTATGTTAATTATAAACAAGGTGGTGGACCTATGTATCAAGATATGGGTGGACCTATGTATCAAGATATGGGTGGACCTATGTATGCTGAAAGTGGTAGGTCTTTATCCGATGCTGATATGTTAAGACAAATGATTATGGAAAGCTTACAAGGTCAATCAGATAGAAGTATGTCTGATTCTGATATGGCTATGCTTATGCAAATGATGTCTGGTTCTGGAAATAGAAGTATGTCTGATTCTGATATGGCTAGGTCTCCTTTAATGAGAGAAGGTGGTGGTGAATTAAATCCTGGATTACGAGCATTACAAAAATCAAACCCTGAAGTAGTTAACAAAATTTTAAAAAGGGACATGGGTGGTTCTATATCAGGAAACGCTATGGCTGAATTAGATAGGTATAGATTCGGTTAACCTATCCAGTCTTTCCACTTTTCATCACCTAGTACTTCTTGTGCTAGGTCTAATTTGTTTCGTAAGGCTTTAACAATTTTTTCATCAACAGTTCCTTTAGCAACTAAATCAATATAAGTTACTTTATTAGTTTGACCTATACGATGAGCACGGTCTTCAGACTGTAGTCGTTTTTCTAAATCATAATTATTACTATAATAAATTACGTTACTTGCTTCCGTGAGCGTTATACCGTAACCTCCTGTTTGAGTATTACTGATTAAATATTTTAATTCTGAGTTAGGGTCTTGGAATCTTCTTATTATTTCTTGGCGTTCTTCATCAGGTGTTTCACCATAATAAGTAGCTACACTTGCTACTCCTGTTATATTATGTAACGTTTTTAATATTCTTTTAATATCGTATTGGTAATTAGCCCATATAATTGTTTTACCTTGTACTTCTTCTAAAATATTTATTAATTCATCTAAACGGTTACTCGATACTTCTACTTCTTCTCCGTTATCGTGTTTAACAAACCCACAAACTACTTGATGTAGCCTTAATATTTGTGTAAGTACTGAGGTTACACTAACTATTTCATGCGAATCTAATTCAGCTATAGCATAATCTTTTAATTGTTTATAAACTTTCTTTTGTTCTGTTGTTAATTCTACTTCTCTTCTTTGATATATTTTATCAGGTAAATCTAGACATTCTTTCTTTAGTACTCTATAAGAGAACTCATTTACATTTGTAGTTAGTTCTTCTAAATTTTGATAACCTACGACTTGTCTAAAAGTTCTTGTTCCCATATTTCTATTAATCAACTGTGCGTATCTGTTTTGAAAAGAATAAAAAGATGAGTAACCTAGTAGTTGTGGGGATAAAAAAGTACTTTGACTATATAAATCTAATGGTGATTGAGTAACAGGAAAGCCTGTAAGTATTCTTCTATATTTAGTATTCACTGCTAACTTTAATAAATTTTTAGTTCTTTGTGCTTTAGGGTTTTTAATTGTTGTTGATTCATCTACAGCTATTAATACGTTATGAGCAAGTATAAATTTTTCAACAAAAGCTACACCTTTCTTAGTACTAAAAGCTTCTACGTTTACTATTAATAATTTTAAATCGTCTGTTACTTCAAACAATTTCATTAATTCATGTTTTTGTTTTTTAGTAGGGTTTGGAGTCCACACACCTATATATTTTTCTATATGGTCTGGCATATGGGCAGGTATTTCTTTCTCTGACCAGTTTCTATATACCCCTTTAGGAGCTACAACTATTGCTGCATTTATCCCTCCTTTATCATAAAGTATAGCTATATTATCTATTAGAACTTTAGATTTACCTGTTCCCATTTCCATAAAATAAGCATACTCTTTCTTATTCCAGGATTTAGTTAACGCTAATAACTGATGGTCGTATGGTGTTGTTTTAAATTTATATTTCATATTACCTTTCTAATTTCTGATTAGATTATATATTACATACTAATTGATTTATAGCCCAAGATAAAAGTTTTCTCTGTGCCCTCTAATAGAATTATAGAGTTTCTAATACTGATTAAACTAAATCTAATATTGGTATAATCTCTAAAACATTGAAATTTTTTAAAGTCAGTATTACTCTATTACTATTATTAGTAGTTTTAGAAAAATTTTTTTATTAAATATTTTTAATTCTTAAAAGACATATCGCTAATAACTTTACTTTGCCGTTATTCGTATATATTATTTAAAACGTAACTAGAAATAAGAAAGGAGAAAAATAGTGACAGTATATGTTGTACAAGAAGTTCAAGGAAGAAATATCGCCTCTGCTAGACAGTATGGAGATTTCGAAGTCTTGTTGCCTTCTAACACACAAATTATGTTAAGTGCTTCTCCGTCTGTTCGTAGGATGAAGAAACTTCTTCAAGACTACAAAGAGGGTGATTACTTATTATTAATAGGCGACCCTGCCGCCATAGGAGTAGCGTGTTCTATCGCTGCATTTTATAATCGAGGTAGATATAGTATATTAAAATGGGATAGACAGGAAGGATTATATTATCCCGTTGATATCGATTTACACCAGAAAGGAGAAATAGATGAATGAAAAACCAACTTTTGAAGACCTAGTAGGAACAACTGATGCCCAGCAATGGGACAACGATGTTTCTGATGGAGAGCTTTCAACAGTTTCTACTTTAGCTAATAAACAACTTCAACTTGCTACAGAAGTAGCTGGTTTAGAAGCTGATTTAAAAGCTAAAAAAGAAGAACTTCGTTTAACTTCGGAGCAAGAATTACCTGATGCGATGCAATCCGCAGGTCTTACTCAAATAACACTTAGTAGTGGAGAAAAAATCTCTATTAATGAGTTTTATAATGCTCATATATCGAAGGCAAACCAAGAAAAAGCGTACGATTGGTTAGTATCTAATGGACACGAAGGATTAATAAAGAACGAAGTTCTTTTAAAGTTCGGTCGTGAGGAAAGCGTTATAGTTGATGAAACTGTATCAGCTTTACAATCCAGAGGACTATCACCTGAAGTACGTCAAAGTGTTCACCCTAGTACGCTAAAAGCTTTTGTAAAAGAGCAGTTTACTAGTGGGAACGATATACCAACCGAGCCTTTTGGTATCTATATAGGTACTAAAGCTATTATTAAAAAGGATTAATATTATGGCAGAGAATAAAAATGAAGTGGCGGAAGCCAAATCTACAGCAGTAAGCACGTTTGACGATAGTTTACTGTCAGGAGGTACAGGGTTAGAAGAAACTACTACAGAGGATTTTGCGATTCCTTTTATAAGAGTTCTACAACCTATGTCACCACAACTACAAAAACAACACGGAAGCTATGTAGCGGGTGCGGGTGCGGGTGACTTGTACAATACGGTTACTGGTGAGGCTTACGATGGAGAGAAAGGTATTTCTATAGTTCCTTGTGCTTATAATAAAAAGTACATCGAGTGGATTCCTAGAGAAAAAGGTGGCGGTCTAGTTAATGCTAGTCATGATATATCGGTACTTTCTAAATGTACTAGAGACCCTGAAACTAGAAGATACTATACTCCTGAAGGAAATGAGATTGTCGAAACAGCTCAGTTTTTCGTTTTAGTTGTTAAAGATGGTACAGCACAACAAGCAGTACTTGCGTTTACTTCTACTCAATTAGGAGTAGCTAGAAAATGGTTAACTATGTTGAGAATGGCTAGAGTACAGAATGCTAGAGGAGAGTCTGTAGAAGCTCCTATGTTTGCTTATACTTATAATCTAAGTAGTATTACTCAGTCTAACGATAAAGGTAGCTGGAATGCTTATAGCATTAACCAAGAAGGAGCAACTGATATGTCTATAGCTATGATGGCTAAAGAGTTCATGGGTGCTGCTAGGTCTGGTGATGTTGATGTAAAACAAGAGCAGCAAAACGACGTTGTTAATAATACTATCTAATAAGGAGATAATGTATGCCGTTAGCAAAGGACTTTGCTGCACGTTATGCAGGATTACGTCAAGCGTACGGAACTTTTACAGCTACAAAAGAAACTAGAGAAGATGGAAAGGCAAGTGGTAAAAACATTACTATATCGAAGGAGTTATCTGATAACGACTTACTAAAGTTATGGGAAGACCATTTGTCTGGTCGTCAAAGTGTAGGTATAGTTCCTATAGACGAACATAATAATTGTGTATGGGGAGCTATAGATGTTGATGAATATCAGCTAGATTTAAAAGATTTAGCTATAAAAATAGCAAAACAAAAACTACCTTTAGTTCTTTGTCGTAGTAAAAGTGGCGGAGCTCATATCTATATATTCCTCACTGAACCAATAACAGCATCTATGTTGCAAAGAAAACTAAGACAAATAGCAGCTTCTATCGGTTACGGACAAGCAGAAATATTTCCTAAACAAACACAATTATTACTAGAGCGTGGCGATAGAGGCAGTACTTTAAACATGCCTTATTTTGGTGGAGAGAACTCTACTAGGTATGCTTACGGTAAAGAAGGTACAGCATTAACTCCTGAGGAGTTTTTAAATTACTGTACAGAAATAGAATTAAACCCAAAAGATTTAGAAAAATTAGAAGCTAGTCCTTTAACAGAAACTATGGACTGGTTAGACCAAGCCCCTCCTTGTATACAGCATTTAGTAGTACAGGGTTTTCCTAAAGGCTCACGAAACTCAGGTTTGTTTAATGTCGGTGTATTTTTAAGAAAGAAATTTCCAGATGATTGGGAGAAAAGATTAGAGGATGTAAATATAAAATTTATGCAACCTCCATTAGGTGCACAAGAAGTATTAACAGTAGCTAAACAACTACAAAGAAAAGATTATTTTTATAAATGTAATGACCAACCTATAGCTAGTCATTGTAATAGCCCTTTATGTAGAACACGTAAGTTTGGTATAGGAGCTAACGGAGGTACGCCTTTGTTTAGTAACCTCACGAAACAAGACAGTGACCCGCCTATATGGTTTCTTGATGTAGAAGGTGGTCGATTAGAGTTAGAGACAGACGATTTGTTAAACCAAAACAGGTTTCAGCGTAAGTGTATGGACGCTCTTAATAAAATACCACCTAAAGTAAAAGAAAACGTGTGGAGACAAATAATACAACAGTTATTAGACGTTATCACAATAGTAGAAGTACCTAAAGAAAGTTCTACGGAAGGTCATTTTATGGAGTTGTTAGAATCTTTTTGTACAGAAAGACCTGCTAGAGAAAGAGATGAGCTATTACTACATAAACCTTGGACAGATAATGGCAAAACGTATTTTAGGTTGTTAGATTTGATGGATTATTTACACAGAAATAATTTTAAAGAATATCAAAGAAACAGATTAACATCTAAACTTAAACAACTTAACGGTGAACCATTCTTTTTCAATATTAAAGGTAAAGGTATTAATGTGTGGCATATAGATGAGTTTAAAGCTCAGGATGAGCCACACGACCTGCCTGATTTTAACGATAATTTATTATGATACATTATATAAAACATTATTTTAAAGACGATGAACCTAGAATAACAGAATGGGATGAACCTAGAGAAAGACAGTTCGAAGGTAAAACTGTAAAAGGCAGACCTACAAAAGGTTATGGCAGTTCTTCTTTTGATTATGCAGGTAAACTCTACAAACCAGACCCATGGACTTATCCGATGACGATAATAAAAGAAAAAGCAGAGAAATTAATATGGGAAGAATTTGGTATTCATAAAGAATTTACATTTTGTTTATGCGGTTATTACGCTAGAGACGGTAAAGGAATACCACACCATTCAGACACCGTTCCTACATTAGATGATTTAGTTGTTTCTATTTCTTTTGGAGCTCCTCGTGTATTTATACAACGTACCTATCAAAACCCTATTAAAGACCATACTAACACTAGTGAAATAAAAGACCTTTCGAAAGAAAATTTCATAGTAGACGAAAGATTTTTTGTTTTAGAACACGGAGACGTTTTAATGTTCGATGGACATAATCAAATGAAATCTACTCACGCTGTTCCTGATTTACAGAATACAGAGAAAAGAATTAATCTAACATTTAGGACTGGGTTATGACATTACCTAGTCATACACAAGTTATTCTTGGACCTCCTGGAACAGGGAAAACGAGCACTTTACTGGGTCTTATAGAAGACGAACTACAGAACGGAACTAGTCCAGACAGTATAGGGTTTTTTACGTTCACTAAAAAAGCAGTAAAAGAAGGCAAAGAAAGAGCTATGAATAAATTTAACATAAGTAATAAAGAGTTACCTTATTTTAGAACACTTCATTCATTAGCGTTTAGGCAACTAGGATTAACTAGGGAAAGCGTAGTAAGTAATTCAGATATAAAAGACCTTAATGAGAAACTTAATATAAAACTAACAGGAAGGACAACGTCAGACGACGGACACTTGTTCGGTATGACACATGATGATAGGTTAGCTTTTATAGAAAATCTTGCTAGGATGAGAAATATACCGTTAAAAGAACAATGGCATGAAGTAGAAGACGCTGTAGGTTGGTTTGAATTAGAACGTTTTGCTAGAGGGTTATATTTATTTAAAGAAGATAGACTGTTAGTAGATTATACCGATATGTTACAAAAGTTCTTAACTGAAGGTAGCATACCAAAATTAGACGTAATGTTTGTAGACGAAGCTCAAGACTTGTCGCCTTTACAATGGGCGGTGGTTCGTAAACTAGCAGATAATGCAAAGAAAATTTATGTAGCAGGAGATGACGACCAAGCTATTTATAAATGGGCTGGTGCTGATGTTGATTATTTAATAGAGAATTCTAAAGACGCAATGATTTTAAAACAATCCTATCGCGTACCTTTTGCTGTACACGAAGTAGCTAAACAATGTATAGGTCAAGTACGTTCTAGAATCTATAAAGAATGGACACCAAGAAAAGAAAAAGGATTGGTTAGGTGGGAACCTAATATCGAGTTAGTCAATATGGAAAAAGGAGAGTGGTTGGTATTAGCTAGAACTAATTACCTATTAGAAGAAGTTGATGAATATTGTAGAAACGAGGGTTGGTTTTTTGAGGTAAAAGGTAGACCAAGTATTCCTGAATCTAAGATAAGGGCTGTTCTTTATTGGGAACGGTTGAGGAAAGGGGAAGCTGTTAGTTTAAGCGAGTGTGCTAATATATTAAAATTTATAAAAGTGAATAAACCTAAAAAACTGGATATACTAGACGCTAATATATTATTACAGTATGAAGATTTAAAAAGCCATTTTCCTGACTTACCCGATGGTAATTGGTTCGATGTTTTTACTCTATTAAGTCCTAGTGAAATTAGTTATATAAGAGCTATGTTACGTAGAGGAGAAAAGATAACTAAACAACCTAGAATAAGATTATCGACTATCCATGCTGCTAAAGGCGGTGAAGCTACCAACGTAGTATTGTTAACAGATATAACAACAAGAGTATATAAAAACTATCAACAAAACCCTGATGATGAAAACAGGGTGTTTTATGTAGGAGTAACAAGAACTAAAGAAAACTTGTATCTAATTGAGCCTAAAACCACTCGCTGCTACCAGTTGTAAAAAGTCCTTTACTTTGCATAAAGTTTTAAGATAAAGTAAATAAGTAATTTTTAAAAAGGAGAAAATATGTCATCAATAAGAAAAAAGCTACTCGTTAATGAAAACGATAGTAAAAATACAAGAATGGATATAGCTAGTGCGGGTGTATTAGCTAACTGGCGACCCGATGAGATAGCTCATATGAGTCGTTTCGATAATATAGCTTCTATGTGTATAGAAGAAGCTAAACAATTAGGTAGACCGTTAGATACTTTCGAAGTAGGTTGTGGTGAGTGTTGGACTTTAAGAAACTTATATAAAGCCTATGTTATAAAGAAATCAGATGTTATAAGGTCATATTATGGCTATGATATAGACCCTGCATGTGAGATGGAAAATCCTTTTTGGTCTAACGCAGGTCAACCCTTAAAAGATTCTACATGGTTTAAAAACTTTAACGGTGAAATAAGAATACAAGATTTAACAACTAACCCTGTGTTCGATTTACAAGATGAAAGTATAGACTTTTTCTGGACTACCGAAGTTATTGAACATATGGGTAGAGAGTTTATTTCTGCATGGCTAGACGATGCGGCTAGGGTTATAAGACCAAATGGACTAGCTTTTGTTTCTACACCTAATCATGACGGCTCTAACGATAAACTTCCTGAAGACCACGTATACGAGTGGGGTTTTCAAGAACTAAAAGAAGAACTAGAAAGAAACTTCGAAATAGTTGACGTTACAGGTACTTTTATACAACTACCTAATTTAAAGAAAGCTATGAAAGAAGAGTCTAAAACAGGTTGGACTCCTGAACAGTTTAAAATGTTACAAAACAGATACGGTAGACAATTTTTAAGAGTTGTTGCGGCTACATTCTATCCAGAGGTAGCGAATAACTGTTCTTGGGTATTAAGAAAAAAGTAATGTTTATACAAGAAGAATTAGACCGTTACTGTTATTGGCAAACAGAAAGAGAAAACATACGTCTACAAAAAGAAGTATCTAATCTTCCGTCTCCATGGACAAACGATTTAATTCTTCAACAATATAAATTCTGTCAAGTATTTAGGGAAGATGATAGAACTACCCGTTGGTTTAGAGAACATATACGAAAACCTTTAGCTAAGAACGAAGATGTTCTTATGGCTACTGTTATTTTTAGGTGGTTTAATCACATAGATACTGGGAGAACTTTAATAGAACACGATTTATTACACAATTGGGATAGAACTAAAGCTATTAAAGAAATAACTAAACAACCTAAATGGATTACAGGTGCCTATATTATTAAAACACCGAATGGTATGGATAAAGTTACAGGAGTATCAGAGTGTATATCTCATATGTGGCAAGACAGGAAACATTTAATAGACAAAGTTATATCTTTTAATTCTTTAGAAGATACATGGACTCTACTTAGAGATTATCCATACATGGGACCGTTCATGGCTTACGAGGTAGTTACTGATTTAAGACATACTTATTTATTAGAAGATGCAGAAGACGTGCTTACGTGGGCTAATGCAGGTCCAGGAGCTATGCGAGGATTAAACAGATTAACAGGTAGAGAATTAGGTTATTCTAAACGTAGTCATGATTGGGTAGGGGAAATGCAACAATTATATAAAGAAGTTCAAACTAAACTTCCTGTACATATTATACAAAGGAATGATTTACGTTACGAAATGAGAGAAATAGAAGGTGGGCTTTGTGAGTTTGATAAATATTCAAGAATATTTAAAGGAGAAGGCAGAACAAGGTCTATATATAAACCAAACAATCTTCCAACAGTAGAAGATTTAATAGAAGGAGAAAGTAAATATGGGAAAAGTTAATGAATATTCATTACAGTTATTAGAGGATTGGGGAGACTCGGTTGATATTTATTATACTCAGTTTTTAGAAGTTGCTTTCTTTTTAAAAGTATCAACCACACAACAAATGGCGGTAGCTTTTATTAAAAGAAAACTCCCAGCACTTGCTGAAAGCGAGATAAGTTTTCTTATTAATGAGATAATAGATGGCTATCACGAAACTTTGTAGGAAAAACATGTCAAAATATTTTAGTGATTTGTTAAGTAAATTTTTAGAGTGGTCTTTTCAAAGAACCGCAGATAAGTTATCAAGGAGAAAAAAATGAAAGTAATTAATGCAAGAAATGTAAACGACGCTCTACTTTTAGGTATCGATTTATTTAATGACAATACTCAATATAGAGTACAAAAAAGTCGTAACGGTACAACCTATGAAGCATTAGAACCTGTAACAACTGTTTATAATAGACCTTGTGAAAGAGTTTGTTTAATTAATCAAAGAGACGCTAATCCATTCTTTCATTTTATAGAAAGTCTTTGGATGTTAGCAGGACGTAAAGACCTTAAACCCTTGACTTATTTTGTTAAATCTATGGAAGATTTTTCAGACGATGGAGAGACTCTATGGGGGGCTTATGGTTATAGATGGAAGACTTATTTTTTAAAAAACCAGTTAAGTATTATTGTTAAAATGTTAAAAGAAAACCCTGATGATAGGAGAGCTGTTCTACAGATGTGGGACGCAACACAAGATTTAAATAAACAAGGAAAAGATGTACCTTGTAATACTAATATTTATTTTAAAGTCAGAGATGGTAAACTAAATATGACTGTATGTAATAGGTCTAATGACATGTTATGGGGTGCTTATGGAGCTAATGTTGTTCATATGTCAGTATTACAAGAATACATAGCTTCTCTACTTGGTGTTGGCGTAGGCGTTTATCGACAAGTAAGCGACAGCTTTCACGTTTATTTGAATCCTGTATGGGATAAAGTAAAAAATATAAAGTTAGATATATATACATATAGAGATATAAAAAATCCATATGATACATATATGAATGAACACCAACATTTACCATTATTTACAGACCCTGATAATCTAGATTGGGAGTTAAATAGATTCTTTAATTTAGATTATAACGATTTTGATAGCCATACTGACGGTTGGGTAAACTCAGCATTGAAAGATATAGCTGTTCCTATGGTAAGAGTTTATTCAGCGTATAGTCAAGGTGATTTTAAAGAAGCTTATTTATTAATAAATGATATAAAAGCTTTAGATTGGAGAAGGGCTTGTCTCGATTGGGTCCGTAAAAGAGATAAGACTATTATTAATAACGCGGACGGAGGAAAAACTTATGAGTAAGTGGGAAAATATGAAAGAATCTGCTCAAAACGATTTAGAAGCTCTTAAACGAGCCGAAACGTCGTATGGAGATTCTTGGAAACGTCGTGGGGGTGTAGGTGCCTTTATGATGTTAGCACGTAAGTTCGATAGAATCGAACACCAAGCACAAAAGCATGGTTGGGATGTATTCGAGGCAGGTGAAATCTATAAAGGTGAAGCTGGTCTACTCGATGATATTAGAGACTTACGTAGGTATTTATTATTAACTGAAGAACACATTATGGCTAATACTGAAGCAACAGTAGATACTTTATTTGAAGAAGCTGATGATGTAAATTACTCTGTTGAAGAAGACAGAGAGGAGGACTAGTATGGGATTTTGGTCAAAATTAATTAGTTTTATAACACCGTTACCACGAGAAGATAACCCGTTGGTCGACGAAATTGCTAAAACTAAAATCGTTAAAAAAGCGATGAAGGACGCAACTGTTAAACTTAGCAAGTATAAAGAACCTGTTATTACAGTTAAACCTAAACGTGCTAGAAAGAAAGGCAGGTATGTCGGAGATGATAAATCAACACCTGATGTTAATGAAGCATGGGTAGGTGGCAAAGCTCCTAAAGAGAAAGCTAAAACAAGTAAAGTCAAAATAACTACTAAAAATATTGGAGATTAATGATTTTACAAAACACCTTGTTTGAGCCTAAAAGTTCGTGGTCTGTTCCTGATGTTTTTCCTCAGTTTTCTGAGACAGAAACTATAGCGATAGACCTCGAAACATACGACCCTCATCTTATGACTTGTGGTCCAGGATGGGCTACAGGTCGTGGTCATGTAGTAGGGGTAGGCGTAGCAACAAACGATTGGTGTGGTTACTTTCCCATCCGTCATGAAGGAGGAGGTAATCTTGATGAAACTATGGTATTACGTTGGTTAACTAATACACTCAGCTCTACTAAAAGAGACGTTATATTTCATAATGCACTCTACGATGTAGGTTGGTTAAGGAGAGAAGGAATTATAGTAAAAGGCAATATCTTAGATACTATTGTTGCTGCTCCTTTAATTAACGAAAACAGATATTCTTATTCATTAGATAATTTAGGCAGTTTTTATTGTGATGAAAAGAAAGACGAGTCTTTATTACAAAATGCAGCTCTAGCTTTTGGAGTTAATCCTAAATCAGAAATGTATAAACTACACGCTAAATATGTTGGACCCTATGGTGAACAAGATGCAGCACTTACTTTAAAGTTGTGGAATAAACTTAAAGTTGAGGTAGCAGAACAAGGCTTAGAAAATATTCTTCAAATGGAATCTAAACTAATACCATTACTATTAGAAATGCGATGGAGAGGTGTTAGGGTAGACGAAGAAAAAGCTGAACAGGTTAGTAAAAAGCTGTCTACAGAAGAACAAAAAATACAAGTAGAGATAAAACGTAAATATGGCAACGATGTTAATTTATGGGCTAATGCTTCTCTACAAAGTATTTTCGAAAAGAACAAGTTATGGTTTCCTCGTACAGAAAAAGGTATGGCTAGTTTCCAAAAAGATTGGTTAGAAGGACATGAACATGAACTTCCACAATTAATAGTTAGGGCAAGAAAACTTAATAAAGCTAGAACTACTTTTATCGATAAGATGATTATGGAACACGCATTTAACGGTAGGATTCATGCTGAAGCTCACCCTATGCGTAACGACCGTGGAGGCACTGTTAGTGGTAGGTTTAGTTACAGTAATCCTAATCTACAACAAGTTCCTGCACGTGACCCAGAGATAGGTAACTTGATTCGTTCTTTATTTATTCCAGAAGACGGTTGTCAGTGGGGTGTATTCGATTACTCTCAACAAGAACCTAGACTTACAGTACATTATGCTAATCAAATGAATCTCACAGGAGCAAAAGATGCAGTATCTTTATATACTAATGATAATGCAGACTTCCATCAGATTGTAGCAGATATGGCAAATATACCACGTAAACAAGCTAAGACTATTAATTTAGGATTGAGTTATGGAATGGGTAAAATAAAACTCGTTAATGAATTAGGTTTAGATGATACTGAAGCAGAGAAATTGTTTCAGCAGTATCATGCTAAAGTACCTTTTATCCGAGCTCTACAAGACCAATGTGCAAGAGTAGCTATAGAACGTGGTTACATTAAAACATTTGCAGGTAGACGTTGCCGTTTTAATCTATGGGAAAGTAGATATGAACGTACTCTACCTCTACCTCTAGAAGAGGCTAAAGAAAAATATGGCGAAGACCTGAAAAGGTCATATACTTACAAAGCTCTAAATCGTTTAATCCAAGGCTCCGCTGCTGATATGACTAAGTTAGCAATGATAGGTCTATGGGAGGAAGGAATAGTTCCTCATCTACAAGTACACGATGAAGTTGATATCTCTATAGAGAACACAGAACAAGCTAACACAGTAACAAGAATAATGGAGAACTGTGTCGAACTTGCTGTTCCCCTATTGGTAGATATGGAATTAGGCGAATCATGGGGCGAAACAAAGGAAATAAAAAGATGAAAGGTATCTCTCAACAAAAAGCAAAAGAAAACTCCATTAAATATAAAAGCATGTATGACAAGTGGAGTAGTTCAGAAACTACATTAGAAGAATTAGGTAAAGAATACGATATTACTAAACAACGTATGTGGCAAATAATAACACGTTGTAAACTCGGTGATGGTGATTATTACCAAGGAGTACAACTTGCACGTAATAAATGGTCAGAACTCAACTCTATCCACACAGATTTTGATGACATAATACCTGCGTATAATACGTGGTTATCTAGCCAAGGTATCAAAACTGCTAGAAATAATCAATCTGTTATACCTCATACGGGTTGGGACTGGAAATACTAAAAAAGTAGCGTTTTTCAAAAAATCGGCTTTACCAGACGCCACAGGAGACGTTTTGACGAGGGGGTTGAGGTAATAAGGTTAGACGTATAAACATTTTAACCTAGAGCGTCTAAAAGCCTTATAGAGGTTTTTGCTCTTGCTACTGCTTTACTTTGGCTTTTATGTACTTTACTATAGTTGTATGGCTAAATTATATAAAATAACGAACCAAGAATACGAACCAGGACACGAACCTTTAATATGTACTTTAGTATCTTGCGAAAATGAGCTTACAGGTCAACAACGTAAATTTTGTAGTAAAGAATGTAGATTAAAATGTGTTCAAATAAAACAATTAAAAGAGTATAAAAAAGTATATGCACCATTAGATGGATGGGCAGGTGGACCTCGTGGATTAATAAGCGAAAGTTCTATTAAGAAAAATGAAAGCTTCGTTATGGGTGATGGCAGGTTTGTAATTGACGACTACCGTGTAGACCCTGATATATTTGCTATAGCGGAAGCTAACCACGAAAAATATATCCTTGATAGAAATGAACACGAAAACCGAGTAGTTTTTGATGGTTTAAGAGAACTTAAATTAAGTTACGATGAAAACCACGATATACCTTATGCAACAATTGCTACTAATAAATATATGAATAATTTATCACAACAAGAAAAAGAAGATAGAGTTTATATACAAAGAGAACGTACTAAAAAATATTACGATAAAAACAGAGATAAATTAATTATGAGGTCAAGAGAATATTATGCCAAAAGAAAAAAATCTATGGCTCTTGTTAAGAACAAACCTAACACAGATACACCTACAAAGAGTTGAAACAGGGATGACAGGAGCAGGTGTTCCTGATGTTAATGGTTGTGGTAAAGGTAAAGAGTTCTGGATAGAGTTAAAAGAAATACATTCAGGTAATAAACTTACTCTACGCCCTATGCAAGTTTCATGGCTTGCTAAAAGAGCGATGCACGGCGGTCAAGTTTTTGTTATGGCTAGGAAAAACGATGAAATCAAGCTCTACCATATAGACAGTCTTAGAGGAATACAAGATTTAGTAAAAACTGGATACAGCTCTAACGCCTTAATTACTCTTACTATTCCTTACAACTGGGACGCTCTTGCTACTGCTTTACTTTCGTAACCTTGCTACCTATAATGGTTAGCGTAGTATAAAGAAAGGTTCTTTATTTAAAATACCGCTACAACCATAAATTTTTAGAAAGGAGAATTATATGGCACATGAAGTAGAAACAATGGCGTGGGCTAACGACGTACCTTGGCACGGTTTAGGTGTTAAAGTAGATAGTAACCTCACCCCATTGCAAATGCAAGAAGCAGCACAGTTAGACTGGACCGTTAGTAAACGTCCAAGCTATACTATTGATGCTCCTGAGTGGAGTGAGGATGTGAATATTATGCAAACGCCTAATACTTTTCACATCGTTCGCGACTCAGATAATACAATTCTTTCGCATTGCGGTAGGGACTACACACCTATCCAAAACGAAGATGTATTTAAGTTCTTTAAACGCTTTACAGACGCTGGTCATATGACCATGGAAACTGCAGGTAGTTTGAAAAACGGCGGAGAAATTTGGGGTTTAGCTAAAATCTCAGAAGACTTCGAATTGGCGGGAGACGACCTTGTAAAAGGTTATCTTCTTATTAATCAACCGCATATAGTTGGTAAGTCGATGACCATTAAGCTAACGCCCATAAGAGTTGTGTGTAATAACACGCTTACAATGGCGTTACAGCAAGGTGGAACAGCGTCATTCCGTATGCCACACGTTAGAGAGTTCAATACTGACGTTATACAAGCTGCAGAAGAGGCTTTAGGTCTATCTGCACAAGCTATGACAGAGTTTAGAACTAACTCTACTATGTTGTCTAAAGCGAAAGCTAAACATTCCGATGTTCTTGATTACGTAGCTGAAATATATCAGCCACATATGATTGCAGAGTATCGTAATGAGCAATTATTACGTGAAAGTGGTAAAGCTATAGGCATTCAAGAACCATTAGCCGAGAAGCTTAACAAGTTTCCTTCTCTAGTGGTACAAGCGTTAGAGCATAGTCCAGGTGCAAACCTGAAGTCTGCCAAAGGTACGTGGTGGGGAGCATTAAATGCTATTACCTACGTAGAAGACCATTTACGTGAGTCTCAAACCGAAGGCAATGCTTTACATAGTGCGTGGTTTGGTGCAGCAGCTAACAGAAAAAGCAAAGCGTTAGAGCTTGCTATAAAGAGAGCTGCTTAATGACTGATACACCTAAAACATACTTCTTAGACGCAGAAGTACTAGAAATGGTGTGGCAACAATTATTCGAGTCAGCTAACGATGAGTTGGCTCGGGTTGTTTCCGATACCATGATTGCACAAGGCTGTCAAGAACTAACGACTATTAATGATGCGTCGTTAATCTTGATGTTTTGGAAAAACTACTTAGAAGAAAATAATCTAGTTAAATTTGATGAACCAAAGGAGGTCCACTAATGACAGAAGTAATAATTGATAAAGGTATTCCATTACCTAGTGATATAAGAAACGAGTTGAAATACCCATTTGATAAAATGAGTATAGGCGACTCTATCTTTTTTACTCTAGGAGAAGGAGATAATGCTCAACGTATGAAGAATAGGCTATCACAAGCTACTCGAACATACGGCAAAAAACAAGAGCCTGAACAGCATTTTGTGATTCGTTACCGTTTAGAGAACGAAATATCAGGTGTCAGGGTTTGGCGAAAAGATTAAGTGTCGCTTTATGTGCCGCTCGTAGTACTGCTTTACTTTCGTGCGGTTCGTATATACACTTATAACTGGTTCTACCGCAAGGTAGGTATTATTAACATAAAGAAAGGAGAAAGATATGCATACAGCAACTTCCACGCCCTCTAAAAAGAGAGCACCTATCGCTACTACGAAAGCAGCAGCGAAACCTTTAAGCAAGGCTAAAGCCAGCATTGTACCAAAACCTGTATCTACAGGCAAAGGTGCAGCAAGACAAACATATAAGTTTGTTGGAACTTTACCTGAACTAAAAGGCTTTACACCGCAAATGCACGCGTTAATCAAAACTGTAGCCGAGGCTAAAAAGACTGATTTAAATGGCGAGAGTTTTACAGCTCAAGACTTAGTTGCATTAGCAGTGAAAAACGGTACTTTAACAACGGGTCAAGACCCGCTAAGAATCTTTAGGTTCTATGCGAAAAGACTTGTTAATGAAGGCTATTTCGCGAAAGCGTAATTAAACAGGTGCACAGGGAAACTTGTGCACTACCTATTTTGTAGTGTTTAACGAGCCTATCGTAAAATCCTTAAACGTGGTCATAGGTTGAGAGTTAGAGTAAGTGCTAGAAACCGTTTTCTAACACACTACAAATTCATTTTTATTAATAAAGGAGAAA
>Ga0209535_1001280_pt1 | contig 17268 bp, 32 predicted proteins | sample LinPmetageLP28_FD_184041 | JGI IMG/M metagenome (GOLD analysis project Ga0209535, IMG submission 184041) | Marine viral communities from the Pacific Ocean - LP-28 (SPAdes) (version 2) | ecosystem: Environmental > Aquatic > Marine > Oceanic | place: Pacific Ocean | collected 2009-08-22 | reverse complement strand
TGCACCTGTTTCGTCACGTGTTGAAAGCATGGCGCGGATACCACCTGATTCTGGGCTAGGTAGCGTCAGATTGGCCATGTCTACGTTGGGGGAGATAGCGTTAATACCGATCTCTTTTTCACACTGCTTGAAAAATTTAGCGCAATAAACTTCCATTGGGACAGTTGAGTGAACGTCCTCAATGAAATCGATATCTTCATTATCCTCAGGAAAGAACTCCTCAAGATTTTTAGCAGTGGGCTCGAGCCAGCTTTTAGGCACTGCGATAGCAGATTTTTTTGTTTCGCCGTACATCACAGTTCCGAAAGTAGGCGTGAAAATTGCTGCAGCTGATTGCTTAGGATCAAAGCCTGTAGCGCTTTTAAGATCAAACTTTTCACTAAAGGCACCTTCAAGTTGCTCAAGGAATCGATTGTAAGCTGACACGAACTCCTTTGATGCGCCCCCATGCAGTGACAGGATCAGAGGTTTTTTGTGAGCTGCTTTGCCTTTCTTGTCAATCAGGTAAACAAGAATCAAACGACGCCTCTTATAAGGGCAGTTTTGACTTGGATTTTGATCGGCCCAATCGTCGTAAAGGAAGCTGTCTCGAGGGTAAGTACCAACGATTTCCCCCTTGTTAGCTGAGTTTTCAATAAAAGTGGTGTCCTTAGGTCCGCCACCATGGATGATTAGTAGTCGGGGCGTCTTAAAAAACATCCCTCTCTCTGTGTCACCTGTATTGAAGATGTGTTCGTAGTCTGCTTCTGCATTTGGGAAGTCGGATGCACTGCCTGTGAAGCCGCAACGATCTAGAGCATTTTGTTTAATGAATAATCCTGGCTTGGACTTTTCATTAAGGATTTGCGCGATAGCAAGTTCGCGCATGACACCTTGGTATTTGTCGGTGTTTAGATAACGGTCAAGAACTGACATGAGTTTCGATTAGGTTTACAAAGAAGAGGCCTCGGTTTCCCGAGACCAGTGCTTCGCTACAAGCATAGCGAAGGGGAATGAAATGGCTCTTTAAAAAGGGATGTTGTCCGTATCAGGTACAAGCGGAGAGGCAGGAGAACTGTGAGCAGCTACGGGTTGCCGTTCTTCACTTTTCTTTTCTTGAGGTTGATTAGGACCAAAAAACGAGTAGTGGCCTGCTTTTGTACGGATTTTGTATCCAGCTGCTCTTTGCCCGCTCTTGTCCTTCCATACGTCGTAACGCAAGGAACCTGAGGCAACGAGTTGACGCCCTTTGTAAAGAAATTTCCGCATGCGTACGGAATCATCACCCCAAGCTTCAAGCTTGAAGCCGACACTGTCGTCCCAGGTAAATCCCAGTAATTTTTGAGGGGTAGCTGTGCACATGACACCGCACGAGAACAAGTCTTCTCTAACTTCGTCTGCGATGTAGCCGATACCGCCTGCGATCGTGACGTGATTCAAGCTAATTCCTTGATTCACCACTTGCAGGGGAGTTGTGGGTGCAACGTACATCTTGCCTTCATGTTTCAGGTGATACAGACGACCGCTGAACAGGATCTGACTATTGGGCTCAAAGGAATCAGGCAGATACGTATCAGCAACTGCCCGTGTAGGAATTATGTAGACGGGAACAGGGACTGGTTTGGTGCCTTGTACGTCGATTTCTAGTTTGATACAACTGACTCCTGTGTCAGTCGTTCCTTTGCCAATAAATCTGCCGCAGGCTTCGATGGAGTTCATTTTTAGTAATTAGGATCAATGATTTCGTAACCGACTCCTGCTTCGTTCAGGAGTTTTGCAGCTAGATGAAAATTGTCTAGCCAACGATCAGGAACAATACTATGCGCTGAGATAACGACGGTTTTGATACCAGCATTAATTAGTACAGCAGCACAACGGCTACATGGACTGAACGTTACATACGCAGTTGCCCCTGCCGTGCAGTTTCCATGCAAAGCAGCTGTAATGACAGCATTGACCTCAGCGTGGACGGTCATTTCGTATTTTACGGAACGATCAGTCAAGCGGTCTAAGTCATCATTGACTCCAGCAGGGAAACCGTTATAACCCATGCTGACAACTTTTTTGTCCTTAACGAGTATGCAGCCGACTTTTGTGCTCGGATCTTTACTCCATGTGGCAACTTGGTGTGCCATTTGCAAGAAACGGACTTCCCATTTGCCTTGTGCAAGATCGTTCGTCATTTCTTTTTAGTGGGGATGAGATTTTTATCAATCCGATTTACAATCTCAGTGCGCACTTCTGCTAAGCGCTTATTCCAAATATCGACCCATTGTTCAAGATCTGTATGGAATTCTAATAATTCCACGTAGTCAAATTTTTCAAGAGAACCTGAACTGTCGATAACATCGATTGAGCTCTCAACGCTGGGTTTTTTCATTTAAATAGTGTCAGCGCGTCTAATCTAGGCTCTTGCTCTAGATTTGCAAGGATTGTAACAATACTGTTAGTGTGTTTCCATCCAGTTTGCACCGACACGGGCTTCCCCAGTCATCGGACACAATAAATTAAAGTATTCACCAGCCTTTTCAAAAGAGTGGATAGCAGTTGCTTTGTAGTGATTAACTAAGTTTGGACGTACTAGAGCTTGGATCTCATCATGAACGTGCGCTACGAATGCGTAGTCTTCGCCCCACTTAAGCCCTAATTTTTTTAAATCGTCATAGAGGATGCAGGTTGCTTTCTTAACCGTGATTGCACCTGTAGATTGCAGAAGTTGGTTCAAAGCAGAGTGTTTTGAGCGAATTTGTAGTTTTCTTCCGTCAATGCCTATTAGATATCCTCGTGTGTCGATTCGTTTTTCAATTTTATCCAGCAGTTGTTTTAGGGCGGGTAGATTTTTATAAAAAGTATCTATAGTTTTTTTGCCTAAAGTATAGCGATCTGTTTCATCTAGATCATAGTCAATTACACTGCCTACTTTTTTCGCTCCAGCCCCATAAAGTAGCGCATAAATTAGCCGCTTCGAAAGGTCTCTTGTACGCTTATCTATCTCACCGATACCATCAAATATACCAAAAAGTTTAGCGTTATAGGTATGTATGTCGAACCCGTTTTCACTAACTAAACTTGCATACTCTCCACCGTCGAAGTGTGCTAACCATGAACCAAGTGCACGCAACTCCAGCCCACTTGCGTCAGCACCAACAAGAAGCCACCCCACAGGAGCAGCGAATAAGGCTCTACATTCCGCGCCGTAAGCATGACCGACGCTAGGAATTTGTGCCATGTTGGGACTACGGTGCGATGCTCTTCCGCTGATACATGCATTTGTAATAACCGTGCCATGAATTTTGCTATCTTCATATACTTGACAATGTTTTAACCACGCCTGTTTACCTTCAGCAATTTGGCCAAGGCGTTTGTTGAGAAGTTGATATTCAGCCAGTAATTTAGCTTCTGGATACGTCTTCCCAAGGGCTTCAAGAATATCGTCATCCAACTGGACATTGCCTTTTTCGGTTTTTTTAAAGACAATTTCGGGGTAGCGCTCTTGTAACCGTTCTGCTGTTTGTTTACGTGACGCTGGGTTAAACGAAATGACTTGCTCTTTAAGATGTTTGCCTGTTTTAGGAGAGATTCTTTTATGAACAATCGGTTGAAAAACCGCTTGGAGCTGATCGTAGATTGTATCCCGTCTAGTTTTGAGGGTGTTGACCAAGGCATAAGCAGCACGTTCATTAAAAGGAAACCCAAATGTTTCCATCATTGTCATAATACATGCAAATTCGTGCTCTAGTTCATGACACCTCTTATCGAAAGATTGCGTCAGAAAATACTCATAAAGGGCCAGGGATACGAGAGTATCTCCTTCACAGTATTTTTGCATTTCTTCAGACCAGTGCTCCCAAGGGTTTGCTGATGCTGGTAGTTTTTCTTTACTTTCTTGTAGAAATTTAATCTTCTGTACACCTAAACGCTCACCCCATGCTGCCAATGAGTGTTTACCTTTGTATTTGCTTTCGATATGTGCATATTTACGGGTATCAACAGGTTCTAATTCTGGCGCCCATACTCTACTGACGATTAGCGTATCATATATTTTACAGTCGTCTTTAATTTTAAACTCGGGGTAAATTTTACCGAGCGCCCGCATATCAAAATTTATTACGTTGTGGCCAATAAGCAGGTCAGCTTGGCTTAAAAGTTGTAGCCCTTCTTCAATTGTCTTATAACCAGTAGCGTTGCAGCAGCTTGTTATCTCTCCTGTGTCGACGTCCCTTATAACTAATGAATGCACTCTATCCAATACGTGAAGGAGACCGTTAGTCTCACAGTCAAAGACAAGTCTCATCTTGATACGAGTTTAGAAATAGCCCTTGTAGAGGGTAGCAATATTTACGATATACACGTCAGCAATAAAACCTGCGTTCTGTAACCTTTCTTGAACATTTTTCATTTCTGTAAGATCACTCAGACAGATCGCCTTGTTTAAATTGTTGCGATTCGCTACTGAGACGAGCTCTACATTTTTTCTGTTTTCTGTATAACAGAGTACGTTTTGATTATCAAAATCGCAAAATACTAGACCGGCCTGCATTTTAACTCTCGTTAGTTGCTTGGTTGGGGACCGCACGCATCATGAAGATGTCCAAGGCAATATGTAGAAACAACGGGACCATTTTAAATGCTTTAGGAGGAAGGCCTCCGAACAGAGCGTCTAGCTTGTCGTTTAAATCTGTCCGATGTAAATCTTCAAATTCAATCGCCAACATTTGCGCTACATTTAAAATGAAGTCACTAGGCTCTTCGTCTTGGTGCTTTAGCTGTTCCACTAGGTCCCACAGTTCAGGATCCCTTTGGATCATCGCCAGTAGCTCTTCCACGATGTCACTACGAGTACGCCGCAAGTTTACTAGCTCTACATTCGACGTAAATGGTCAATTATGTAAGGTTTTTCTTGAGCCTTGGTTTTTACAATTAAATAATTTTTGGGTTTGGAATATTGGGTTTGCGGTAGGGAGTTCACCTAGACAACTCAACGATTGGTACAAACAACGCAAGAACAAAAGAGCACGTACTCTTCGAGGCAAATTAAATGGAAAATCAGGTCTTAAAGCGATTAGGAAAGGGTTTGAGGAAGTTCAACGCCTGCGGTGGTGTGTTCCCCCTGGTGACACTACTGTTATTGATTGCACTTCAGCTGATCCGGATAGGCAATTCCGAGCCTTCTCACGATGGAGCAACAGATACCCTGACTTCACACCTGATGCAGTCAAGAGAGAATTTTACTGGACGCGCCCACCCTACCCCGATGATGAAGTATGGGAGCACTGTCACGTAGTCGGTCTTATTCCGAAGGATCTTCGTATGAACACGGCGAATCAAAATTATTATGATTGTTTTCGTCTTCGTTTAAAGAAACCTTGTAATCCTCCATCCAGTGCCCGAATACGTCATCTATTAGACCCGGCTCGAGCCAATGTGTAATTGCATGGATAGCCATATGGAGCGTTTCTTTATTTTCCGGCTTCCCTTCTTCTATTAAGCGCAACAAAGTAAGTTCTAGCCATTGGTTGGGGTGTTTATAGGGGTTTACCTGTCTCATTCAAGATTTATCACAATACACTTCAGTTTACCTTTGCCGTCTCTCATTTCGTAGACTTGGAATTCACCGTCTCCGATTTCTGTATCAAACGACGTGTAAAGGCTACAGCGAGGAAGAGTAACCTCGCCTGCTTTTGTAGTGTTGAGATGGCACGGATCCAACACAGAGATCGAGCCGGAATCACTGCACACAGAGCCGATAAGTTTTGACTTTGAGGGGGAGGCCACGCCGCATACACATGTCTGTTGTTATGTGTATTATACAACCGGGTCGAAGAAGAACAGCGCCAGGCCCTAGGGAGACGTGATTTTTGCTGTTTCTCACGTCTGGAAACTGACCGTCCTTGCCACATTATCAGGTGAGGACGCGCCCTAAATGTAACAGTCAAGTAACATTTGCCACAAGCCGTAGGTTCTTGCTACAATTGTTATACGTTCATCTCCTGACAAAGTCCTAATCTGGTCCTAATTAGGAGACGCAAGTAAGCAAGTAAGTGCTGAAGGAACGGGAAATTTCCCCTCATTAGGAGTTTCCAATGTCTGATCTAACAATCATGAGCGTTAAAAGCGCTCGTCGCAATGTCGTCCGTGCTCGTAAAGAGCTAGAGCGTGCCCGTATTATGGACACCCACTATCGCGGTGTGGAGTATACACCTGTTTCTCCGATCGCACAGATCCACGGTACTTTCGTGTATCGAGGACGCACTTACACCAAGTGAGACGAGCAAGCCCCTTTCAAAGGGGTTTTTTCTTGGCTATGTCAAATAGTGGTGTAGAAAGTACCTACTTGTTCAAGGGGAAGGCCTGGTTCCGGGCGCTTGAAATCAATAAGAAGCACGATCCTGGTGCGGTCTCCGTAGTTCCAGGTCTCGTGCGCTTGCGTGTCATCAAATACAAAGGTTTTCCCCTCTTCCCAATGAAAAAATTTCTCTTCAACCCGCATACCGCAACGGTTTGACTTGTCCTGAAACACTGTGTCAGTGGGGAGCTTATTTTGTTCAGGAGCCATTAAGCCTAGGTGACACCTGTAAGTACTGTCATCGTGCCCTGTATGTACATCAATGTGTGTACCTACAGCAATAGATGAAAAGGCTGCGTTGACGACGCCTGGAATGCTCTGTAAAAAACTTGTGGTCACAGGGCATTTTTTACAGTTACCTGCCCATTGGTCTCCAAAAGCATAAAGACAAAAAACATCCCATTCACCTGTAAAAATGTTCTTTTGGGGCCACGGTTTGAAATAAGCCTTTTGATTAACGGTTTCGTTGTAGAGGATTGTGATCACTTCCTCTCTCACTGCACGGTAATTGTCCTCTAATTCGCGTAAGAAGGGAAAAATTTCGCGCTGGTTTTCCATGGAACGTGCTTAAGTCACTTCATTCTAGACTCGAAAAAACCAATCGCTTACGTAAGATGCAGCGCATTCTCAATGTTTTAACTGTTTTAAACACCGCATTTGTTATTAGCGCTATTGCAACTGCAGGTGTAGTAGTACACAATAGAGAGAGTTTACAGAAACACGCGCAAACCATTGTAACCACGCAACTAAAGGAACTGATCAGCGGTGCTCTATCAGAGTCTCTGCCTGTACCTGAACTACCTGGAAACATTGAAGTACCGCAGGGATTACCTTCTCTACCACTATGAAAAAGTTATTTCTAGCTGCAGTGACTGCGGCTGCTTTTTGTCTCCCTGCTACAGCAGATCCCGAAGTAAAAACCTGGCACAGCCTTGACTCGATGGGTTGCATGATGCTCAGAGAGTGCACGATAGGTACTGACAAGATTACGTCTTGGCGTGATTTAGGCACTGCTTATGAAGTATGGGATGCCGAGTTGGATTCAATACTTACGTCGCTCACTGATATTGGTGTAAATGTTTATCTTGCAGATGAGCGGTACTTCTTAGGTAACACGAGGGGGCTCTATAACGTCAAGGGGAACAACTTCTTTTTGAATCGAGCGTACTTGTCTGAGCCAACACGTATGGTCCAGGTCATCCGTCATGAAGGTTGGCATGTCGCACAGGACTGTATGGCAGGCACGATCGATAATACGTTTACAGGTTTGATTTACAGCGAGGAGACCGTTCCAGATTGGATTCGACGTGGTGCAGAGCGTACCTACCCTTCAAACGCTGTTCCGTTTGAAGCCGAAGCAATGATGGCTATGTATTCAGATACGCAAACGGTTGAGGGACTACGCGTTTGTGCGAGTGATAAGAAAATGTGGCAGGTTTTTATACCGACTCCCAGAACCGGTGAATGGCTTAAACAAGAAGGATTTATGAATTAAAAATTTTTAGGGTCACATATAACCGAGTTGTTTAATACATTTTTTACAATTCGGTCTCGTTTACGTCTATTCTCAGGACGTGAGAAGTGGCTATCCGCATACACTGTCGCTATGATCTCGTTTGCATAGTCGCATTTTCCCTTAGGCATTGTCTCAACGCGTTTTCCAGCGCTTGCAGGCAGAACAGTCATAACCGATAGAAGCAAATAATTAAAAAATTTACGCATAGTCCGGGTTACTCTCCTATACTTATATTACGCCTTCTGAATTAGGCGTTTTTTAATACTTTTTCCGCATGATCTCTTCCGTTCAGCCCGCATCTAGGGCGTCCGGCTGGGAGCAGTCTTGCGATTGGGTAACTTCAACCGATAACCGCATTTATGTAGGTTGGTTTGGCGTACTCATGATCCCGACACTGCTCGCTGCCACTATTTGTTTTATTGTAGCTTTTATCGCTGCACCTCCTGTCGATATTGATGGAATCCGTGAGCCTGTTGCAGGTTCTCTGATGTATGGCAACAACATCATATCGGGAGCTGTGGTGCCTAGCTCGAATGCTATCGGCCTGCACTTCTACCCAATCTGGGAAGCTGCCTCACTCGACGAGTGGCTCTACAACGGCGGTCCTTTCCAACTGGTTGTGTTCCACTTCCTGATCGGCATCTACGCCTATATGGGACGTGAGTGGGAACTTTCCTACCGCTTGGGCATGCGCCCTTGGATCTGTGTTGCATACAGCGCACCTGTTGCTGCTGCATCTGCAGTGTTCCTCGTCTATCCCTTCGGTCAAGGCTCTTTCTCTGATGCGATGCCCCTCGGAATCTCAGGAACCTTCAACTACATGTTGGTATTCCAAGCAGAACATAATATCCTTATGCACCCGTTTCATATGTTGGGTGTCGCCGGTGTCTTTGGTGGTTCTCTTTTTTCTGCTATGCACGGAAGTTTGGTTACAAGCTCACTCGTACGCGAGACGACTGAAACAGAATCTCAGAACTATGGCTACAAGTTCGGACAAGAAGAAGAGACGTATAACATTGTGGCTGCTCATGGCTACTTTGGTCGCCTTATCTTTCAGTACGCTTCCTTTAACAACAGTCGTAGCTTGCACTTCTTTCTCGCTGCCTGGCCTGTGGTTGGTATCTGGTTTACTGCTTTAGGCGTGTCAACCATGGCCTTCAACTTGAACGGCTTCAACTTCAACCAGTCAATCCAGTCTTCTGAAGGACGTGTTGTAAACACTTGGGCCGACATTCTCAACCGTGCCGGACTCGGCATGGAAGTGATGCACGAGCGCAACGCTCATAACTTCCCTCTCGACCTGGCTGCAACTAGTTCCACCCCTGTGGCATTAGTCGCGCCTTCTGTTGGTTGATCTACGTAGGCTCTATTTATTAGGGCCTTTTTTAATGTAATGCCTACAGTAACTGAAGACGGCGGTAGGACAAACCTATACGCCACAGAACCACAAATGTACGTTATGGAGGTTTCCATGAATCACAACGAAAAGGCTGAACGCCTTAATGGGCGCCTAGCAATGCTTGGTGTTATTGCTGCTATTGGTGCATATGCCACTACTGGCCAATTGATCCCTGGTATTTTTTAAAATACTAAAAAATACTTATGAAGACGAGGGGGCTACGGCCCTCTTTTTTTATGTTTAGTCCAGAACCTAGATTGTCATGTAGCATTCTTTATGGTTTAGCGGTGTTATTTTTTAAGAGTCCTATTTATGCATAAAGACCAATGTTTAAGACAGCTCTTGCTGCCACAGCTGCCCTTGTTGCCGCAGCTCCTGCGTCAATCGCAAGCCCATATCTCAACATCGAAAGCAATATCGGTTATTCAGGAACCGTGTATCAAGGCGCCATTCATGAGGCGCACGTAGGTTGGGAAGGTTCAAACGAACAGGCTTCTTACTATATCCAAGGAGGTCCTGCATACCTGTCTCCAAACAGCCTTGATGGTGAGTTTGAATTCTCAGCCAAAGCAGGTGGTGCAGTTGCAGTCAGCCGGAAAGTTTCTGTATATGGAGAGCTTTCTATGATTACTGGGGACAAGAATGGTTACGGTGCTAAGACTGGCTTGAAGTACAGCTTCTGATTCGTAGAAGAAAATAGCCTGGGTGCTAAGCATCTGGGCTTTTTTGATGTTTGTTTAAAGTAAAATTGACAAGCACTACCAACGTTTTCTAATGGCTCAAGACGATAGTAAATATACGAAGCCAGAGATGCGTGAGAATATCAAAGACAGGATCATGGCTGGTGCAAAAGGAGGAAAATCAGGACAGTGGTCAGCACGTAAGGCTCAGATGCTTGCTAAGGCTTATAAAGAAAAAGGAGGGGGATATAAGGGCGGAAAGAGCTCTAGTCAAAAGGATTTAAAACGCTGGGGCAAAGAGAAGTGGATGACTAAAGACGAGTACGAGAAAAACAAGTAACTTAGAATAGAAACAAAGAAGATTTATCATGGCGATCACGTACTTTCAAGATACTATTTTTGACACCAGCTCTGCACTAAGCGCTCCAGGGTTAGGTAATTTGTTGAAGGTGGCTTTAAATAATTTCTTCAGTACTACGAGCTATACACTTACCGTTAATGTGACTGATATAAATACGAACGTGATAGTGCAACTTGACGGTAGTATTGATGGAACAAATTTCGCACAGATCATCACGCCGAAGACAATTACGGCTAATGGACCATACGTTTACAGTGTTGGGGACACTCCTGTCAGGTGGATTCGGCCTAGGTTTGTTTCTGAAGCAGGGGGTACAGATGCGGTTGTGACTTTTAGTGTGGCTGCAGCATAATGGCCAAGAAGAATAGTTCTATTGGCCAACGTGTTGATGATGCGCTGACAAATTACTTACGTAATACTACGACTGATCAGGAGATTAAAGATTTTTATGGCGAGGGAAATATTGTCGGAAGAAAAGGTATACCTACAGACGATGGAGGGTTGCTTGATGCGGTAACTGAATCTCAAAAAAACAAATCAAGCCGACCCAAATCAAATCGCAAAAATTTTAATGTTGGGGGAATCAGTCAAGAAATTGGATATGACTATTCAACACGAGATATTCCAGGGGCATTAGACCCAGGCACTGGCCGACCTTGGCAGATGACGTTTGGCCAACTACCAAAAGATTTTGGCGATTCTAGTTTGACACCAGCAGCCAAAAGATTTTTAAGTGATTTTCGAGTACCTAAGAATACAGGATCTGATTATAGTTTTGATACAGGCCCGAATATCGAAGATCGTATTAATTACGATATAAAGCAAGCACAAGCTGACTACGATTTTGAGTCAAAAGGCAGTTACCCCGATGCTGCTAGAGCAAGATTTAACACGGCTGTTGAAAAAGCACGGGCACAATCACCGACCATAGGTAGCTTTAGCGGAGTTCCTCAAACTCCACAAACTTGGATGGAGCGTGGTGTTGCAACCGGTAAACCTGAAGGCTTTGGAACTAAAACTTTAGACGAGTTTAAAAGTAGAATTATTGAAGATCAAGGGCGTTTTGGTGGAGTGTCCACTCTTACTCCAGTAGAAGACAGTGCCTCTGGAGCGACTAACCGCGATTGGCGTGCGGATTTATATGAACGTAGGGGTTTAGCAGGACCTCAGAGCAGTGAAGCATACAATACAGGATATGGTGTGTCGGAAAAAACTGTACAGAGATTTACACCAGGAAACCAATCACTTCTTCCTTTACAGCCCTATACAGAGTTTATTAAAAACGTAAGTGGAGATACACCATCAAGTGTTGTCGGGACTACTCCAGCCCCTGATTTTACGCCGCTCCAAAATACACTTGGAACTCGTAATTACTTACTTGGGCGAAACATTCTTCAAGGCCGTGGTTCATTAGGGCGTGGTCTTAGAAGTGCAGGTTCTGTTGGAGCTGTTGATTTCATTCCTTCTAGAGAAGCAATCCGTGATTTTGCCAAAGGCGATCTGTCAGGAGGTACGCAACGCATGGCAGGAGATTTTGCACGAGGCATCCCCGTTGCTGCCGGAGCGGGCGTGTTAGGAGCGTTTCTACCTGCTGCGGTCAGTACTTCCATACTTCCAGCAGCTGCTATTTCCGGCGGCATTATTGGAGGAAGTAATGCGTTAGATGAGGCAACTAAGCAGCAAACTGGCGAGGGATTGCTAACGAAAATGCAACACACCGTCAATAAGTTTGCAGGACCTGGATTTGGTAAACCTACGACAGGAAGCGCTTATCGCGGTTCTGAAGATCTAAATACAAAACGAGCACGTCTTCGAGAGGAAGTGACCAAAGGTGCTGACACTGATTTTAAAACACCCACGATCAGACAGATGACTCCAAGAGAGGTTGCAGCATCTACCGCCTCACAGGAAAGGCTTAAAAACGAAAATGAATTCCAACGTCGCGTTCGGTTAGCACGCGAGCGTTTTAACCCCAAACGTGGGGAATTCGGATTTACTGAATTTTTTGCAGGAAGGTAATCAGATGGCAGACAAAGCAATTGAGAAGGGTAGGACAGAACGCTACTTACCTGAAAAAGCATGGGCCAAGCTAAGTAAAGAGGAGCGTCGCGAGACTGACGAAAAAAAGAAACGTGCCAGCCGTGAGGGGAAGCAGTTTGTGCCTAATACTGATCGCGCACGTAAAGCACGCAAGGCTGTGAGTAAGTCTGAGAAACGTAAGATGTCAGGAAAAAGAGCAGACTGATGAGTCTATATTGTTTTTGGAGCTACCTTCTTGCCTTCTCTACAATTATTGTGGAATGCGGCAAGCCTGTTAATTGGGATAACTGTTGGCCACCACAGGAGTGGCTGGTTCCTGCAGTTCATGACTATATGCGGGCCAAGAACCCTTACTCTGAGGAGCGCAAGATCCTGGAGATGGTAGAGCGCAAGGAAGGAGATTTAAAAAATTAATCGAAAGACGTGTTTTCTTTTGGCACGATGGCTTTAAAGACACTAACGTATGAGGGCACCCATCACCTGATGGTTTGTCCTCCGCTGCCCGGAGCATCAGCGGTAAGCCCATTGCCTCGAGAAGCATGGGCAATGCTCCAATCTTTAAACGATTTGAATGTGGGTAACTACCCAGCCTTTATTCATAAGTTCTTCTTTCTTTTCCTCGACTTTGCTTATAGGAACGTCGAATAGCCAAAGAGCACCATTTCGATCACAATAAAGACGAGCAAGTCCTACCACAGCATTATTTTGGTTGGTTTAATAAGGGAGTGGGCTATTAAAGGGAATCGTCACAATCTTGAATAGGACCACCGTGAAGCCAAGCGTCACATGTTCTGCTTGCGGCACATTTAAACTTAAAGAGCTGACAGTAACCAAGGTCGGCTAAATTCTGGACGTCCATAGGATCAGCTGCTTTTGTTTCGTTGATGCCATCAACAATGCAACATAAGATTTTATTTGTTTGATCAAATGCGGCACAATTACCACAAAGTGCAGTTTTTACAGTGGCGACGTCACTATTCCATAGCTCAGCCTTTTTCTCCCAGAAGCCAGGGTCAGGAGCATCAGGGTTTAATGGACCGTAACCAAAGCTTTTAATAGTCCAATCGCGGTTCTTGATATTTTCTTTAATATTATTTGTAGCTGTAGGACAAGTATCACTAACGGCACTAGTAGTTTTATTTAAAATAACCGTTACTTTTGGAGTGTCGTATTTCATTCAGCACCTCTTATAGTGTCAATTTTTTTAATAACAGAACGCAAGTTTCTGTAATCGTCGTTGTACGAATTGTTAATACCCAAGGCGGTTTTCTTTCCCTGTGCTACACAGTAAAGGGTGCTTAACTCGTTTGAAGATAGCGACAAGATGTGTGTGTCCAATTGGAGGCTGCGGCTAATGTTAGTTTAACCTCAGCAGCCTCTTGATATTGTCAAGTGCTACTCAGCCTCAGGCATAGCACTGGCGGCAACTGCTGCCTGATACGCTGCAATAACTTCCCCTGTCCAAAGTGCAGCGGCAATAGCTTGGACCTCTGCGGGTTGATCGCTTACGTCTTGTCCAGGGACAACAACGTTGCGGTGATAGGTACGACCCACTTCAACACCGTCTTTTTTGATTACGTCAGCACGACGTACTTGAATGATCTGATTTGGAAGGATTTCTTCCTTGTATTCTGTATGTTCTGTAAAAGCCATTTTAAGGACTGCCGACTGGCAGTGATAGGTTTGCTGGGTTTATGCAGTGAAATAAGTAATGTCAAACATATAATAACCATTGTCTGTTGATGCAACAGCTTGATCGGATGCGTTATCTCTCACTTCATTGAAGTATAGGTCATCGGTTCCATTAGCGGTTATGCAAACAACTTGGACACAAGTTCCTCTGATTCCTGCTTCGTAAAGTCTTACAGAACCTACAGCCAAAAATTCATTTTCAGTGTTAGACGCACAAGCAAAAGGAAGAGAGTTGACAATAAGAGCCTGGTTGGTGTTACTACTGTTTACTCTAAATTGACCCAATACTGTAACTTGGCGACCAACCTTAGTATACGAAGCTAAATTAATACCGCTGTGTACAGTTATGCCATTGTTGCAGGTTACAGTCCAAGTACCTTCTTCATAATCATCCAGCAGTTCAGAAGTACCTGAACCTGACGTAGCACTGAAGTCAATGCCTTTGCCGCTGGCGACTATAAGGTTTCCAGTTCCGATATTTAAATTACCGGAAGAATCTAAGGTTGCGTTATGTGCGCCGGTTTTCAATGCAGCTGGTCCGTTAACAGCCGTGTCAAATAATTGTGTTTTAGTTTGACTCATTTTTTATTCGATTCCCCCAACCTTGTGCTGATTACAGTAACTTTCATTCTACCCCTCGTATGCGACTTCTTTCAAGTAATCATTTAATCCCCTAGAGAAACACATCTTTATAAAAGCAGCTTGTGTTGTTTCTGAATTAAGGTATCCTTTCTTAAGCAATTCTTCCATAGTGGAGACTAACAGGATCTTTTCACCGTTATTTTTGAGTAAAGGGAAGTATTTATGCGCATCAGTTGTGTTAGACATAGCTTGCTGCGGGGCTCGAATTATTCTAAGCGGGTCCATGTCTTATTTAAGATTCGTGTTCAAACAAAAGAAATTTCTTGACGTCTTTCCCCTGAGCCTCGATCAAGTTGGCGATCATTTTTAATTTCTTCTCTGCGCTCAGCGCACGTGAGCTCCAATAAACGAGGTGCCTATTTGTTTTGTCTAACTCAGTTTCTAATGCAGTTTGAAACAATGCAGAAGGACTGATATGTATGTCTGACTCTTTCCATTTGGTATGCAATGCCTCAGGGACGGATACGCTTAATACAACAGCCACTAGACAAAAAAAATGCTATCCATAAGATAGCATGACAAATTTAAAATTTTAAAACCGAATCATTAGCAGTGGCTCAACATCTTTCTTTAATGGCTAATGCAGTTAGCTTTGCCACTGGAGCCACAGGTAAAGGCTCACTCACGCACAAAGAACTAGCGACCCTTACAGTGTTTGCAAAGTCCTCCGCATGGTCCATGGTAGGGAAGTGTGCAGCGTGTGCTTCGTGGTCTACGTGATAAACCAAAACCACCCAAGAGGAAACGGAAGAAGACATTTTATCAAGCGGAACTATCACATCGTAGTCGACCTGTTCGTCTTGTTGGGGATGTGTAGATTTTGTAATACTTCTAGCTGATTACGAAAGGTCCTGATTTATAGAACATTTCAGGGTTGTTCTGTACAAAAGCATCTGCCTCTTCGTGGTTGGTCACCTTTACGACTTCTGAGCGGCCTTGTGAGCCTCTGGTCAAAACTGCCCATGCAAGGTTGTTGGCACAGGTCTTGGGATCTACTCCAATCATGGTAGATATTTCTCTCGCGTATTTCATTATGCAGTGAATGAATCTGCACAGTACATGGCTTTGCACCAATAAAAAACCATTGCTACTACTGAAGTTTACGTACTTCAGCGTAACAATGGCGGTAGGGAAGGTCCGGTAAAAAACCTTAAGGATTCAGAGCATCAGATCATTGTCATCAAGAAAGTTGTTTTCAATTTCAAGGACCTGCACTGGAGAACCAAGCAGTAAAGAAGCAGCTACGCTTTGATATAAAGCCTGCTGGTTTGCCTGAGGGTCGCGGCTAGATCCAGCGAGAAGCTGTGCTGCAGCGGCTTGCTGCATGTCACGGAGCTGAGAGCGAGGAGTGAACATAGCCATGAGTAGCTGTGCTGAGTACTCGCTTATGATACATCAGCCGGGTCAAACCTGTCGCGATCCAGGAACTGTGGTAACAAATGTTCAGGAAGAAAGAAGAATTTCATGCTATCAATCATTTCTAACGATTGATCCAGCTGTAGTTCCTGCTCGCCATGGATCGTATCCAAAAAGATTGGATCATCCATAAGATCCTCTAAACAACAATATGCTGTTTCCAGGGTTTCGACGATGTGCCGGTAGTGCTTGTCGATATTGGAAGAGTCCTTCATGGATTTAATAAAGGCTGTGTACAGGTTAGCCACTGTCAAGTTTAATTTACTCATCCTCATTCTCCACCCATGGAGCAGAAATTTCTAGTGTGAATTCTGTGATTATTCCTGTTTTTGGATCTTGCTTTGAGATTTCCCTAATGATGGGCGCTGCGTCCTCAGGGTAAAAGTCAGGGTTATTCTGAATGTTGTCTAGCTGTTTGTCGACATTCACCATGGTGCGCTCTGTACGCCATTCAACCCAATCGTTTAGACAGTTGTCCCGTATCAGCGTGACGATTTGATTAATTTCCCAGCGCGGATCAGAATAGATCATCCAGTCAGTTACTTCATAAGCAACTGCATTCCAGACGTTGTATTTCATTTATGGTCAGTTTATCTTGTAGTTTTATTCTCGGACGCCTACTTCACAGAAGTACACGAAAGAGTAATGCATCATCTTTTGGTAACTTCTTGGATCAGCCATGGAGCAGTTGTTTGAGGGAGTGGTAGTCTTTCTCTTCTTCAAAATAAAGAGAGAAAAGATAGCGCGGACCGTCAAGGTTGATGACGGTGTGTTCTACTTGGTTGTTAAACAAATAAAAAGTGTTTGGTTCATACTTCAACTCAATGACATCTTTGTTGAGCTGATCTCGTTGCGTTCCAAATAGTGTGTGACTGTTGTTATCAAGGCTGTAAAGGAGGTTGACACAGGACTCACGCTTTTCATCTACATGCCAGTCGTAAACTGTCATGCTTTCTACACGGAGCAGTCCCAACCGATTAATCCGCCAAACTTGATCTAATTTCTTGAGAGCGGGCTCAATGTCAATGAATTCCAACGGGATCGGGACGGCTTGAAACGAAAAATGCTCCTGCCAATCTGGCTTTTCGTTGATCAGCCATTTGATGTAATCAGAAACCTTTACCGCTTTCTCCTTCAAAGGCGTGAAGCAATCTTCAGGAGTCACTTACTTTGACCGGTCGATGGGGGGGGTAAAAA
>Ga0209535_1001279_pt1 | contig 17272 bp, 15 predicted proteins | sample LinPmetageLP28_FD_184041 | JGI IMG/M metagenome (GOLD analysis project Ga0209535, IMG submission 184041) | Marine viral communities from the Pacific Ocean - LP-28 (SPAdes) (version 2) | ecosystem: Environmental > Aquatic > Marine > Oceanic | place: Pacific Ocean | collected 2009-08-22 | reverse complement strand
TGTACATTGACACGTAAGGTTTGATTGTTGATTCGCCAACGTTGTCTACCCAACTTTCAAATGCTTCTGTTTCTTTTGCTTTGCCTTTTAAATCTTTCTTAGGTGCAAAGTTGCCTGGTTCCATTCTCACTTGGTCTGTGTATCCCGGCTCTGATTGCATTTTCTTGTAGTCGTCGATGTATCTCTTGGCTAGTTGCACTGCTATCTTCTTGTTCTTGATGTAGTCTGGTGTTGGTTTGAATGTTGCTGAATTCTCCTGTTCCATCTCATCTGCAACTCTAGAAGCGAAGTTTGCCACTCTGTCTTCCTCGCCTGATTTGGTCAACAGTCTAGATGCTATGTCTGACAGTATAGAACTCAACATTGTGTTCTTGTTTGTGAATTTTGTAACTTTCAACATCTTGTCTGCAGAATCGTCTTTCCTCAATACCAATTTTTGATCAGGATCATTAAGGAAACTTTGTACCACTGCACCGTGATCCACTGGTGCCTGTACAGGTGCATCGATTGGTTCTGCATCTGGCTCTAGTTCGTTCACTTGTTTCTGGTGGTCAGTCCAAAAATCATTTGCCATATCTATTGTGCTTCCATATGTATCATTAAATTCTTCTGCGTCCATTGACTGAGCGTCATTGGCCATATCTTTATATTGTCCAAGATCTGTGATTCCATAAAGTTCTTGGAAATTTTTTGCGTGTGGATAGTGTCCTTCGTCTACTTGTTCTTCTTTAGGTGCGTTTTCTAATTCACTCATAATTCTGTTGATAAGTGGTAGTGCATCTTCGACCCTGCTGTCTAGGTTAGTCATTGTGAATTTTTCTCTCATTTTATTCACAGTTTCGTCGTCCAGTATTTGCTCTTCTGATGTTTTGAAATCTTTACTTGCGTTCTCGTAGTGTGCTTGGTTAGAAAGGTTCTTCATGTAACCTCTTAGGTTTTCCAGTTTCAATTTTGTCTGCTCAATGATGTCACCTGCGTTGTCGTTCAATTGATCCTTGTTGGTGACATATCTTGAGAATGAATTAAGTTTAGCGATGTCTTCTGATGTTCTTACAATGTGTTCACCAAATTCATCATGTGGTCTTCCACCATTTGAAACGTGTCTCATCATTGCTCTTGCACCTGCTAAATGCGTCAACGGATACTTGAATCTCTCACCGTCTTCGTTTTCGATGTATAGTGATTGTATCTGTCTTGATCTTGCACCTGGCACAGTCTCGTCAACTTTGCCTTTGTGTCTGATTATTAATTTTGTTTTGTTTAGGTTCTCGTATGAACGTTTCGCTGTGCCTGTTAAACCTTCTTTAACTTCGACACCTGCTAATTTAGTAATTCTTGCTAGTTCTTCTGACATTTCATCAGTATTTACCGTTTTGTTCGTATCTGCAAGATTTTCATAGTCCTGCTTCGTTAGGTTGTTTTTGGTTATATCCCTCACGTCAAACCTCATTTGATGCTCCACGGCGAAGTCTTTCAACTCCTTAAGGAACGCATACCATTCGTCTCTGCTGTCCTCGTCGATCTTGCTTACAAGGTCTCTGTTGTAGTACACTTTCATGTTCTCTCCGTCTGCTAGGCTTATGCTCACGCTACCAAAAGTGTCTGCATCTTCTTGGAACTCAAACTCAAAGAACACCGCACTGCTTGGATCTGCTGTGGCGGCGCCATTCTGATCGCCTAGTCTGATATTGGAGAACTGCGATCTTATCTTGTTGAATAGATCTTCGGAGTTTTTAGGGTTCATATAGTGTATTTATTATCCTGTGAAAGATCCAAATATGGGCATTGGTGTGATCTCACTGGTTCTGTCCGTCCATTTTTCGAATATCTTAGGGTCAAAATCTGCTAACACTTTCATCATACGGGTCATTAACAAACAAGAACTAACAAGGTCGTCATGCTGTCCTGGTTTGGCCTTGAAACTCATGCCACTGGCAACAAAGTCTTTTAGCTCTGATATCAGCAACTGAGAGTTGATCTTCATCTTATTGTTCTCTACAAGTTCTTTGAATTTTGTACATGCATCGATCTTGTGTTTTGCTGTGGTGTTAAATCCTCTTCTAAATTTTCTTCTGTGTCCTTTCCTTATGGGCTCTGACAGGAACATACCCATTATGTTTTCTTCACCTATGTCCATTACCCTCAATAGTGCGGCTTCCCCAATTGAGTTGTTCTCCATGGAATAGAATATTTGTGGTGTTGCCGATGCATCTTTCTCTATTATCGCTTCATGTAGATGTTTTGTGATGCCTTGCAGTATTCTTACCTGTTGATTCATTGGTGTCGTGTTGTGATGCCATTCACCCACTTGTTCGAATGTGGGTAATTCAAACACTTGTATTGCGGCGTAGTCTCCGCCTGTTCCCATGGCAGGGTCAAGTGAAACCATATATGTCATTCCTGGCGTTGGACGTTTAAACCAACGTACCTGTCCTGTTGTCTCCACAGGTGCCGCGGCCTCCATGTCTGCTAGGTGTATACTGTCTATAAGTGTTTCGTCATAGATCAAGAATTCACATTCGTGTTCCCTTCTAAATCTCTCATCACCTATCCTTGCCTTCTCTGCTTCCGCCCACTCTTCGTTCCTGTCAGGGTGTTCTGACCAGTGTGCCTTCATTGCATAGAAGCCGTTTGTACCTATCAGTTTATCATTTCCATACTCGTCGAATCTCTTATTGGCTTCTTTCCATATCAATGCGAACTGATCTTCGTCACTGTTTGGTGTTGACGTAATCATACACTTACCACCTGTACTCAATGTTGGAGACAACGAAGTCCAAAACTCTTTGGCTTTCTCTGGTGGTTGCACGAACGCGAACTCATCACAATATATTAATGTAAGTGACATACCCCGTCCTGTGTTTTCAGTCGTTGTAGTTGCCATAATTTTAGAGCCGTTGTCAAATTCTATGCTGTTTCTGTTGTACTGTGTGACACCTGCTTTGATCCATGCTGGCAACATCTCATAGGCATAACGCACCCTTGACATGATGTCAGATGCTCCTGCGTATTTGTGTGCGGCAATTAATATCTGTGAATCCGGTCTAAACATGGCATACCAAATGAGATATCCTGATGCACAGGTAGTCTTTCCTGTTTGTCTAGGTAGCATGGCAATTGAAAATCTATGATCGTTGTAACTGTTGATCAGTCGCTCTTGGTATGGGAATGGGTGGAATGGCATTGAGCCTTTCACAGGATGTTGTATCTTCATGAAAGTTTTCATAAAGAATAACGGTCCGGTTTTTGGATCCATACACTTTTCAAGTTGCTCGACTTGAATTTTGGTGTATTTGTGTTTCTTGTGCGCCTTTTTAATTTGGTCGCTATCTAGTGATACATACGCCATAGTGTAGTATTTAACGCTGTGGGTTGGAGTAGAAAAGTATTACTTTGCTTCTTTGTCTTTGATGGCTTTTTTCATTGGTTCTTTTTTATCGCCATCTTTGTCCATATCCAAGAAGTCAGGTTTTGCTTCTGCAATTTTTGCCTCTTTTTGATATGCTTCTTTGAAGCCTTCGTACTGTGCTCTAAGACTGTTTGCTAGATCTTCTTCAGTAATCTTGTCCTCTGCCGCCATTGGATTGTCTCCACTTGCAACTTTTGGATAAGTTTTCTTTTGTCTGTTTAGTCCACCTGAATGAACATTTACTAGTGTGTCAACATCTGAAGTTTTTGGAAGATCTTTTTCACCAACTGAATTTCCAAATGTTTCCGCCGCTTTTTCTTCATCGGGAGCAGTCATCATGTCTCTCATTTTGGCCATTTGCATTGTACCCATTGCGTCGTCTTGATCCATTTGCTTGTTCATTGCACCTGGATCCATGTCTGATCCATGTTCTGGCTCTTGACTAATCATTGCTTGGTCAACTGGTTTCACGCCTGCTAGTTTTAACATTTGCATCATCATTGATGCTTCTTGTGGTGTGTCTGCTGATATTTGTATATCTTCTTTCACATTTTCTTTTTTATCTTCTTTGCCTGCTTTCTTATCTTGGTATGCTTTAAGACCTGCTGGCATTTTGCCTTCAACTGCTTCTTCTGTACCGTTGATTGCATCGTAAAAACCTGCCAGGCTTTCACCGTGTTTCTTTAAGAATTCTTCTCTCGAAAGTTTTTCTGCCTCGTCGTGCAAGTAGTCTTTCATTCCACCTTCTGTAACTGCTTTTGGATTTGTTTTCTCAACGTTCTCCACTGCATCTTTCACCAATTCAGGTCTTGATTCTGCTATTTCTTTTAACTTTGTTAATACATCGATCATTTCCATAACTATTTTTTTCCTTCTATTGGGTGTACTTTTGTTATTTTTGAGAACGGAGATAATGCTGGTTGATCTTCTTTACTAGTTGCATTCTCTTTTTCTTTTGGTTGGTCTTTATTTTCTACTCTGTCTTTAAGTAATTCTTTCAATAGTCCCATGTTTGCTTTTGTCGAATGGAAATCTTCTGCATTCACCTTAGGTGCATCTTTGTATTCAATATCCATTAGTTTGTTTGCGTATTCAGACTTTTGTGCAACCTGCATATTGTCTTGATATTCTTCTGTCGGTTCACCTGGTTTTCTGACAACAATGTGTGTTGCTGGAATTCTTAAAATGTCTGAAAGATATTCATGCATTACTCTTTGTGATGCTGGGTAGTTCGTTGTTACATCAAATATTGTAACCTGCTCATTGCTTAACCTAGGAAAATCAAGTGGTAGCGTCATTATAGGTGTAGTCTTACCTGCTGACATGCTGGCAAGATCAAATTTTTGCAGTGCTGTCTCCAAAGCATTTATATCAATATCTTTTTTTGCCCCTGCGATCTTTATTTTATAGTCATATGACTTAGTTGATTCTGTTAGGTAGTCCTTGAACGTGCTCATATGCAATATTTAGTCTTTTTTAAGTAGTTTCTTCATTAATTCATTACGATCAGATATGACAAATCCGTCGCTTTCTTCTATCGGACCCCCGTCTTTATTGCCCTGATCCAACTTCTGCTTTTTAAGTTGTAATTCTATCATTTTGAGCTTCTTGTCTATCTTGCCGCTTTTAGCATCTATGGCATTTCTAAGGAAGTTGCCGGCCACTTCAAAGATTCTCCCTGAGTAACGTGAGTCAACATTCATGCCTAGATCCATTAGATTCTTGTAACTCTCTTCTGCTTCTATGGCCAGTTTATCTAATTCTAGGTCTGACAGTTCACCCAACCCTTTTACCTGTGGAAGTGCGGCCGCAACCTTGTCAAACTCCGCATAACTTTTCTGTAAATTCTTCTGTGTCTGCGGATCTAGATTTTTTGCTGATGCGTGTTGACCATTGGACTCTTTTATCTTCTTGTCTTTTTCCTTCTTGTCCACTTCTTTGAATGCTTCTTTGACATTTGGTAAATTTAATATATCTTCTAATTTCTTTGTCATTGTCGTATTTACTTACGTTTGCCGTTGTGGAATAACTGTTCTTCTGACACTACTCTAAATTTTATTTTTCTCTGTTTAGCGTAGGCAGTAGCGGCCTCCCATTTTGCCATGTTTATCACAACCTGTTTTTTCTTGGCTTGGCTTTTGCCCGCCGCCTCCATTGATGTCTGACTCATTGGTTTTACTTCCACCATCTCAGCATGTTTACGGCCTTGCTTGTCCTGGTACACTATGAAAAAGTCTGGCACATACACTGTGTACTTGCCCGTGAACGGATGTCTATAAGGAATTTTAATAGATTCCGATGCCCATTGGTACACATTAGGATGTTCATCACATAATCTCATGAAAGAATGCTCCCAACTCGATCTGTACGTTGGTGTTTTGGTTCCCACATACTTCTGTTGATTCTTGGGAGAGAACTTGCCCCTAGCAAATCTCGGTAACATTAGTCTATGATGTTTCTAGATATTGTCTCTTTAGTTGGCAGTGTTTTTCTCACACCCAACCTACTTGACTTGTATCTATTTGCATTTAATATTATAGTGATCAGTTCTGACAGCAAAGCCGGTGTGGCATAAGTCAGTTGATCCAGTATCTCTTGCGGCTTGATGTTGTCTATCTTAGCCTGTGACAGTATGGCGTAAGCCGTGGACTCTGCCGCAACCCTTGAAAAATTACGTTTGACGAAAAAGGCTATGGTACTGTCATACTCACCAACGTTGAATTCGTAGTCGGTCTCATAGGGGGTAGTGGTTAGTTTCTCTACGGTCTTCTGCAACTCGTCCATGTCTTTGCGTGGTAGGTTTGTGTAAAATTCAGCCATTATATCGTTGCTTTCTCCACCACTATTTCAACGTCCTTTGATTCTCTCGGTATTTTTATGTATCCTTGCGTTACCAACTTCCTCACATCTGTGATCGCTTTACTGGTGTACACGTTCTTTACGTTGTCTGACGCACCCTCATACTCTATGTTTGATTGAGCTATTGTAAGTCCTTTACGGGAGCCTACGTCTCTAAAATATATAGCGGCCGCTATCTCGTCTCTAGTGTTCTCGTCATTGGAAACTAGATTGAATGCTTCGTCCTCTCCTAAGAAGTTTATTGTGTCTGCGGCGGAATTTGTTATCACTGTGTTGTTGGCTTGATTCTTGTTGTCCGATGTACCCCTTGCTGATGCTATTGCGGCACCGGCAACTAAGGCCGCGCCTACACTAAATTGTGACACAGGATTGGAGATTGTCCCTGCCTGCTTGCCAACTTCTAGTACACCCTTTTTGGCTATACCTTTCAGTTCGGCCTTCACGTCTGACTTCTTAATCTTCTTGGCGTTGTTGTAGGTGTTTGAAGCACCTAATATGGCTCCAAGTATGTTACCTGATTGCAAATTGCCTATGACAGATCCTACGCCATCTACTATACCACCTGGTCCGAATATGCTGTTGGAGCCACCACCCAGCACACTTAATGGGCTAGGAGAGTTGTCGTAGTTGATTGTTGCGAAACCTGGTACGTTGTTCCTGTTGACTATGCCCGCCTTGTATATTACAGTCTCGTACAATATCTGCATGGTGTTAGACATTACACCTTGTCCGTCTGTTTGATCAAGATTGTCGTGTGCGAACGAACCTATAACAGGATTGACCAAGGTCATTGATGTGAATCTTTTTTTGTGTAAAACAAATATCTCTATGCCTTTGAGGTAGGGCTTCTTCTTTTTCTTCGGTGTGTCCATACCAAATTTATTAGTTCTACTGGTTTTTATGCCATCGTAGTAATTATCCTTGGTATCGGAGATGGTCAGGTCACTGTTCATGTTGACAGAATCCGCTATGTGATACTCGTAATATTTTTTCCAGAATGCATTCACAGTGTCCGCGTGATCGTCATGGAATGTGATATTTACAGGATCGTACGCTATCCTGGTTGCGAGGTACATCTTCTTGTTGTACTGTGTCTTCTCTTCATAGCTCAGGTTGTACTTGGGTAGGTCGCACTGCTTCACCAACATGTTAAGTTGGTACCTAGTACTAGGATTGAAGCCATTAACAAACAAGGTTTCGTCTGTGTTGAAAACCACGTGGAACAGGAATTTCTGTTTTGGCATCAACTTGAAATTGTCGTCTATGTACAATCTCGATGCATGTTGGTAATCTTTCATACCCGGTAGTCCGTCCTGGAAACCTTTTAGGAAGTTGTTAATGCTTGGCATACTGTTATTTATAGTCACAAAAAAAGCGCCTATAAAGACGCTTTTGATGTTATAATTGCTAACTTAATTTTTTGTATTACTGTCCACCACCCGTACTCAATGTACCGATAGTTCTAGAAACCGCTGTTCCAATTCCTGTTCCTGTTGGAGTCTGGATCGCGTTGTCATATCTGATCTGCATCGTGATAGATACTGGTTCTGAAGTTTGGTATGCCAGTGTGTTGTAGTTTACGTTCTCAATGTAAGCACCGTAAAGTTCCCATGTCTCTAGGACGTTTGGCGTACTCGCTCCGTTACCACCATCTAGCATTTCAATTCTGCCTGTGAATTTGTAATCAATACCTGATGCCGCACTTGACTGTTCGAAGAAGTCAAACTGTTTCTGTATCTGTTCACCAACTAGTTTAGTCACTGAGTTGTTGACGTCATCTCTTAGATTGATTGTGATAGGTTCCCAAGTGTGTTTACCTGCAACATAAACTTTCGAGTTGTACACATCTAGCGTTACTGTGTCAAAAGTCAAGTTTGGTCTTGTTGTGTCTATTACTTGTTTTGTAAGTTCTGATCTTGGTGTTGATACTCCAAAGTTTTCCAGGATCAATCTGAAACGATACTGAAGTTTTGGCATCAACAAGCCTTGTGATGCGGCACTCTGATCGTTTGCTAAAGGTACTGTAAATTTTGATAATGTTGATATTGCCATGTGTTTCTCCTATTTATCGAAAATTAGTTCCCTAATTTTGCAATTTCTCCTGTGTTTTTAATTCTTAACGGTATGTAAATAAATTCAACTGATTTGATTGGTTCAATTGCTATATCTACATAAAGTTCGTTTCTATCAATCCTTGTAGGTGTGTTGTTTGTCTCATCACAAACTACCAAGAAGTCATACAATGCTCTCTGACCTGTTAACTCCAACAAGAATGACTCTACTGCACCCTTGATTTCGTTCCTTGTCAACTCATCATTTGGTTCAAAAATAAATGGTTTTCCGATTGAGTCTAACTGTGTTCTTAGATATACTGCCAATCTCGAAACATTTATTCTGTCCAAGGCCGAACTTGCTGATGTTTTAGTCAAGTTACCAAAGTTAACAATCCCTGCACCTGAGAAGAAAGTAATTGGGTTAATTTTAACTTCGTGCATTGAATCTCTCACTGACTCCGTAACAGATATTGTTTGGAACTCTCCAGTCGATGACTCAATGTAACCAACTGCTGTGGCATTGTCAACAACACCTCTTCTTGTTCCCGATGGTGCGAACCATGGGAAAGCGATGTTATCGTTGTTTGCTAGTGTCCTCATCATCATGTGCGATGGTGGTACTACAATTGATTTACCTGTGTTGTCTGTTGTTCGTCCTGATGGATAAAACACACCCAAGTAATCACTTGCACTTACAAGACCGTCTTCACCGTTGTCCAGTGCCGCCGCCGAGTTGTTAGCCCAGTTTTGGATTGAAGTTGACGTACCCTCTAATCTCAAAGGTGTGTCACCAACTATAAACGCTGTTTCGTTCCTGTCTGTGTTTAAGTTAATCATGTTTGCTATTAACTCTGGATAACCAGGCACAGCAATAACATTGTAACCTCTTTGGTCTTCTCTTATCGCTTGGTTGGTGTCAATCTCAGATTTAAGTTGTTCAACAATCACTTTTCTCTGTGCTTTTCTTCCAAAAGTTCCAGAACCGTCTGCGTTGTTGCTTGATTTAGTAACCCATCTGTCTGGGAAGTAAGTCGATACACTCTCGTTACTTGCTCTGATGTTACCTAAACCAGCAGATCCGCTTCCTGGATATTTTGTTGTTGTGATGTAACTGTTTTTGTATTCTTTAACATTGTAACCTGAACGTCTAGTGTTCCAAAGCAATATACCCTGTGGGAATAAAGTTGGATCTGGAGCATCTGGATCTAAGAAGCCATCGCTTAATAAGTCTTTAATGCTACTAGATGTTCCAGCACCACCTGTTGACAATGAATCTGTTTTGTCAGCAGTTGTGTGTAATCTAGCATCTGCGAAAACAACACCGTCTTCTGTTGTTTGGTCTGCTTTGTCAACCAATTCCCACGCCGCACCTGATGTGGTCACTGCCACTTGGTTTGCTGTGTTTGTAGAAGTCAACGTTGCCGCTGTGTTGTACTTGTAAAGTTTTGGATAGTTCTCAAGGTCACTAGTGTCGATCCATAAGTCGTTCGTTACAAGTGCAGTACCATCTGACTGTGTAGTCGGTGCTGTTGCTTTGAACTGTGGACCATTTGGATCTGTAGTTGAGTATGCTGTAACATATCCAACGAAAGTAGTTCCATTGTGTGCCATGATGTCTGCTTCGTCAGTTGCAGTGTGGTACCATAATGTACCGTCTGCTGGTTCATTTGTTGGTGCACTTGTAGATGCAGTGTAACTTAATCTCTTCCAGTTACTTGCTAATATACCTGTGTTCGCACTTGAGTCAAGGCTGTCACCTGTTGGTAGGTCATACAAGTTGTCGATCAACGTTGTGCTGTTCGCCGTGAATGTTCCATAACTGTGTGCCGTTGTTGCACTGAAACCTGCGTCTGATAATGGTGTTCCTGATGTGTCAAACATTCTGAACTCGCCGCCCAGTTTGTGTGTCATAGTGATCTCACCTGTTGTCAATTTACTTGCAGAAACGTTTGTTAATCCCGCACCGTTCACTGCCGCGATAAAGTCATCAACTCCAGTACCACCCAGTGTTACTGTTACTGCACTGTTTAATGCTTCTTGGTTCTTCACTGACTCTTGTATAGAGAAAGTATCCGAACTTGTGAAAGTTGGTGAAGTGCTGTTACTTGTGATAGTTGTAGCACCGCCCTCGTGTCTGAAGAACTGGAAGTCTGCTAATGCAGGAGTAGTGTCAGCCGCATCTGCCGCCGTCATTGACTCCTCAGTAACATTGTACTGTGCGTACAGTGTGCCTGTTGTTAATGCAGTTCCACCGTTCGCCGCGTCTAGGTTGAAGATCGCAGAGTGGTGGTTAGTATGAAGTGGACTAGCAACTTGAGAGAAACTAGCACTTGATGAACTGTAAAGTTTTGCTATTAAAGACGCACCTGAGTTTGCAGAAGTAGTCTTGAACCAAACAGAACCGTTAGGTCTGTTCTCGTCTGCTGTTTTCCAAGTTGGTCTTGAAGTGTGTGCCGCTTGTAGTAATTGTGCACCGTTGAAAGTTCCAGCAGTAATTCCTAGATCAGATAAAGCAGTTCCTGTTACTGCCTCAATTCTGATTGTGTTAGCACCCGCTGTTGAGTCACCTAGTGCCTTACCATTGTGGAAGATTTCTAAGTTTCCTGTTGTGCTGTTTACACTTGCAGTAACGTTAGTTACATTGGATCCAATTGCTGTTGCAACATCTGATAATGCTGTTCCACCGTAAGTGATTTCTACACCATTAATTGAAATCTTTTGACCACTAGTTACTGTTGTTCCTGAAGCAACTGTGAATATAGGTAAAGATTCGTTCCATGCTGTTGAACCAACCTGTACCCAAGTGTTACTTGCTGTTTTCTTGTAGATCTTATTAGTAACATGTGTTGTGTTGATTGCGTAATCGCCAATTACACCGATTGAAGTTTTTGGTGCACCAGTTGAAACACCGCCAACTAGGTCACTTGTTGAAGTGATAAGTGTTGGAGTAATTGTTGTGAATGATTGATTAGTTTGTGACCACTCAAATAAACCGTAACTGCTTGATGCAAGGTCAAACCAGTATGTTCCATCTGTTGGGTTTGCTGTAGGTGCCGTAGCACTTCCAACTAATTCTGCTGTGTCCACGTTCGCTCTTAGGATGTATGCTCTGTTGGCAACTCCTAGGAAACTGTATGCCGCCTGTAGGCCATACTCGTTCAGCTCATAACCGTTTAGGCTATTTCCTGATGCGTCTGTGTAGAATTTCGGATCTCCGAAAGTCTCTGTTAATTCTCTCTGAGACGAGATCAAGTAAGCAGTGTTGGCAGTAGCAGTAGTTGTTCCTGTTGCTGTGCCGTCTCCAGCGCCGTTTGTCTTGTCCTGTGATGATGCTACTATGAATAGTGGTGTTGTACCCGCATCTGATGGTACATAAAAGCTCTCGTTTATTACTGAAACTTCTACTCCTGGTGATGTTAATGCCATTTTTCGTATTCTCCTTGCAAGTTACGTATATACTAGAGTTATTTATTCAATCATACGGTTTTGCTGACATAATTTACCGTTTTCGTGGTGCCTATATAGGCGACGTAAATACACATATGCAGTACAAGGATAGACCGTTGTGTACGGAGTGTAAGATCAAACCCAGAGCCTATGCCTACAAGAGATATGGCAGAGTGTATTGGCGTAGTCGCTGTGACACCTGCATCAGGAAACGGGCTGGCAAACGGGTTGGAGGTGTGACTGCCTTGCAGAGATCAGGGTACAAGAAGAAAAACAAGTGTGAACTGTGTGGGTTCAAAGCACAGGCCAAGGCACAACTAGATGTGCTCTTCGTGGACGGAAATCTTAGGAATACCAGTGTGACTAACTTAAAAACTGTTTGCGCCAATTGCCAAAGGTTGGGCAGTACCCGAAGACTCGGGTGGCGAGTTGGAGATCTTGTCGCTGACGACTAGGTTGTCTATTTTTGAATACAATTCTTCTTTTGTGCCATTATTTTCAATGATAAAATCAAACTCTTCTTTTGCCCATGCGTATTCTGAACTGTGTATGTTTTTAGGTTGTATGTTGCCTTCAACGTAATCAACGAACCAGTCGGGATCCGGTCCTCTTTTAACAAGTATTATTTTGCCACCTTGTTCTCTGATCTGTTTTACTTCGTTGGGGAATCTTGTGTCTGCTATCACTGTGTCTTGTCCTTTGTATCTACCGATACAACTGTCAACCCAAATTCCGTCGTACATTTGACCTCTCATTACTTCAGTACCAAAGTATTGCAAAACCCATCTCGGTGTAGTTGGTTTGCCAAATTTCTCACTCCAGAAAGCATCTGGTTTTTCTCGCCACTCTCTGCTTTCTTTAGTATCGCCTTCAAGCATTTTCCTGTCCCAATTGAACATTGAACTTACTGCATCTTTCAAACTTTTAGCAAAACTGTCTTTTTGGTATCCATGTCTTTCTACAAGCCTGTCAGAGACAGTGCCTTTTCCAGAACTTATTAAACCTAATACACCTATCAGCATAAGGTTTATTATACTATTTTTTTAAACGTTTTTCAATCTCTTTGATTGCTTTTCTCACAGATTTTAATATTGAGGATCTCAATGTTTTCTTGCGTTCTTTCAACGCCTTTATGCTCATTGTTTCTAAATTCTCTACCAGATTTTCCAACTCATCTAGTGTCAGGTCACAATATTTCTTATAATTGGAGACTTTCATAGCAATGTATTTAAATGGAGTTTGGTAACAATTAACCAATAACAAAACTGTGTGGAGTGCCACCTTCTTGGAAGTTTCCTATGTCTGCTTCCAGTCTTTCGATTTCTGCCTGGCCTTCGGTCTTCAGTGCATCACCGTTCAGTGTTGTGCCACCCTGTGGACCGGCAATGGTATTAAATTTACCTCTTGCTTCACCTAGCATTATTTTTGATACAGCAAGAGTGTAATCTCTGATCCATGGTTTAGAATAGATGTCCTTGAATAATGTGATGTCAGGTCTAAAATTGTCGGTGTGCATCAGTACAGTTTCATTGTCTGCTCTTGGTCTTTGAGTTATAGTAAGTTTTTTAGTTGCAACGTCAAAGTGGAATTGTATAAAACTTCCAAACATTTTTCCTATCATTTCTTGGTACGATGCAAAAGCATAGTAAGTTGCTAGTCCACCAGTTGCACCCGCTCTCAAAAGGTATGTGTTTGTGTAGGCCAAGTTGAAAGGTTCAAACAATGTTCCACCTTCTCCACCTTCAGTTCTTGAACCAACTGTTCTCCTGTTGAGATTTCTAACATTGATTATTTCATCCGGTAGTATGTAACTGTTTTGATTTTTCTTTAATTCTAAGAATGCATATGATTCTTCAACAGCATTTGAAGATCTTTGTCTAAATTTGTTTACTGCTCTTTCTAGTGCCGTTTGATAGTGTTTAGGGTCTAATTCTACGTCAATCATCCCGTCACCGAGACTGTTCTTAACGTAATCGAAAATTTCCTGTTGTCCTGTTTGTAGTTCTGACATACTCATATTTATAGTCATTGCCTGTGCAATAAATATGTATGATATGCCAAGATTATCCATTTTCAAGCCTGAAAAGGGCAATGACTACAAATTCTTCGATCGTAACATCAGAGAGATGTTCACGGTGGGAGGAACAGACCTACACTTCCACAAATACGTAGGTCCATACGATCAAGGTGACACAAACAAGGACGGTGCGGCAAGTCCTACACAACCGCAATACTCTGGCGATAGCCTGAATGAAACAACGATTCAAGATCTACTATTTTTAGAAAATAGAGATAGAAAATATGACGATGATGTCTATGTTGTTAGAGGAATTTATAATGTACAAGACCAAGACTTTAATCTGTCACAGTTTGGTATGTTTTTATCCAATGATACCTTGTTCCTTACAGTGCACCTAAACGACATTGTTGAAAGACTTGGTAGGAAGCCAATGTCAGGTGACGTAATAGAATTCCCACACATGAAAGAAGATTATTCATTGGATGAAAGCATACCCATCGCACTGAAAAGATATTATGTTGTGGAAGATGTGAACAGGGCGGCGGAAGGATTTTCACCAACATGGTGGCCACACCTGTTGAGATTGAAGATGAAAACCCTAGTAGATTCTCAAGAGTTCAGAGACATACTCGGTGACGCAACAACAACAGGATCGCTGGCAAGTTATATGTCAACGTTCAACAGAGAAAAAACAATCAACGATCAGGTTGTTGCACAGGCAGAAGCGGACTCTCCAAAAGCAGGATTTAATTACAAACAATATTATGTTGCACCTATAGACGAAAGGGGTAACATCAGAACAGAAAATGTTAACACAGAAGACCAACGAGCAAGTAGCGATAGAACAGTGAATGCAACTATCGACACTCCTGCTTCTTCTCATTATGGATTTTATTTAGACGGAGATGGTGTTGCACCAAACGGAAACCCGGCGGGATTTGGTATAACGTTTCCAACATCGGGCGTGGACAACGGTGACTATTTCTTAAGAACAGATTACTTGCCTAACAGATTATTCCGTTATGACGGAGCCAGATGGGTTAAAATTGAGGACAGTGTAAGAATAACTACAACGAACAACGATTCAAGATCAAACTACAAAACAAGTTTTGTAAACAACGCTACAGAATCAACAATCAATGGTCTGACAACAAAACAGCGACAATCGTTGTCTGATGCACTGAAACCAAAGGCTGACAATTAAGAATGCTACACTTTTACGACGGACAGGTTAGAAAATTTTTAACTCAATTTATAAGGATTTTGAGTAACTTCTCTGTGGAAACGGGCAGAGGCAGTGATGGATCTGTGAACCTGAGAGCTGTACCTGTAGTTTATGGAGATCCTACAAGACAGGTCGCAAACATTATCAGAAACAACTCTGAGAACACATTACAGTACGCACCAAGGATAGCGGCATATGTCAGAGAACTGAATTATGACAGGGAAAGAATGCAAAACCCTTACCATATTGAAAAACAGCATTTGAGAGAAAGAGACGTAGACAGTGACGGAAACTACACAAATCAGTTGGGAGCAGGATTTACTGTTGAAAAAGTTATGCCTTCGCCATTTAGATTAGAGGTGTCCGCTGACATTTGGACAACAAACACAGATCAAAAATTACAAATAATGGAACAGATATTGTATCTGTTCAACCCAGATTTCGAAATACAGAAAACAGACAACTACATTGACTGGACTAGTTTAAGTTATGTTGAATTAACAGGAACTACATTTAGTTCGAGGACAATTCCTGTTGGGGCAGATTCAGAAATAGATATTGCAACACTTACTTTCTCGATGCCCATATGGTTATCACCACCAGTGAAGGTTAAAAAACTAGGTGTTGTTCAAAAGATCATCATGAGCATATACGACGACGATGGTGGCATAGCAAAAGGACTGATCGATGGAGAACTTACATCTAGAAGTTACATAACACCAAACAATTTTGGTTTATTAGTAACGGGAAACCAGTTGAGATTATTGGGTTCAACAGGAACAAATGTCAAATCAGGTGGCGATGGATTCCAAACAGGCGCCAACGAACCTAACAACTTTGATCCATTTGAAACATTTGGTCCAGCAGTCAATTGGAAAGTGTTATTAGATCAATATGGAAAAGTAACAAACGGTACATCACAGATAAGGTTAACACAACCAAACGGAAACGAAATTGTTGGCACTATTGCAACAACAACGCTAGACGACACAATTTTATTGTACACAATAGATGATGATACGATACCAAGCAACTCATTGACTGCAGTCAAGAAGATCATAAATCCAGCAACATTTGATCCGGGTACACCAGCAAATGGTGATAGATACTTGGTAATAAATGACGTGGGTGACAGCACAGCCAGTTTCCAGAGTGCCACTTGGGGTACACTTGTAGCCAGCGTTGGTGATATCATAGAATACAACAGCACAACATCAAAATGGAATATTGCCTTTGATGCATCTAATCCTGACAGTACACAACATTATGTTACCAACCTAAACACAGGAATACAATACAGGTTCAATGGCACAGAATGGGTCAAATCATACGAAGGGGTTTACACGCAAGGTAATTGGAGCATAGTACTGGACGGCGGAGCAGATCCAGGGTACAACTCATCAATTGACGCAACCACGCCATAATTGTTATAATATAGCATGAAAGAAAATATAGTTTGTTCGGGTGCCCTGTTCTACGCAACAAGCACTAAACGTTTCCTGTTCCTGCAAAGGACTGATAAGAAAACACAAGGCATGTGGGGATTGGTTGGCGGTAAAAGCAAATTTACAGAGAGTGCATTCGAGGGATTGAAACGTGAGATAGAGGAAGAAACGGGCAGTCTACCCAAGTTCAAGAAAGTGATCCCATTGGAGATGTTCACTTCCAACGATCAGAAGTTTTTCTTCCACACATATCTAGTGGCCATCGATGCAGAATTTATTCCCAAACTAAATGATGAACATTCTGGATACTGTTGGACTGCTTTTGAATGCTGGCCCAAGAACTTGCACATGGGTCTGAAAAATACTTTGAACAATAGAAGTATAAAAGGAAAACTACAAACTATCTTGGATCTTATAGTCTAAAAAAAAGGCGACCCGAAAGCCGCCTTTTGATTCTATTAAAAAGTATGTGTATTTACTAGTGACTAACTCTCACTGCCGCTAATACTGATCCTTGACCAGCAGTAGTTTTGCTATTAAGAGCTCTACCAATCACGTTGAATGCTGTGCATTCTGATTTTTGAGCCGATTTAGCATAACCTGGCACTGATGCAGATACTAGTCTATCACCTTTGTTTACTGTACCAATAACTTTCACGTCTACCCTTCCTGTCATTGCTACAAACGGGTGTGAATCATCTGATCCTGCACCTGCGTTCATTTTGAATGCCGCTTGGTGTTCACCAGATACAACACCAAACACTTCGTCTGATGCTTCTTCGTTTACCTGTGTGATCTCTTCTGCGCCACCTA
>Ga0209535_1001278_pt1 | contig 17287 bp, 21 predicted proteins | sample LinPmetageLP28_FD_184041 | JGI IMG/M metagenome (GOLD analysis project Ga0209535, IMG submission 184041) | Marine viral communities from the Pacific Ocean - LP-28 (SPAdes) (version 2) | ecosystem: Environmental > Aquatic > Marine > Oceanic | place: Pacific Ocean | collected 2009-08-22 | reverse complement strand
TCAATTAGCACGTAAGCCTATGAAGAGTGATGGGGGTAAGACTATGGATGCAGAAACTGCTGTAGGTCAGAAGAACTACGCAGGTATTCTTATCAGAGCTCTTACTCGTAAGAATCGATTCATTAAACAATACCTTCAAGGTGAAATGTTCCTTTCGTTCCATACTGGACTCGACCGTTATTATGGTCTACTTGACCTTGCTGTAGGGGTAGGTGCAGTTATTCAAACTGGTTCTACCTATACCCTACCATGTGGTAAGAAGATTGGTTACTATAAGAACTTCCGTAAGGATGTTGACCTTTGGGAGAACACTATACTACCAGTACTTGAGGAAAAAATTAAGAAAGAGTGGGCTTATAGTGGCGGCGAAGAGGGGGAAGTACCAGATGAGGTAGAAGAAAAGGTGATAGTTCCTAAAGAAGAGAATGAAATTCTAAAAGATTCCTTAGATAAAAATGAGTAAATTAGTATTAAGCATATCAGGTGGTATGGACTCAGTGGTCCTACTACATATGGCAGTAGATAGAGGATTTAGAGAGATTCATCTTATCTCTTATGATTATGGGCAACGTCATAAGCGTGAACTAAAATGTGTATCAGGTCAGATAGAAGCGGTAAAGGCTAAAGTGCCGGATTTAGTAATAACACATTATATAGCTGATGTTGGATTCATTAAACACCTAGCTCCTACCTCATCTCTTACTAATGAAGATATTGATAATCCGGATATTAGTAAAATGGCTGGTGATGCTCAACCTGTAAGTTATGTCCCATTCCGTAATCAGTTGTTTAATACTATTGGTTGTGCTTATGCTGAAGCTAAAGGTGCTGATACTGTATGGTATGGTGCAGCTGAAGTGGATAGCCTTGCTGGTTATTGGGATGGTAGTAATGAGTTTGTCGATGCAATGAATGCATTAGTAGCTCTTAATAGGGAGAGTAGAATTAAGATTGAAGCACCTCTCATAACTATGTCTAAGTCCGATATTGTTAAAGAAGGTGTAAATCTTGGAGTAGACTTTGGTAAGACTTGGACTTGCTACTCTAATAGAGAAGATGGTTTAGCAGATGCTACTACTCCTTCATCTAGTATGAGAGTTCAAGGCTTTATTCAGGCTGGATATCAAGACCCTATTCAATACGTTCAACAACCTAAGCTTAGTCAGATGTATATGGCTAAAGGCTGTAAGAAGATTTAAAGACCGTAACGGCGTACTTCTTCAAGCTGCCATTGTGTTTTAGGCTGGAAACGCTCTTTAAAGCTAAGACTCTTTTCTTTCTTTTGTTTAGGTAAAGCGTCCTGAGTTTTTTGTTCAGTTAAATATTGTGATGTATAAGCGTCTTCAATAGCTGCTTCGTAGGTTTCTACAAGATATTGACGAGTAGGAGTTGTTTGCCCATTCTCGTTCACAGTGCTCTCTACAATAGGCTCGACTGATGAATAGATATCAGTCAGGTAGTCGGCAGTTGTGTACTTACTTTCGGCGACTTGTTTCATATCAGCTTCTTCAGCATCTTCTACTTCAGATTGTCCTAATCTTGCATTAAGATAGTCATTAAGATCTTCATAGCTACCATGATGTGATAAGCTACCTTTCATATAGTCGCGTAAATCTTCATAAGCAGCTACTCTATCATTACCTTCAAGAGTTGCAGCCAACTGGTCGATTGCAGATGTGCAAGATTCAACATCAGAACCACCAGCAGCCAATGCATCGATTGCAGCTGTACATGTTTGAACTGGAGAATGCTCACCGTCTTCATCTTCAGCGTGTGCACGCATAATGATTACGTTGTCTTCATCTACCTGAAACTCTTTAGTACCGTCACCCATGTCGTCCCAAAGCTCAGCATTAGCACATTCACTTGGATCAACACCAGCTGCTGCACAAACCTCTTCAAGAGAGTTAAAAGACTGACTTGCACCTGTGACTTGACTACCACGACCACCAGAAGCAGCCAATTCAAACTTGGCTGCACCTTCAGCATCTTCATAGTCTTGGTCATGGTAATCATCAGGTATCTCACCATCACCAATCTCTTCTACTTCAACCTGAGCCAATGCCTCAATATCAGGGTCTTCTGCATTCTCACCGTCTTCAGAGAAACTAACTACAACTGCATCATCAAGACCACTGATCTGTTTTTCCATCTGTGCAAGACGACCACTTATTCCTATATCAGGTTTTAACGCAAACCTATTAGCAATCATTTTCTTTAAAGACCCAATATCAAGATTGGGAAACTCAGCGCGGTTAAAAGCACCATACTCATCTTCATACATCGCGCCAATAAGAGTACGGTTCAAACCAAGTTCTGCAAACCCAACTGTTTCAGCTTCACCATACTCATTATCCTCTTTACTCATTGAAGAAGCAATAGCTTCACCCCTTTTACGTTCATATTCGGAAATCTTATCATTACCGTCGAGATCTGATTTATTAGCATCAAATCCATGGTCTGGATCTTCCTGATCTTCCATTTCGATATCCTCCATACCACCTTTGATTGCCTTAACAGTGCTAGAAAGGTACGCAGCAGGCAATTGATATTCTTCCATTGCACTAAGTTGCTTAACAAACGATTCGAGTTGCTCTATAGTATTAATTTTTGGAGCAAACTTTTTAATCTCAGCAAGTACCTCAGGTGAGATATCTTCACCCCCAGGCAGGTCTTCTAATTCTTGAATAGCCTTAGCAAGTGATGCTTTAATAATAAGCTTTTCATCAGAGATAACATCAGCAAGTGCGTCATCCATCTCTTTACCAGATTTAGCAGCACGTGCTTGAGCAGCTAATTCTTCAGCAGCTGCCTGCGCAGCATATTTTTCTTCACGAGAGCGGTTAGCACCCATACCAGAAATAAAATCGTCTAAAGTACTTTCGATTCTCTGTGCAATTTCATCAGATTTAGCATTAATTGCATCTTGATTATCTTGAAGTACTTTAAGCATAGCTTGCTTTTTACCAGTAAATCCTTTACCCATCTTAACAACATTTAACTCCTCTTCAGAAATAACATCTAAGTTAAATAATAACTCTCTGATAAATCTTATGGTATCTAATGGAGCCGAACTTAACCCTGCTGATCGCATTTGCTTAGTAACACCGGTAGCACCAGGTACTAAAGCCTCTACAGGAGATTTTCTTGCTTCATTTAAAGATTGCAACCTAGTGTAGAAGTTATCGAACGAGCTCATTGATATTATTTATTAACACTAGTGTAAAATACATTAAAAAATTGCAAATAAAAGGAACTTTGTTATAATTAATATAGAATATGAAGTTGAGTTATAAGGATTTCAATAATATGAATGATAAAGAGCTACGAGCTCTACCCGGTGTTGGTAAGCTAACTGCAAGAAACATTGTTGGTATGCGACCGTATCGTAGTAGTGAAGATCTTTTTAAAGTAAAGGGTCTTGGTAAAAATACGCTCAAGAAATTAGGTATTGAAAAGAAAAAGAAAAAGCGTAAACGTTGGATTGATGTTGATGGTGTACAATATCCGCACTATACATTTGCTTTTCATGAAGTCACCGGTGTGATGGACTTCTTTTGGAGGATACCTCGCGAGTTTAGACTTTATTACGGTAAAATGGAGGAGAGTATGGAACTAACAGCACGAATACGTAAAGATATGGACATCCAACTGGAAAAACTATAGGGTTGGATTAAATCATAGTATAATGTGTGCGATTTTTGGAGCCCCAGATAAATCTATGTTAGAGGTATTGTATGCCGCTAATCAAGATCGCGGGACTTTTGCCAGTAGCTACGTACAACTTACGTATGACGATCAATTTATATACAAGAAAGAAGGAGAGATTGATTTTAATGTAGTTAAAGGCTCCAAGCAAGCAAAATATAATTGCGGTCATGTTCAAGCCCCTACTTCGGCTATGAGAGAGTGGTCATATGAAACATCACACCCATTTGATACTATGTCATGGATGGTGTTTCATAATGGTGTCATTACTAACGATCGTGATATACGTAAAAAGCACTTACCGTTTATTGAAAATCCGGTAGATACATCTATAATAGCAAATTTATTACAGAAGTTTATGGAAGACAGTAGTAGTAAATCTACTAACCCTGTTAGTTACATTAGAAAAACGTTAGAAGAGCTATCCGGATCGTTTGCATTATCTATTATTGATTGTGATACTAATGAGCTATATATTGCTCGTGTGGGTTCGATATTAAATTACAATAATAAAGGATGCTATTCAACTATGCCTGGTAAAGGTTATAAAGAGCTAAAGGAAGGTGAGATTAGACGTTTAGATAAAAGAACGTTGAGGTTTAATAAGGTTGGAAACTTTAAACACGACTCACCTTTTCTATTTATTTAAGATGAATAATAAATTATTTATATGTGTCGCGACAAAGGGTAAAAAGGAAGACACACTTCTTTGGCAAACAAAAGATGATGACACAGAAGTTTTTTTTAAAGAGTATAATAAGAAGCCGCTGCAACAGGTCTATAATAAAGCTATTGATTTTGCAATAAAAGAAAACGTCGATCATATTATTTTATGTCATGATGATATAATTCTTGAAAATTTTGATTATGATAAATTAAAAGACCATTTTAAGAATTATGATGTATTGGGGGTAGCAGGAGCATCACAAATCAAAGTACAACAACCTACTCTTTGGCATTTAATGGGTGGTGGCTTTGGTAGTGGCTATTTACATGGTGCTGTTGCTCACCTACATGGTACGCAAAAGTCTATGACTGCTTTTGGATCTTACCCACATCAGTCCGTAATAATGGATGGTGTGTTTCTCGCTATCTCTCGTAAAGCATTTAAGAAGATTAGGTTTGATGAGACATGCCCAGCAGGTTTTCATTTTTATGACTTATCATACACACTTGATGCTTCACTAGCAGGTTTTAAGTGTGGGGTTATTGATGCATATGTTACTCACGCATCACCAGGTCTTAGAGAGTTTACAAAAGATTGGACAGAAGGTCAAACATGGTTCTTAGATAAATATAAGAAGTATGTTGGTAAAACTGTGCAGATATAGTTGATTCTTCAAAGTAGTTTATTATTATAGGTAGGATGGGTAAGCTAAATCTCGACTATTTTGAAAACGTGTTAATGTATAATGCGTTAACGGATAGCGGCTATTTGTCTACTATAGCTGATATCGTGCAGCCAGAATACTTTAAGAGTAAAGATATTGCTAACGTCTTTACTATCATTAAGGATTTTAACGATAAGCGTAATGAGCTACCAACTACAACGGAGATTAAGCAATATCTCGTAACAGAAGAACAAAAAGATTCGTTCAAAAGATTAGTTACATCTTTTTCAGAGATTGATAAGAATATTAATAAGGATGAGCTGATCGAGAACACGGAACAGTTCTTAAAAGAGAAAGCAGTATATCATACGATGCTTAAAGCTGCAGAAGATATTTCTGCCGGGGATGTTGATACCTCTGTTATCTTAGATAAGTTTGAGAAGAGTTGTAATATTAGCTTAGTAACCGATTTAGGTCTTGGTGTTAAGACAAATATTGACGATATTATTGCTGACTTAACTACCGTTGAAGATAAAATTCCTTCTACTTGGGAGTGGTTAGATGATTCTTTAGATGGTGGCTTCTTACAAGCTGGTAAATCGTTATACGTCTTTGCTGGTGAAACTAATATTGGTAAATCTATATTTTTAGGTAATATAGCATCTAATATTGCTAAGCAAGGTAAAAATGTATTGTTAATTACGTTAGAGATGTCTGAGCTACTTTATGCAAGACGTATTTGTACTAATATTTCCAAGATACCTATGAAAGAGATGGCGGTTAATGGTTCGTCGTTAAGAGCAGCTATCACTGAATCGCCTGGTAATATCTACATTAAGGAATTTCCACCATCTACTATTACTCCTAATACTATTAAAGCCTTTGCAAAGAAGTTTACTGATCAAGGTATTCACTTAGATGCTATTGTTATTGACTACCTCAACCTCATTCATAGCCCTATTGGTAATAACTCATATGAGCGTATTAAGAATGTAACTGAGCAGGTAAGAGCTATTAGTTATGTGTCTAATTGCCCTATTATTAGCGCTACTCAGTTGAATAGAGCTGGCTTTGATCAAGACAATCCCGATCTTGCTACTATCTCTGAATCGATTGGCTTGGCTGCTACTGCAGATGTTATTATGTCGATTTTCCAGAACGATGAGGATAGAGACTTAGGTATTATTAGACTTGGCATGATGAAGAACCGTTACGGTCCACGTGGGATGACGCAGCCTATGCGTATCGATTATTCTACATTAACTATTGAGCAAGCGGATGATATTGATCTAGAGGAAGACGATTCAATGCTTAATACATTGGCTGGACTTTCTAGAAGTGTGCAGTAAATAAGTATGTGCACATCATTATCTTCACAGATACAGACCTTGACGGTGCGGGCTCCGCATTACTACTGAATAGATTGTATGAAGGTCATGATGTAATTACTGTTGAAACAACTGAAGCAACTATTCTAAACGAATTTAAAAGTCGGTGGAATACATTAGATCATTTTGATAAGATATTTGTTTGTGATCTTTGTTTAAATGAGGAACAAGCGGAAGCAATTAATAGAGATAATGTTGTTGTTATTGATCACCACGAATTACATGTACCTTTTGCATCGAAATATACAAAGGCAAAATCAGTAGTAACAGAATATAGTTCATGTACCAAGTTAATTGCTGACAAGTTTAAGTCTAAACTTAATTTAGATAGTAGATTAGAAGCATTAATTAGTTTAATTGATCAATATGATTGTTGGTCATTTGATTTTCCGAATGAGTTAGAACCAGCGAGGTTAAATGCTATTTATTATACATATAATAAACCAAAGTGGGAGAAGTTTATTACCTCCTTTAAAGACGGATTGCGTGAGTATACTATACATGAGAAAAATTCAATCAAGTTATTTTTTAAGAAGTTTGCAGAGCAATTAAATAGCCCAAAATTTGTAGGTAATGTAAAGGGTTATAAAGTTATATCAACATTTGTTAATTCACATATTAATGAAGTAGGGCATTATTTAGTGAACAAGTATAATACTGATATTGCGATATTGGTAAACTTAGATAAGCATTTAGTATCATTTAGGAAAAATCCTGGATGTAAAGCAGATCTTTCTGTAATAGCTGTAAATTTATGTGAAGGTGGAGGTTCACATAAATTGGCTGGTGGCAAGTTAACAGAAAAGTTTATGAACTTCACCAAAACATTTCAACCATTGCAATGAGACAGCCAAGTGTACCATCACCCTCAGGGGATATAACAAAGAGAGAGCTTGAGCATTTATTACTTTGCTTTTGTACGTTTTGCTGCTTACTAAAAGGTAAGAGATTATCACTTCAAAACATTTTTGTGTTAGTGTTAAAGGAAGAAAAAATTAGAAAACTACTTAAAACACTTTTAACAGTTGATAATGACTTTGAAATGGTTACAATGTTTATAGAGTTTGAGCCTCAAATAGCTGAGTCAAAATATATCACAAAGTATTTAAATCAAAATAAGCGAATATTTCAAAATGATAACTGAACGAGAAAAAAGCATATATAATAGTTATTTATATGCTTCTCGTTCAGCACAAAACAAGCCAACACGGTTTCGTAAAGATTTTTCTAAGCTAAAAGATGCAGATTTTGTATCATTAAAAAAGCTTTCTGCATTTTTAGCAAAGCATAACCATATTAATTATAGAGATTGGTTTGCTGCACCATACGAAGTATATTCAAAAGATGAATACTTTGATCTTAAGTTTTTTAACTCCCGCAAAGCATTAAAATGTTACTCTCTCTATATGAAAGAGAGGGAAATGTCTAATCCAGACAATGAAGATACAATTGAAGCGGTAAAGGAAGGGTTTAGGTTTATTGCAAAATATTGCATAAGGAACTCTCTTACAATAGAAGAGTATACTAAACACTATACCAACAATATGCCAACTTGCCTATTGCATTTACAAGAACATAGGTTAAACTTTTATACATTACATGCCCTTAAAGTCGAATCTACAATTAAAGCCATTGAAAAAGATGTGCTCGACTTTATTGTTAAAGATTTCCAAACAATTTTCGCAAGTACGCGAACAAAATTCTACGGCTCAGCAATATTAAAAGCAAAAGCCAGAGAAACAAAACAAAGAGTAAAACTAATAGTTGAAAATAACAAAAAGTAAAATAAAATAAAAAAAATATGAGTGCGTTTAATATGTCTATGTTCGAAAGTATCAAAGGTGCTTTGGCTTCAAGTAGTGAAGGTAAGTCAAAGTTCTCTGAGATTATGCAAACCAAGCCTGGTAATACCTATACTGTAAGACTACTACCTGATGGTAAGTCTCCAGTAGATACATTTTTTCACTACTACAATATGGGGTGGAATTCATTCGCTACCGGTCAGTATGTTCAGGCTCTAAGCCCACAGACATTCGGTGAGCGTTGCCCTATTAATGAAGAGCGTTTCCGTTTGTCGCGTACTGGTTCGGATGAGGAAAAGGAGAAAGCATCTGCACTTCGTCGTACTGAAAAGTGGTTAGTTAATGTATATGTTGTTGATGATCCAACTAATCCAGAAAATAATGGTAAGGTAAAAATGCTTCGCTACGGTAAACAAATTCATAAGATTATTACCGAAGCTATCGAAGGAGAAGACGCAGCAGAGTTTGGTGCTCGTATTTTTGATCTTAGTGACGAGGGTGTTAGCTTTAAAGTTAAGTGTGAACAGCAAGGAGATTATCCCACATACGTATCATCTCGCTTTACATCTGCAGGTAAATTAAACCTTGCTGAAGAACAGCAGAACGAAATATATGGTCAGACGCATACTCTTAAAGAAACGTTTCCAATTAAGTCGACTGATGAACTGACCGTGATGCTTAATGAGCATTTTCATTGTAAATCGGATGAGCCTGCAGCTACACCAGCTTCAGTAGGTGATACGCCACCATGGTCAGCTCCTACAGAGCCAGTTGTACCAGCTGTCGTTGAGCCATCACCTGTTGAGAGCTCAGTTGAAGATGATATTGATGAACTACTTGCAGATCTTTAATTATGGAACAAATGACACCCGAGGCTAAATCAGCTGTTATGCAGTTGATGGGTCAAACATATGGACAGGTGAAAAAGCAAGATGCAATGCTTGTTGGTTCATCTGGTAATCTTCAGCCAAAATCTACTGAGTTAAAGAATATGGTAGAAGAGTTAGTACGTGCACCAGTAGCACCATCACATCAACAGTTACCACCTCAAGTACAAGGTCCTCCTCCTCAGCAATCACCAGCTCCAGTAGCGCCAGTTGCTGTAACGCCTGAGCAAGCTCAGTTAGAACTACAGCAAGCAGCTGCTACAGTAGATACAGCATTTGGTGTACGTTCAGCACCAGTAGTAGAAGAAACGATGGAGTTCGACTTCAGTGAGCCATCAGCTATTGATAAGTTAGTAGAACTACAGAAAGAAACCAACTTGCTATTAAAAGGTATTAAACTACAATTAGAGAGTAGTAATGTCCGACCAAAACGTAAATCAGCTAAAGCTAAAGTCGCCGATTGACTTCGTCGCTTATTTGGATTCTTTATCCAAGATAAGTGAGAGTTCTATTGTAACGGTAGATCGTGATAAGATGTCAAGTCTTGTTGCGTCTACCGACAATACTCTTATACTATGTGCAGAGTATAGAGTGCCATCGAGTTTTTATTCAACTCTTAATATCCCTGATGTTAAGAAGTTAACTCGGGTACTTGATACTATTAGTGATGAAGAGATTGACCTTATAATTAACTCGAATAATATCGCGTATAAAGGAAATGGTGTTAAGTTTAAGTACCATCTATTTGACGACGGGTTCTTAACCAAACCCGGGCTTAATATTGAGAAGATTAATTCCTTTCAATACGATTTGAGTTTTAAGGTTGATAAGAACATTCTTAATCAGATCTTTAAAGGTTCAGTATTTGCTTCTGAAACCAATAAAGTTTATTTTTATACTGAAGATCAGCGAGTAGGTAACGGTTATAGATTAATGGCTGAGCTTACTGACAGGTCAAGACATAATACAGATAATTTCACAATGTGTATTGGTCAGGTTGAACAAGAACTAGCACCTATTCCTATTAACTTTGATAACGTTCGACTACTTAATAATATTAGCGGTGAATTCACTGTGAGTATTAACAAAGAGTTTGGGGTAGTTGTATTTGATCAAGTTGCAGAAGATATTAAGCTTAAATATATTGTTTCATCTCTCACACAATGACACCAAAAAAGCAAAAGAATAAACTTAAGACAGCTGGTTATTTTATTAAGCGTCTCAAAGACGTGGGATATGTTGTTCTTCGTATGTTTGATAAATATAGTGATAAGGATACTCGTAAATGGACCATCCTATTAGATCCAAGTGGTGCCTCTATATACATTACATGTTTTGAAGATAGACCGTTTAGAGGTGAATATTTATTCAGTTTTGAAGATGGTAATCAACTTTTTGCAAGAGGTTATGTTTTAAAAACTAGTTCAATTGACGTGGTAATAGAGCGATTAAATGACCGTAATATATTACATGTGGATGATAATGAATTTGTGACTAAATATAAAAAGCATGAGTGATGAAAGTGAAGAGCATTCGGATAAGAGTTTAGAAGAACTTTTAAATGATGCTCTAAACTTACAATCTGACCAACTTAAAATATATAAGGATCAGACGGAGTTACGAGATAAATTAAAAAGTATAGTATCAGAATATCTAGACTCATTTTACATATTTGGGTACGATATTAACGGTAAAACAGTACTAGTCAAAGGTGCTAAATCAGATCAGCAACTAGATGCATTAGATACATTAGCAATTAGACTTTTTATGGCAGGTAGTTTAGGTAGTACATATGGTAATGGACCAAGTTAAGAAGAGGCAGACATATGCAGTACAGACAGGGGATTTTGTAGGTCAAATGTTTGTTGTTTGTGAGGTAACAGATAGAGGTGTTGGGTGCCTTTCTGTACCTGAAATGAAAAATGTTCTAGTACCCACAGATAAATGGTCATTCGGAAGGAACTCTGATATAATTGAGTATGTAGAGGAGCTCTCACGAGATATCTTCGAGGTCTGCGTAGCACAGTATAGTAAAAATGAAAACATTAATAATTGACGGTAATAATCTTATCCATAGAACATGGTGGACTGCTAAAAATCAAAGTAAGCGTCAAGATATTGAAGATGTAGAAAAAATTGCTCGGTTACATATTTACTTTACTCTTAATGCTATCTACTCATATGCAAATAAGTTTAAGCCTACTAAAACTATTGTAGTTTGGGATGAGAAAGAAGATTATCAACCAAATGTACGTAAAGCGCAGTTAGATGGTTATAAAGGTAACCGCTCTAGTGACAGTACACCTCATCACCAGAATGATCGCATTAAAGAGCTGCTTTCATGTTTAGGTATACCTTCTATTTTTCCACGTGAGCGTGAAGCTGATGATATTGTGGCTTATATCTGTAAGACCTTTGAGGGTCAAAAGGTAATTGTATCTGTTGATAGAGACTTTCTTCAGTTAGTTGATAAGAATACTATTCTATATGATGCTATTCGCAAGCGTGAGTTTGTTCTTGAGACTTTTACTGAGGATACTGGTTATACAAAAAAGGAATGGCTTAACGCTAAATGTTTATTAGGTGACAAGTCTGATAATGTTCCTGGTATCCCACGATTTGGTAAAGCTAAAGTTCGAAAATGGCTTGATGGTGAGCTTACTCTAACGGATGAGCAGGAAGAAATCTTTACAAAAAATATGACTGTGTTTAATCTACAAGAAGTAATGCATCATGCTAGCGAAAGAGAGTATTACCAGCAACAGCTTGATAATACTGTTACTCCAAGGTGGTCTGAATTTATTACTTACTGTGAAGAGTATGAATTTAGTAATATACTCAAAAAGAAAGACCAGTGGCATAGCTTGTTTGTGTTATCAAGTAAGTTGCTATCTATGTTTAAGTAGTATATAATACTTTTGTGATCTCATTACCTCGAGAGTACATTATTGCTAAGTTCTACGAATATGGTCGTAGTCCGATATATAATCGTTTTAATAATGTATATCAATGTTCTTGCCCGGTATGTAGAGAGTCTTTAAAGAAGCGTAGATGTTACTATATTCCGGAAAATGATAACATCTACTGCCATAATTGTGGTTGGTCAAGTAAACCAATCAAGTGGATTAAAGAGGTAAGTGGTTGTACTAATCAAGATATTATCGATGAGGTAAAGGATTATGATGTTACAATAGATATTGGTAAAGATGAAGAAGTTAGACCAACTATACAGGTCTCGACGCTACCTGCTGATAGTATTAATCTATTAGATAAGATGCAGCAAGATTTTTATAAGGATAATATTATTATTAGAGCATGCAACCACATTATTAAGTCGAGAAGACTGGATACAGCTATTAATAGACCTGACAATCTCTACACTTCATTAACTGATAAGGTTCATAAGAATAGAATTACGATACCGTTTATAAATGAGCGTAGTGAGATTGAGTTCTATCAGACTCGAACAGTAAAAGCATCAGACTTAAAAACTAAACCGAAGTATCTTGGAAAGGTTGGAGCGGAAAAAACATTATTTAACATTGATAAAGTATCAAGTGATCATGATAACGTTTATATATTCGAAGGTCCTATCGATGCGTTTTTTGTGCGTAACTCAGTAGCTGTCGCTGGCATTACTGAACGAGGTAGGTCGTTTACTCAACGTCAAGAAGAGCAGTTAACCAACACGTTAAAATGGTATAATAAGGTGTGGATACTTGACTCTCAGTGGGGTGATAGAGCATCTATGATCAAGTCAGAGGCGCTTTTGAAACAGGGAGAGACAGTGTTTATATGGCCGGAAACACTAGGTAAGAAGTATAAGGACTTTAATGACCTAGCTATCGCTGCTAAAAAAGATGAGATTAGCTGGGAGTTTATCCAAAAAAATACCTCCCATGGTCTGGAAGGTATTATTAAGATGACTGAAATTAAAAGATTCAATAATGTTTAGACTCCTCTAAACTGAGCATTATCTGTTTGAGCAAGATAACCTCTAAAAGACTCATTAAGTGAGGCTAACTCGGTAGCAACACGAGCAATCTTACGCTGTTCCGATTGTTTCATCCGGTCAAATATTGTATCCGCTTGTGCATTAGCTAAAACTGCTTGAACAGAATTAGAATCTTCTGCGTCATTTAACATTTTAAGAAATTCATCACCAGATGCAATCCAACCCTTAAGAGTGCTAACTTGCTGGGCATGCACTTCAGCTGTTGCTTGTGCTGCTGCAGCTGCAGGATCGTTCATGTCTAAAGTTGCTTCTGCATCTGCTTCAACATCGACGTCGAAATCTTCTGCAGATGTATCATCATCAAGCTCTAGTTCAAATGCTTCTTTTTCATCATCGTTTTCTTTGAGCACTTTAAAGAACCTCTTTTCGAAATTTGTCATGTAATTATTTATGCTCATGACTAAATAATTACATATGAATTCTGGATATTCTTCACCTTATTCTGTTAGGCCTGACAATACACCCATACAGCAAATACTTAACACTGATGATCAACAGGCAAAGTATAAAGAGGATGAAAAAAATCAAAAGGCACCACCTGAGCTTCCTTTTGAACTTGATCGTATTACTGAAGTACTAGGTAACACATTCGTATCTTTAGCAGATTTACATAGAATGCTTAATAATGTTAAGGAAAATGGAAGTGTAGATAAAAATAATATTGAAGAATTGCAAGAGAAAATTGACAGAATTAACAACTTAATACTTGAACTTCCTAAAGATATAGCTAAAATATCTATATAATGGTAAAATCGATATTAATTACCGCTGTTGTATCAGCGTTATTCGCGTTTGGACTTAAGGAATTCATTGGCTTCTGGAATACATTTTCCTTAGTTACAGGTATTCAATTTATAGCGTTTTGGATTACTAATTCACGTCTGCAACTTGATAAAGACGCTCTATATAGTGAATTTGAAACTAATCTCGACAATCTTCTGGAGTTAAGTAGGGTTTCAGTAGAATGTCCCTGTACAAACCATGTATTTGAAGAGGAGGTCTTTATGAACTCCGATAATATACATAGATGTCCTAAATGTAACAATAATATTAACTTAGATGCGCAAATACGTGCAGTGTTACAGACAGATCCTGAAGAAGTAACAGGGTAAAGGAACTATCGTATAATAAGTATATGAATAATATAAATAATAGTGATAATATCGAAATGAAGCTTAAGAATGGTACGACTGAGTATATGACTCAAGCAGAGTTTTCGAGGTGGGCGTGTTTAGTTGAAGGAATTCAAGCTGTAGATGAAAAGCTTTTGAATGCTAATGTACCAGAGGCTAATACTAAGTGGATTAAGCCTCTTGCTTTCGAGAAGTATGTTCAAGAACGGTTTCATTCAATGCTTCGTGATGTTGAAGTTGAGCATAGGATTGGTAATATTTAAACACTAAGGGTAGCACTAGGGGTAGGTGAAAAGGATGGTATAGGAGTAAGCGAAATAGTAGGTGTAACTGATAAGCTATTGGTAACTGAAGGAGTTGGTGATGCTGACGGATTATCGGGTGTAGAGCTAGGAGTAGTTGACACTGATGGTATAGGTGTATTACTTATTGACGGTGTTACAGACTGTGAAGGTGTTACAGATACACTTGGAGTTACTGATGGATTGGCAGATGTAGCGCTTGGAGTAAGAGAAACGGATGGTATAGGAGTACTGGTGACGGCAGGTGTATTTGATATTGTAGCAGTTACACTAGGTGATAGGGGCACTACACGAACAGGACATTCGAGTGTATAATCCCAGCATGGTAGTTCGTCAAGAGGATTTTGGATCGTTACATAGGCATCACGTTTGTTAGGGCAAGCTAATCTAACTGTGACACTTCCAGTTAGTGATGTGTCGATAGTAGGATATCCATCAGGTGATAAACTCAAGCCACTATAATCTATATTACGTTTTATTAATGCAGTTATAAACTGCTGTCGGTTAGGATTACCGTAAGCGTATTTATTAGAACCAATAAATCCTGTATCAATTATTACCACATTCTTATAAGTAACAATAAATCTATCAGGACTTCCTTCACATACATTATACCTAAAGGTCATATCACGCTCAACATCAATTGATGGAGCTACAGACGCGCTAGGTGTAACTGATGGTGTAACGGAAGCACTTGGTGTAACTGATGGTGTAACGGAAGCACTTGGTGTAACTGATGGTGTAACGGAAGCACTTGGTGTAACTGATGGTGTAACGGAAGCACTTGGTGTAACTGATACAGAAGGTGTGACAGACGCGCTTGGTGTAACTGATACCGATGGAGTGACTGATACTGAAGGTGTGACAGACGCGCTTGGTGTAACTGAAGCACTTGGTGTAACTGATACACCAGTTGTAGTTGAAACAGATGGTGATGGTGTAACAGACGTGCTTGGTGTTACTGATACGCTCGGAGTAACCGATGGAGTGACAGAAGCAGAAGGTGTTACCGAAGCACTTGGTGTAACGGACGCGCTTGGTGTAACGGACGTACTTGGTGTAACCGAAGCAGATGGTGTAACAGATGGTGATGGTGTAACAGACGTGCTTGGTGTTACTGAAACAGATGGTGTAACAGACGTGCTTGGTGTTACTGATACGCTCGGAGTAACCGATGGAGTGACAGAAGCAGAAGGTGTTAATGATACAGATGGTGTAACGGACGTGCTTGGTGTAACCGACGCAGAAGGTGTAACAGACGCACTTGGAGTTACTGAAACAGATGGCGTAACCGAAGCAGATGGTGTAACCGAAGCACTTGGTGTAACGGACGCGCTTGGAGTAACGGACGCGCTTGGTGTAACCGACGCAGAAGGTGTAACTGATACTGATGGTGTAAACGAAGCAGAAGGCGTAATAGACGCGCTTGGTGTTAATGATACTGATGGTGTAACAGACGCGCTCGGTGTAACTGATGGAGTGACAGAAGCAGAAGGTGTTAATGATACAGATACACTTGGAGTAAACGAAGCAGAAGGTGTTAATGATACAGATACACTTGGAGTAAACGAAGCAGAAGGTGTTAATGATACAGATACACTTGGTGTAAACGAAGCAGAAGGTGTAACAGACGCACTAGGTGTAAACGAAGCAGACGGCGTAACTGAAGCACTTGGAGTAAACGAAGCAGAAGGTGTAACTGATACACTTGGTGTAAACGAAGCAGAAGGTGTAACTGACGCACTAGGTGTTAATGATACACTTGGTGTAAACGAAGCAGAAGGTGTAACTGACGCACTAGGTGTTAATGATACAGATACACTTGGTGTAAACGATACTGATGGCGTAAACGAAGCAGAAGGTGTAACAGACGCACTAGGTGTTAATGATACACTTGGAGTAAACGAAGCAGAAGGTGTTAATGATACACTTGGTGTAAACGAAGCAGAAGGTGTTAATGATACAGATACACTTGGTGTAAACGAAGCAGAAGGTGTAACAGACGCACTAGGTGTTAATGATACACTTGGTGTAACTGACGCACTAGGTGTAAACGAAGCAGAAGGTGTAACAGACGCACTAGGTGTTAATGATACAGATACACTTGGTGTAAACGAAGCAGAAGGTGTAACTGACGCACTAGGTGTTAATGATACACTTGGTGTAAACGAAGCACTTGGTGTAAACGAAGCAGAAGGTGTAACAGACGCACTTGGAGTTACAGAAGCACTTGGAGTAAACGAAGCAGAAGGTGTTAATGATACACTTGGTGTAAACGAAGCAGCCGGTGTAACAGACGCACTTGGAGTTACAGAAGCACTTGGAGTAACTGAAGCAGAAGGTGTTAATGATACACTTGGTGTAAACGAAGCAGACGGCGTAACCGAAGCAGAAGGTGTTAATGATACACTTGGAGTAAACGAAGCACTTGGAGTTACAGAAGCACTTGGAGTAACTGAAGCAGAAGGTGTTAATGATACACTTGGAGTAAACGAAGCAGACGGTGTAACAGACGCACTAGGAGTAACTGAAGCAGAAGGTGTTAATGATACACTTGGTGTAAACGAAGCACTTGGAGTTACAGAAGCACTTGGAGTAACTGACGCACTAGGTGTTAATGATACAGATACACTTGGTGTAAACGAAGCAGACGGTGTAACAGAAGCAGAAGGTGTTAATGATACACTTGGTGTAAACGAAGCAGAAGGTGTAACAGACGCA
>Ga0209535_1001276_pt1 | contig 17307 bp, 11 predicted proteins | sample LinPmetageLP28_FD_184041 | JGI IMG/M metagenome (GOLD analysis project Ga0209535, IMG submission 184041) | Marine viral communities from the Pacific Ocean - LP-28 (SPAdes) (version 2) | ecosystem: Environmental > Aquatic > Marine > Oceanic | place: Pacific Ocean | collected 2009-08-22 | reverse complement strand
GAACTGAACCATTGTTAGAAGAATGGTGGGAGTGGATTGAAGGTAGTGAAAATGATGTCTTATTTGTACCTCAAGAATTTAAATTAACTAACACAAATGGCTGACAACATTATCGATCGAGATAAACTCCAAGAGCAATTGATTCAATGGGACTTAAGTCAAATGTCACATGATGATCTGAAAGAGTATTTTGTGAATATGCAAAGTGCCGAATTGGATAGTCTATCAGATGATGAATTAGTAGAAGAGGTAAAACAATATAACCCTAGTTTGCTGCAAAAGTAAAGAGAAAAAACCAGTCATAGAACTGGCACACGATTTTGGCACTGCCCCTCAAATCCTGTATATTAAAGGAGTGGAGGGGGCAACACCTTCCACACTCTCTAAACCTCTTCTCTCTATCATCATGCGTAAGATCGAATCTCAGATGAATGCCGCCATCCACTCTAACAAAGATTGGAAGTCAGGCAACACATCAGTTCACTTCGATGCAGAATCAGGCGTCAGCGTCGTCCGCCTTCATGGCAATAAGATCGCTGAGGTTTCAGACAACGATATGACGATCTTCGATGGTGGTTGGCAGTCAGTAACAACCAAGAGCAGACTCAATGCACTATGTGATGAGTTTTGTGTGACTGGAGAAGGTGTATTCCAAAAGGATTTCGCCTGGTATGTAAGAAAGTTTGTAGGTGCAATCAATGGTAAATCTACATTCGTTACTGAAGACTTTGAGTCTGGTTATATCTTCGCCTAGTCACTAACTAACACTTTTCTCACTAATCCTTTTAATTTCTATCTCATGCAAATTTCAAACTCCATCTGTATTGTTGACTTCTTCCCTGAGGCATTCATCGCTGAGTCTGATGATATCAAAGGAATGAAAGTTACAGTTCGTCGTTTCAACAAGCGTGTGACATTCATTGATAATGGTGCAAAGTCTTATTCCACAGTAACAGCACTTACAGCACGTAATGAGTGGGCAGAGCGTATCGCTAGCGGAGCAACAGTTACTGACTATCATACCGATAAGATGCCTCGTGAAGAGTATACTCCCATGGCATGTGTAGGTTGAGATGAATCAAACTACCATCACACTATCTGAAACACAGTGGGAGATTATTTTGGAGGCAGTTGAAGACTATGGTGTGTTGGTAGATGAAGAGAAATCAGAAGAAGTAGGAGAGATTCTTGATATAATTGAAGTAGAGATGATTAACCAAAGGTAACAGTAGTAGAATAAAGAATAAGGGGTAAGATGTAAGTAATTATACTTATGTTTTACCCTTAAATGTATTAAAAAACGTTTTTAAATGGTATTATAAATATACTTCGCTATTTTATCTTGTTGAGAAGGTTCTCAGGATACTACCCATTAATACCCTATTAAATGTTCATTCTTGTAGTGATCTTGGCGTTCAGTCTATCACCACTCCGCGAAAATGTCAACCACCCCACTGATAAAGATTCCGAGTCAGTATTTCGAAATATTATCAGCAATTCTTATAAATATGCGTGCGTAGATTGACAATATCGCTTAAGCGTTCTATACTTATTAAGTCACACCACCAGGACACCACTTATGTCAGTCGCTATTAGTCAGGCACAAAAGCAACGTTATCGCATTACGTTGGATTTAGAAGTGATGGAAGATTTTGATCCGCATCAGATTAACTGGGAAGGTTTATTCAAATTGGAAGGATCTGAGAAGGTGATTGACAGTTACGTAGAGGACTTAAGTAATCCTGGCAGTTGGTGATATTGCAGGGGCGCGGGTGTTGACAGTCCCGCAAAAGTATGCTATAGTTCTTATGCGTGTCACAGCAGTTATGGGCGGTTCGTTGATGCCGTTGCCCGTTGCGATGCCGTTTATAAAAACAGCTAACTACCCTAACCTACAGAGGTGACAAAACGCGAGAGTGATTCCACTTTCGTAAAAAAAAATTTTACCATGAAAAAAGAACCCTATTGGAATTTTTGGAAGGTTGTATTTGCAGGATGGATAATAAGATATCCACATATTGTATTTCGCCCCTTGATGTTTCTGGTAGGGATTTCTTTTGTCTTGATATATAATGCAATAGTTAATTAAATTCGTTAAAAAAATTTCGGAGGAAAAAAATTTTGGCTAGTAAGATTTACCACATCTATGCGAAAGGAGAGTGTTTATATAATAGTCTCAATGAACAACAATTCAGAGAAACATGGAGTAGCTTGCAGGGTATGGTAGGATTAATGAAGACTGAGTATGCAGCAGAGGATTTATCATACGAGACTGTACAATTGTTAGTAGAAGACTACAGAGGGATGGGCGGAGAACCGTCTGGACATGATTCATATTGACAACTACATAACACTGAACTATAATTGAACTGAAGTTAATTCCATCTCATGGCTAAAGGATTTACTGTTAAGACTGTTCCACCAAAGAAGGCACAAGGCCCTGAGTGGGACATCGATGCTATTAAAGCACGAATGAAAGGAAAGAAAATCGTCTTCTGTCTTCCAGGACGGGGATGTTCATATACTTTTCTAAAAAACTTTGTACAACTTTGTTTTGATCTTGTACAAAATGGAATGAGTATTCAGATCAGTCAAGATTACTCATCAATGGTTAACTTTGCACGTTGCAAATGTCTTGGAGCAAACGTGTTGCGCGGCCCTGATCAGATCCCATGGGACGGTAAGTTGGAGTATGATTATCAATTATGGATTGATAGTGATATTGTCTTTACCACTGAAAAGTTCTGGCAACTGTGTGACTTGTCATTGAATGCTGAGGGCGAAGAGAAACAGATTACTTCTGGTTGGTATTCTACAGAGGACGGACAAACTACTTCCGTTGCTCACTGGCTTGAAGAAGATGACTTCCGTAAGAACGGAGGTGTGATGAATCATGAAACTGTCGATTCGATTTCAAAACGTAAGAAGCCATTCACTGTTGACTATGCAGGGTTTGGTTGGATCATGATTCAGCATGGTGTCTTTGAGAACACTGCGATTAAGTATCCGTGGTTTGCCCCTAAGATGCAAGTCTTTGAAAGTGGTGCAGTTCAGGACATGTGTGGTGAAGATGTGTCATTCTGTTTAGATGCTATCGAAGCAGGTTATGAAATCTGGTGCGATCCTCGGATTCGTGTTGGACATGAAAAAACTCGGGTTATTTGAGGTAAATTATGGCAGTACGTGCAAAGGTTGGTATTCTCGGTAAAGAAGGGTGGATGCCCGGAAATCCGAAAAAAACTCGTCAGGGGAGTGGTAAGCATACGAAGTATGCCGCGACTTCTCGTAATGGGAAAAAGAAACTATATCGCGGACAGGGTAAAGGTTAAATAGACATAACAATGACATTATGTTATGGCAGCATTAATTTGCAACCTCCCCTCGGTTGAAGTATGGGTAAGGAAAGAATACTTAACTGATCATCAATCTGGTTGGGGCGAATATGTAAAGGGCGTTTGGGTATCGGCTAAGTCGATTCCTGGACGCGCTTTTTATTTTGAGACATACTTACCAGAGTATGCAGCAATGTATGATAAGTTACCTATTAGTGCTTTTCTTTCGGAACCAGTAAAACCTGATCCAGATATGAGTTTACAGAACCTTCAGTTCTGGAACTGTATGGATTATGGAATAGTAGCTATACAGAAACAATTCATTGGTAGTATGGATTATGAAGTCTATACACGCGATCATGGTACAGTGAAAGGTACATATATTTGTACTATTGATAATTACCACCAAGATCCTGATGTAGTTGATTATGCAACAAGTGAAAACCCTTCAGAACATAAGTCACATAATCTTATTGAATTAGTTAATGGACAATATTGTTTGTATCCTAATAATAGAACAAGAATATTTGATAATAGTTTGACACCAGAGAATCCAAAGATACCTGATTTTAAAGTATCAACTGAGTATTATCAAGTAGAAAATGGTTATGATCGCATGGGATTAGGTGATCAAGAGAGTTACTTCTGGAAAACCGCTCAGGAACGAGATAAATAAAGTATATTCGCTTATACTAGGGTGCCAGTAGAAAGGGCAAGTAAATCATTTAAGGACGTTTCTATGTCCTTTAAGGTAAGTCCGCTTACCTTTGATTTGATTGCGAATAAAAATGAAACTGCAATTGCACGTTCTATTCGTAATTTAATTCTAACTGTCCCCGGTGAACGTCCATTTAATCCAGAGTTGGGATCACAGGTAAGTCGTTTATTATTTGAACCACTTGATAGCATCACTACCGAATCTTTAAAGGAACAAATTGAAAATACAATTAATAATTTTGAACCAAGAGTAAAACTCTCTCAAGTAATTGTACAACCAAATTATGATAGAGGTGAATATGATATTAGTATTCGTTATTCTATTGTTGGAATAGAGGCAACTCCCCAACAATTATCATTCGCATTACAACAGACACGCTAATGGCACTAGTCAACTTTGCCAACCTAGACTTCGATCAGATTAAGAAGTCGATCACGGATTATCTGAGATCGAATTCTAATTTTACTGATTATGATTTTGAGGGATCGAACCTCTCAACAATTATTGATGCGTTAGCATACAACACGTATATAACCTCATATAATGCCAACATGGTATCTAATGAGGTATTCATTGATTCTGCCACTCTCAGGGAGAATGTGGTGTCTCTCGCGAGGAATATAGGTTATACTCCTCGATCAAGTAAATCATCAAGAGCAAATATATCTTTTGAAATTGACACAATTAACTACAGTGTTAAACCTCAAACAATAACTCTGAATAAGGGTATTGTTGCAACATCAGATAGTTTTAGTAATCAATCTTATGCTTTCTCTATTTTAGAGGACATTACAGTTACTGTAAATGATAATTTTGCAGCATTTAATAATATTGATGTTTATCAAGGGACATATCTTACAACTGAATTTAGTTATAATACGTATGATCCTAATCAGAGATATATTTTAAATAATTCAAATATTGATATTTCCACTATTAACGTTACATGGAAACCATCACAATTTTCATCGGTAACAAGAAAATATCGCAGAGCAGATACTTTATTTGAAGTTAATGGCGATTCTCCTGTATTCTGGGTACAAGAGATTGAAGACGAAAGATATGAATTAATCTTTGGTGATGGCGTATTTGGTAAGGCGCTTGAAGAACCAAACTTCCTAGAGGTAAGTTACCTTGTTAATAATGGAAGTGACTCTAATGGAATAACAGATTTAACTTTTAATGGTAAGTTAACAACATCAAGAGACAATATTGCAATCAACAGTGGCGTTTCTAATCTAACTGTTAACACTCCTTCTTTTGCAGGATCTAACATTGAAAGTATCGAGTCTATTAAAAAGTATGCTACTCAAACATATGCCTCTCAAAATAGAGCGGTAACCGCAACTGATTATGAGTACATCATTCCAAAGATTTATTCTGAAACTGAATCCATTTCTGTGTTTGGTGGTGAAGAATTAAGCCCACCACAATTTGGTAAAGTTTTTGCAAGTATTAAACCAGTCAATGGTTCATACCTTTCTAACTTAGTAAAAGATAATATTAAAAGAGAAATTAAAAAATACTCTGTTGGTGGTATTGATTTAGAAATAACTGATCTTAAATATCTTTACATTGAAGCACTTGTTAATGTTTATTATAATTCAAATGATGCAAACAGTGGTGATCAAATAACATCAGTTGTTTCTAATAACATTGAAAGATATTCTTCTTCGACAGAAATTAATAAATTTGGTGCTAGATTTAAGTATAGTAAGTTTTTAAGTGTAATTGATAACAGTAATAGTGCTGTTACATCTAACATCACTACAATTCAGATGAGAAGAGATCTGAGAGCATCTCTCAATACGTTCGCTGAATATGAAATTTGTTTTGGAAATAGATTTCATATCATAAATCATGGACATGGAACCCATGGTGGTAAAATTGGATACAATATTAAATCATCTGGATTTCAAGTAAGTGGTGTTCCTGGAGTAGTTTACCTTCAAGATGATACAAATCAGGGATTAGAAACAGGAGTTATAAATTTAATTCGTTTAATCTCTCCTACAGAAGCAAAAATTGTGAGAAGAAATGTTGGAACTATTGATTACTTAAAGGGAGAAATTAAATTAAATCCTATTAATATTATTACAACTTCTATTAACAAACAATTCCCACTTATTGAAATTTCTGCTATTCCATATTCAAATGATATTATCGGATTACAGGATCTTTATATTCAACTAGATACTAATAACGTAACTATTAATTCTGTCAGTGACAGAATATCTTCTGGTTATGATATATCAGGTTCTGGTTATATTGTTTCTTCAAGTTTTGCAAATGGAAGTTTAGTTCGCGGAAAAGTTAATCCTACATCAGTAACAAGACAAATAAGAAGTACGGGTACTTCTGTTACTACCCAAACGACTACACAGTCTGCAAATACATCTACATCCACACCTACTTATTCATACTAAAGACGTAAGATGATATCAACCGATTTACAGCGAGTACAAATTCAGGATATTATTGAGTACCAGTTACCTGCATTTGTAAGGGAAGACTTTCCTCTTGTTGGTGAATTTTTAAAACAATATTATATTTCACAGGAATATCCTACGGCACCATCTGATGTCTTACAAAATATTGATGAATATGTAAAATTAGAAACTCTTCTCAATTCACAAGAAGAGACAAATCTTGGTTCTGATGTATCTTTTAGTGATACTGAGATTACTGTAGGTATTAATCTTGATACAAAACAGTATGGAACGTATCAATTTCCTGAAAGATATGGATTAATTAAAATTGATGATGAAATTATTTTATATACATCTAGGGATAGAAATTCTTTTAATGGTTGTGTTCGTGGATTTAGTGGTGTAACTGCATATGGGAATGATGAAGATAGACTTACATTCTCATCATCTGCTGCAACATCTCATATTCAAGGCGCAAATGTTGTTAATCTTAGTAATCTTTTACTAAAAGAATTTTTAATAAAACTAAAACAGCAAATTGCTCCTGGATTTGAAAGAAGAAAAATTAATAATGAAGTAAACGAAAGACTTTTCCTATCAAGATCAAAAGATTTTTATCAGACAAAAGGAACTGATGAATCTTTTAGACTTTTGTTTGCTGCACTTTATGGAGAAAAAGCAGAGGTTGTTAAACCTAAAGAGTTTCTTTTTAGGCCTTCTGATGCTCAGTATAGAAAAACAAAGGATATTGTTGTAGAAGCACTCGTAGGTGATCCCTCTGGATTAAAAAATCAAACTTTATATCAAGATGCATATCCTGAATATGATATAAGTCAATCATATGCAACTATTGTTGATGTAGAAAAAATTCTTAGAGGGGATAAAACATACTATCAACTTAGTGTTGACTTTGATTATAGTAAAGATATTGATTTGACAGGTGGCACTGTTCTTGGAGATTTTGCATCTCATCCCAAAACACAGAATACTGTTGTAGTTGCATCTGGATCTTCAGTAATTGATGTTGACTCTACAATTGGATTTCCAGATAGTGGACAGATTCAAATCAATGGTAATAGTGGCATTATTACTTACCGTTCAAAAACAATAAATCAGTTTACTGAAGTTGGTTTAGCGAATACAACTAACTTTGGAATTAACTATGATATCGCCTCAGGAACGGAATTAAATTTAAACGTTAGTGCATATGGTTTTCAGGGAATTAACCCTGTCTCAGTCGCTTCTAGCGATGCCTCAGCGGTAGGTGTAGCTACCACGTCTAAGATAGAAATTAGAATCGGTAAAGTACTTGGTGCAAATGTAATACCCGACAACACATCTAACTTTAGTAAAAATGATAATATTAATATTAAGTCACTTGGCAATACTACAACATCAGTTTTAGATAATAGTTGGTTTACAAACGTTAGCCCTAAGTATGATGTTAAGAGTACAAGTTTAATCGATGCTTCTAATTTCACATATTCTATTGTAACATTTGCAAAAAATAATTTAAATATTGGCGATAAAGTATCAGTTATTCAATCTGATGGAGTTGCTAAAAGTGGAGTTGTAATTGATATTGCAGCTGCAAATAAATTTACATTTTCGAGAGCAGGACAACTTGTAGGATCTACGTTTAGTGTTAGAAGAGATATATTAAAACCCGATGTTAGTAATATTAACTTCAATCAATATTCTTATATTGAAAAATCTTTTGCTAATGTTCAAAACACATATTCTAAGTTTAACGGTGATGTATTAGTTGCATCTTCATCTATACCTCACTATCACGATACGCCTCTCAACTTCTATGATAGAAAAGTTTCTTTAAATGGTGAGTATAATGGTGAAATATTTACTTTAGATCGCAACCATGGATTCTTTACTGGTGACAGAGTTTATTATGAATCTTACATTTATGAAACTCCTTATGCACAAAATGTAGAAAGTAAATTTTCTGAGATTGAACCAGGTGTTTACTATGTTAAAAGAATAAATGAATCTCAATTCAAGATTGCATCTAGCGTAACAAATCTCTTTAATAATAATTTTGTTTCTGTATCTGGTATCGTTACTAATAATTATTTGTGTGCTAATGACTTCTTTAGTAAAAATCTTGAACATCAAAAACTTTACAGAGAATTTAAAAATCCTGTAAATGATGGAGGAACATATGAAACACTTCCAGGTAGAACTGGAATGTTGGTTAACGGTGTAGAAATATTAAACTACAAATCTGGAGATACTGTTTACTATGGAACGATTAATTCAGTAAATGTTTCTTCTCCAGGAAAAGAATATGATATAGTTAACCCTCCTATTCTTTCTATTCAAGATTCTACTGGTGTTGGTGCAACGGGCATTGTAAATGTAAAAGGCAATTTGGAGAGAATTGAAATCCTTGATTCGGGATTTGATTATGTAACGGAACCAATTATCACCATAACAGGGGGCAATGGTACAGGTGCTGATGCATTTGCGAATACAAAACTTGTAACTCACTCAGTATCGTTCTATGCAACATCTGATAATGCACAAGTTGGATTATCCTCTGATACTATTGGATTTACAACTTTCCATAAGTTTAGAGAATCTGAAAGAGTAATTTACAAAACTGATGGACAAACGGCTATTGGAGGTGTTACAGACAATTCTGAATACTATGTAAAATTAGTTGATGAAAAAACTGTTAAGTTATTCAAGACAGAAGGAGATACTATTAATGGATCCAATGCTGTTGATTTAACTTCTAATGGTGTAGGTGTACATAGATTTGAATCCTTTAATAAAAAACGTGTTGTACTTGATGTAACTATCGCATCTACAGGATCAAATTATGAAAATAAAGAAAGAAGTATTGGTAGTGTTGGTATAAACACATCTTTAAGTCAAGTTAATATTATAAATCATGGATTTAATTCTGGAGAAACTATTACGTATTTGGGAAATGCAGATGGTTTAAGTAGTGATCAAAATTATATCGTTACTGAAGTAGATAATAATAACTTTAAACTTTCATCCGTTGGTGTTGGTACAACTGCAAAACCATTCTATTATAATACAAATCAATATGTAAATATTGAATCAATTGGATCAGGATCTCATACATTTAGATATCCTGCTATTTCTGTCAACATCACTGGGGAAATTGGTGTTACAACTTTTAGTGGACAAGACTTTAATGCTAAACTTCAACCTGTATTCAGAGGATCTATTGAATCTGTTTATTTGACTGACAAGGGTACTGATTATGGTTCCAGTGATATCATCAATTACAATAAACAACCAGTATTTGATCTTTTAAGTGGAAGGGATGCCGAATTACTTCCTATTGTAAACAATGGTAAAATTGAAGAAGTACTTGTAACAAGTAATGGTTATGAATATAATTCTGTTCCTAATCTTATTATCAATGGTGAAGGTAGATTTGCCAAACTTACACCTGTAATTAGTGGTGGACAAATTGTTAGAATTATTGTAGATAATCCTGGCATTGATTATACAAACACAACTACTGTAAGCGTTGTTGCTAGTGGCAGTAATGCAGTTTTCAACGCAGATATTAATAGATGGACAGTTAACCTATTTGAAAAATATCAGGACATCATTAGTGATGATGATGGTATTTTAGATGCATCATCTATAGACGAATATGGAATTGAGTACACTCATTTATATGCTCCTAGAAAATTAAGACAATCTTTATTTGGTAAAACAATTTCTTCTACCGATGGAACAAAATATGGAGTTGGCGATTTAAGACTTGATGGCTCAAATGTAGAAACAGAAGCACAGTTTCACTCCCCAATCATTGGTTGGGCATATGATGGAAATCCAATCTATGGCCCTTATGGTTTTAACACTCCGACTGGTGGAATCATCAAAGCACTTAGAAGTGGTTATAGTATAACACAATCTGTAAATCGCCCTGCATTATCAACATGGAAAAAAGGATTTTTCTGTGAGGACTATAAATTTACAGGAAACGGAGATCTTGATGAACATAATGGTAGATATTGTGTAACACCTGACTTCCCCAATGGCGTCTATGCCTACTTTGCGACTATCAGTGACGGATCAGTAGAAAGTTCTGGGCCTTTTGAAAACTTTAAGTTACCTCAGTATCCATATTTTATTGGTAATAAATTTAAATCCAAACCCAATACATTTAATTATCAAAATAATTCCTATCAAGGAAAGTATGATATTGTATCCAATGCATGGTTAAGAAACACCACGCCTTATGGATTGAGTTTGAATAATGTATCATATGATTTTGTAACTGAACCATACAAAATTTACGATGAAATAATTAACATAACATCAACGTCTGTTGGAACAATTGACAGTGTTGGTATTGTAACTGGTGGTGATGGATATCAGGTAGGAGACAGAATAGTATTTGAGTCACTTCCTGGTGCAACTGCAGCAAAAGCAAAAGTTTCTCGGGTTCTTGGTAAAGTTGTAAACAACATAAGTGTTGCATCTTCAAGTATTTCTAAATTAGAAATAGCACCAATTGATTCATCAGGAAGATTTGTTGCTTTCTCTACGTCTCCTCATGGATTTACAAATTCTAATTTAGTTACTTTATCTGGATTTAATACATCTATTACTTTAACTAATAAAACATTTAATATTGGAGTATCTACAGACTTCTATAACTTATCAACTGGAGTTGGAACAGCGGGTGCTACAGGTATTGTAACATATTTTTCAATTAGTGGTGGTGTTATTGATCGTGGAGATCTTTCAATTAGAGAAAATGATATATTTGAATTAGGATCTGAACAAGTTCGTGTATTAAATGTTGACAAAAATAGTTCAAGAATAAGAGTTGAAAGATCAGTCAACGCAACAGTATCCTCTGCACACACTGCAACAACATCTATTGCAGAACAAAATCGCAAATTTACCTTTAATTCTAATAGGCAAAATAAAGTAAACTTTGAATTAAATAAGCAGATTTATTTTGATCCTAAAGAAACCGTTGGTGTGGGAACACTTACGGGTGCAGGAGTAGGATCAACTATTTTCTTCTCAAATCCTGGATCAGGTATTAGTCAAGTTTTTGTTGAAAATAGAAGTTTATTCCTACCTAACCATAATTTGTTAACTGGTGATATTGTTAAGTATCATAATGGAGGAGGAGATTCTGTTGTAGTTACGGTTGATCCCACTGGTTCGACAACTTATAGTATTGCGAATGAAACACCTCTGTATGTTGCTAAAATATCTGATAATATTATCGGAGTCCAGACTTACAGAGTTGGAGTTGGTTCTACAGGTACTTTCGTAGGTATCGCTAATACAACAATGAATACTGGACTTCTATTCTTTACAGGAATAGGTACTGGTACAAATCATAGTATTCAAACAATCAAGTCGAATGTTGTAAATGCTGAGGTAACAAAGAATACTGTAACTGTATCAACTGCATCAACGCATGGTTTGACAATTGGTGACAAAGTTCAAATGAACGTCACTCCAGGAATTACGACAACTGTTACCGTTAAGTATAATGATCAGAATAGAAGAATTGTATTTAATCCACTCGGATTTACAACTACTGGTGTAAGCACAAGTCAAAATACAATTACTATCAATGATCATGGATTTAAATCTGGAGACAAAGTAATCCTTGATGCAAATCCGGCGGCAACAGGATTAGAAGATCAGAAAATTTATTATATTTCTAGGTTCTCAAAAGATAAAGTAAGACTTTGTAATTCAAAATTTGAAGCAGAAAAATTCAACCCCGAATTTGTTTCGATTGATATTGCAAGAAAAGGAACATTACTTTCAATTAATCCCACTTTAAATATATTTACAGGGAATACTGTTATTTTCAATCTGGGAGATTCTACTCTATCTTCTCTAAATGTTTCTACTCTATACTCTGCATTTGATTTAAATCTCTATAGAGATTCTAATTATACAGATAAGTTTGATGGATCTCTTACAAGTGATAACTTTGAAGTAACTAAAACAGGTAAAATTGGAATTGATGCGGCCGCTAAATTAACTCTTGTAGTCAATGATAAAGTACCTGAGAATTTATTCTATAAGTTCTCAGTTGTTAACTCTGACTTTATTGAAACGATCAAACAAGAGATTGTCATTGACAAAGAAGTAAATGGATTTAATAAAATCAATGTCATTAACAGTGTATATCAAGGAGAATTTGCAATCACTGGTATTGGCACAACAAACACATTTAGATATGATGTCAATCAACTTCCTGAAAGATCATCATATTCTTCTTTGAATGGTGGATTGTCATATAATACAAATGCTACTGGTGCGTATGGTGGTATTTCTGATGTTAGTATAACATTCAAAGGTTTAAATTATGGAGAAATAGTTGGAGTGTCTACAGTTGTAGGTATTGTAACAGGAACAGGAGCTCTTCTTGAACCAGCAAGTACTACGATTGGTAAAGTTCTTTCAACTAAAATTGAAAATATTGGATTTAATTATCCGACTGACTATACCATTCGTCCCACTACAAATCTTCCTGAGGTTCTTTCTCTTGAATCCCTTGCTTCCTTTGAAGAAATTGGAATTTCATCTGCAGGTAAAAACTACAGCATCGCACCGAATTTAATTGTTCTTGATGGACTGACTAGTAAGCATATTAATGATGTAGATCTTTTCTTTAGATTAGGAGATTCAAAAGTAACAGTCAGAAAGAACACAAGTGGACTTTCTAACATTACTCCTACAATTATACCTATAAGTAACTCAAATGGAGTTGCTATTAATGACATTTCTTTTGATATGTCTTCTAAGAATGTAACAGTTGGGTTTGACACTGGATTTAGTGATCAATCTCCTTTCGCTGTTGGTGATAAAGTTCTCATTGAGAATATTAGCGTAGGCGTTGGTTCCACAGCATCTGGATATAACTCAGTTGATTATAACTATTCACTCTTCACTTTGACTGATGTAAACATTCCACTTGGTGGTAGTGTTGGTGTAGTTACATTTAGTCTTTCTGGAATAATTGGTGACAATCTGTATGCAGGTAATTTTGATTCTTTAAATTCTGCAGGAAGAATTATTAATCAATCATCTTTCCCACAATTTAATATCAAATTAAGAAAGAATAATTTCTTGATTGGAGAGCAGGTTGTATCTAACAGTGGTATAGGAAAGGTTGATAGTTGGAATAATAGAATTGAACTTCTGAAAGTTTCAACGTCTAAAGATTTTAATATTGGAGATCTTGTAATTGGACAAACTTCTAGAACTCAAGGTAAAGTAAAGTCCAAAGTTGATTACAACTCAGAAATTGAAACAGAAGCGAGTTCAATTGTAGAAAAGGGATGGAATCAAACAACTGGATTCTTTAATGATAATCAACAGAGAATTCCTGACAATTTTTATTATCAAAACTTCTCTTATGCTATTAAATCTAAAATTCCATTACAAGATTGGGATGATGCCGTAAGTTCTCTCAATCACACGGCTGGTTTCCTTAAGTTTAGTGATCTTGTAATTGAATCTAAGACTGAACGTTCTAATACTGGAGTGTTTACTGATGAATCTTCTAGTATCTCTCTAACTGTTGATATCCTTCCTATTCCTGTATATGGTGGATTTGGTGGAGGATTTGGTGGAGGAATCAGTCTTAATTGCTTCCCTGCTTTTGATCTAGTAACCGAAAATTCTAAAGTTGCATCTGGTACTGTTTACTCTGATAGAATCTTCTTAGAGAACAGAGTACTTACTGATTTCTTTGAATCTTTTGGAAACAGAGTTCTGACAATTGATGATATTAGTCAGCAATTTAATAGTCAAGAACGTCCCACAAGATTCAGTATTGTTAAAAAGTTCTCTGTTGATCAAAGATCTAAGAAAATTTTCTCTTTCGTAAGAGATAAACTTTTTACAGGAGAAAGACAAGCATCGTTTGTTTCCCTTGTTCATGATACAAATACTGCCACAGTTCAAAACTACGGTAGAGTTGACAGCGTAACTGACTTGGGATCTTTTGACTTTAATATTTCTGGTTCTGAAGGACAACTTCTTTTCTATCCAACAAAATTCCGCAACAATGATTACAATATCTCTTTGATGAGTTTTGATATTGATAATAGTGTTTCTGGTGTTGGTACATTTGCACTTGGAGAGATTTGTGATATTACTTCTACACAAGTTGATGTACCCGCTGCATCTACCACTACAATCGTAGGCATTGCATCTACGTATAGATCCTCCAAGATTTTGGTTGAATATACAACAAATGATGGAAGATTTGGAACCAATGAGTTAAATGTCATTCATGATGGAACAACAGTTGATGTTCTTGAGTATGGTGAAATAGTCACAGGACAACCAACATTGGATATGGGAACATATTCTGCCAGCATGTCATCTGGTACTGTTAATGTTAACTTTACCCCTGCAGCTGGATTAGCATTAACTGCTAATACAATCAGAGTATCAATGTCCAGCACTGAATCTGTTGGTGTTGGTACAACGATTATTGGACAAGGAACAGAAAACATTGGTTCACTTGAATCCTTCCAAACTTCTCTCGCTGCAAGTGGCACCCCTGGTATCCATACAATTGCCACATATACATGTGGAGGTATAAATGATTATCAGGCAGCATACTACATCGTAAGTATTGAAGATACAACTAACAATCAATATCAACTCTCTGAAATCATTGTTCTTAATGACAACTCTGAATCTTACATTACAGAGTATGGAACTCTAACAACTGGAAGTGGTATTGGTACAATCGGTGCTTTAATGACATCGACTAAAACACATCTTCAATATACTCCTCCTGCAAGTGTTGACACTCAAGTTCGCGTCTATCAACATGCAGTTCAATTGGTTGAAGTAAATAACACTCTTGATAATGAAATTGATCTAAACAATGCTTCAATTACTGCAGGATTTGGTTTCTACGAGGGAACTGCTAAGGATGTTAAGAGATCATTTGGATTAACTCATAAAGGACAACCTATCTTCCTTAGAAACTTTAATGGTAGTGATACCGCCGTTGTTAGTACATCAACAGGAACGATTAAAATTCCAGATCATTTCTTTGTAACCGGTGAACCAGTCAACTATTCTGTTGGCATATCAACTAATGTAAGAATTGGAATCGAGACAACTTCATTTGCTGGGATAGGAAATACTACAATCCTCCCTAATAATACAAATGTGTTTGTAATTAAGGATAATGATGCAACAATCAGATTGGCATCTTCTGCAGAAAATGCTTTAGCATCTACACCAGTAGCAATCGGAATTACTGGAGTTGGTTTAGGTACATTCCACACATTTAAATCTAGTAAGCAAAATACAAAATGCTTGGTTGCACTCGATAATTATATTCAAAATCCAATAGTTTCTACTGCAGTAACCACGACTTTAGATACTCAGATTGAACTTTCTGATACAGTTATTGAGACAATTGGTATTACATCATTCTTTGCCGCCGATTTGATTCAGGTTGAAGCAGAGATTATGAAGATCAGTACTGTTGGATTAGGAACAACCAATGGTATTCTGGTTGATCGTGGATGGATGGGAACTGGAATCACCACTCACCCCGTTGGTGTTGCAGTAACAAAAGTTGATGGTGCATACAATATTATTGATAATGTTATTAATTTCTACACTGCACCTCAAGGCCCAGTTCCTATTGGATCCACTACCAACCCTCCCGATGAGAGAGATTGGACTGGTATTACAACGCACTCTAAGTTCCAGGGTAGAACGTTCATTAGATCACAAAATACTGGAAGTACTAATGGTGCATATAATACCAACTATATTTTTGATAGTGTTGCTGATCAATTCGATGCTCAGACAAAGAGATTTACATTAAAGTCTGAAAACAAAGATGTTATTGGATTCTCAACAAATAATGCAGCGGTGCTTATCAATGGAGTGTTCCAAGGGCCTACAGGACAACTGAGTATAGATCAAGATTATAGTATGAGTGAAGGTAGTGGTATTAGTAGCATAACCTTTACAGGAACTGCTAGTTCAATTGGAAATGATCCAAACACTGCATCTATTCCTGTTGGAGGATATATTATCTCTGTCGGATCTACTGCGGGACTTGGTTATCAACCTCTTGTATCTGCTGGTGGTACAGCAGTTGTTTCTATTGCTGGAACAATCGCATCTATCGCCATTGGTAGAACTGGTTCTGGATATAGACAGGGATCACAAACTGTAAATGTTGGAGTTTATACATCATCTACAGGCAGAACTGGAATTGAATTTATTGGTACTGCTGCAGTAAGCAACGGACATATTGTAAGTGTTGCAATCACAAATCCGGGATCTGGATACCAAGTTGGTTCTGAACCAGTTGTAGTATTTGATACTCCTCTTTCATACTCTAATATTCCTTTGGTTTACTCTGGCGAATCTCCCGTAGCAGGAGCAGGAACTGAAGCAACCATCGATATTGTTGTCGGACAAGGTTCTAGTGTTATTGATTTTGAAATTAAAAACTTTGGATATGCTTACGGACAGAAACAAGTTCTTACCGTTGCTACAGGTGGTTCTACTGGAATTCCTACTGACACTAACTTCACATTTGATGAGTTCCAAATTACTGTTAACAAAGTTGATTCTGATAAATTCTCTGCATGGCATTTTGGTGAACTTGAGCGTCTTGATAATATCAACAATGAATTTGACGGTGTTAAGAGAGGATTTACACTCAAGAGAAATGGTTCTCCTGTCACAGTAAGATCGAGAGCGGGTTCAAACGTTGATGTACAATCAACCCTTTTGATATTCATCAATGATATTCTGCAGGTTCCTGGTGAGGCATATGAATTCA
>Ga0209535_1001273_pt1 | contig 17321 bp, 29 predicted proteins | sample LinPmetageLP28_FD_184041 | JGI IMG/M metagenome (GOLD analysis project Ga0209535, IMG submission 184041) | Marine viral communities from the Pacific Ocean - LP-28 (SPAdes) (version 2) | ecosystem: Environmental > Aquatic > Marine > Oceanic | place: Pacific Ocean | collected 2009-08-22 | reverse complement strand
ATGGAACTGGATACGCTGGACGATTGAGGCGTTGATACTGACGGCGATGGTGTTTGCACTCGCCGCAACTGGAGTGATGTTCATTGTCACTGATGGTAGTTGGATTGCGGTTGCAATGGGCTATGGATGCGTAGGCATCTCAGTCCTACTTGTGACGCTAATGTTTTTAATTGTCCACACGATGGACGGACAACCTTAACCAATAGGAAAAAAGATGAACGAGAAACAACAAATGTTAGTGGATGCCGATGTGGTTGTGCCTGTCAACGGACTTGAGAATCAGGTATGGGTAACGACAGGCACCGCATTCTGGAAAGGCCACAACGGTAAGCATTTTGTAGAACTCAAGAACTTGAGTGGAGTGCGGAGCTTTGGTGACGTTATGGATCACATAGTTTCTGACGATGAACTCAACAGATTGAACGTCAGGCCGTGGGGTTCTGAGTAACTACCAACCATTTACAACAACCAACAACGAACGTATAATTTAATAACACACAACGAGAACTGATATGACTGATAAAATTGACATCCGCGAGCAAATCACGAACAACATCATTGAGCTGATGGAAAAGAACACTGGCGAGTGGCTTGCACCATTCGCAGGCTTGGCATCTATGCCAACGAATCCTCAGACCGAGAAATCATACAATGGGATGAACGCATTCTATCTGGCGCTGCTAGGCGAGACGTACTGGGCAACATTCAAACAATGGCAGGCACTGGGCGCTAAGATCATCAAGGGATCAAAAGCCACCCACGTTATGCGACCACAAACCATCACCCGAAAAGATGACAACGGCGCTCCACAAACCGATGACAAGGGCAACCCCAAGACCTTCACCATGTACAAGAGCTATCCAGTATTCAGCGCCTCACAAGTGACGGGCTGGGATGCTCCCGAACTGCCAGCAATCAACAACGTCGAGCGAATAGAAAACGCAGACAAGTATCTGCGGAATCTAGGTTCAGTGATCAACTTTACCGACGCAGCATCAGCGTTCTATAACCGAGCCACTGACGAAATCACATTGCCCAAGCATTGCCTGTTCAATGACACCGAAAGCTTTTACAGCACATGGTGCCATGAAGAAGTACACAAGACCGGGGCAGCTAACCGATTGAATCGCACCAAGGGTAAGAAGTTTGGCGATAGAGAGTACGCCTTTGAGGAATTGGTCGCTGAGATGGGCGCTGCAATGCTTTGTGTGCAACTGCAAGTGACCCCGACAGTACGGCAGGATCACGCCGAGTATATCGGTAGCTGGCTCAAGGCATTACGCAGCGACAAGAAATACTTGCTCGACGCAGCGTCACTCGCTGGCGAAGCGATTGACTTCATGGACGCACAACAAATTAAAACAACCAAGGCCGCAGCGTAAGCGCGGCCATCACCGGAGAACTAGAGATGAAAGCAATTCACGAATACCTAATCAACAGCATCACCTTGGACGGATACGCCGATGAGGACGGCACCGACTACGCTATGGAATCTATGAGCAATGGCGAGAAGATCGCAGCAGCGAAGCGCAACTTTGAATCCGAAATGGGTTGGCTGATTGAGAGATCAGGACAACAGAAAGCCTGTACCGATTGGCTGGCTGGACTGTGCAGCACCGTATCAATCGCATTCGCCAACAACGACATAATCAAACTGGCTCACACAACTGGCGGGCTAAACGAAAACTCAACCGAAAAAGACGAAGACCGCATTTGCGAGAACTACTTCCCGTACATGGCGAACAATCTTTTACAACTATTCAGAAAGGAGGGCAGCAAATGACGCCTGACAGAGAACAAATCAAAGACATTCGCAAGAATGAGCAAGCAAGGTTGCTTGGGTACATCACCAAAAGCTTTGCATCAAATGACGCAGAAAGCATTAACGAGTATGTAGCAGAAAGCACCATAGCTTGGGAAAACTTTTACTCCGCAAAAGAGGCTGCGACACAAGCGCAGCAGGTAATGGAAACGCTAGGCATAAAGCCTAACGCTCACCTAGCCACCATTCTGAAATGGTTTGCTGCTCACAACGATTACCCACATTAACAAAAAGGAACAAACCGAAATGACTATGGAAACGACAGAAAAATTTGAAGTTGATATGACCCCAACATGGGAAGGGCTGATGCCAGTGATGATTGCGCTAGTGAAGCAAGGCAACAAGGTTGCCGAAGATGAGCTTATGAAACTGGCTCGCTCAGTTGATCAGCGCAATGCAGAGATGAAAGAAACGATTGATGAGCGCAACGCATAGACGTACAATAGCTAACAAGTAACGGAGAACGAAATGACTGATATGAACGTTAAAGATCTATTCAACAAACTTGAGCAAGGGCTTGCCTTGGATGTGCATCAATACCTTGAGTGCTATTACCAAGACTTGCGCTATCAGTACGACGCTGGTGGCAGAGACTATGTGAACGACTGCTCCAGCGGCACGCCTTACTTCAACACTGAGGACGAAGCCAAGGCATACATTGACAATCTGGCTACTGTAGTAGCGATTCTCGATTTTCAACAAGGAGACTGATATGAGATTTAACCGAAACGATGGCGGCAAGGCCGACGCTGGCTTAGGCACTGCAAGAGCAGGCGACTGTGTGATCAGGGCGATAGCCATTGCCGAAGATCAAGGCTACCGAAAAACCAAGGCAGAGCTTAACGAACTGCTGCATGAGATGACCGGAGGGCTACAGCGTAGCTGTAACGACGGGACACCTACCCCAGTGTCGCACAAGTACCTAACCGATAGAGGCTACGAGCTAGTGCTGACGCCTAAGATGTATCTGAAAGATCTCGACTTTAAGGCGATGACTGTGATCGCAAAGATCCCCAGACACATGATGACGATTATCAACAACTGCGTGAACGACAAATGGGACTCACGCAAATCACGCCGCACCAAATCCGGATCACCAAAGCTAGAAGGCTACTATTACAAACCCAACAAGGAGACTGATAATGGTTCTTAACGACCAACAACTAACCCTATCTGACGGGTCAGTTATCACTGCGAGAGAGAGTGATGATTCCATAGTGTTCTCTGGTTCTAGAACCGGAGATCACAGTGTGATCAAGAGTTCATCAGCAGAGCGTGTATTGGCTCACTGGTTTGGGTACGCACAAGCGGCAGAGCAAGCTGCCGAACAATTCATAAAAGACGTTGCCGAAATACGCAGGACTGCGTGGGGCACTAGAGGAGAACAGAGATGAAAGATTATGCAAACTACAAAACGCGAACGATGATCGCTGCGGAACAACGCAAGGCGCTGAAGGATCAGGACACTCTGATCTTTTCGGCGATGTGGACGATTGTGTTCGCGTTATGTGCTGGGTTGGTTATCTACAACCTAGACGGGATTCAGTTGGACGCTTCAGTTTCATCACGGCTGGTTGTTGTGATGATGTTTGGCTGCGCGTTAGCAGCACCATGTGCCGCGACGGTTTTCTTTGTGAAGGCCGTCGAGATGATCTCAAACAAGATAGCAAAGCGAATCTAATAAAACTTTTCTGTAACGATTTTTATTCTGAATCGTTTAGTTAAAACAACAAACAAGGAGAACGAGAAATGATTGAGCAATACCAACCACAAATTGATGAGATCCAAGCGAGCCTAGCGCGTGAGGATCTTACCAAGCGCGAAAAGATCCTATGGGTTTTTAAGATCGGAAAACTAAGCGAAAAGATCCTCGCAGACTTTGACAAGCAAGTTGGCTATGACCTTCGCTGGCCGCGAGTCAAGGAGCAGGTCGTATGGCTCGACAACTGGGAGCAAGCGGAGATGAGATTGCTATTAGATGAAGATATGCAAAGCGATGATAGTTACGAGGAGGTTGCTAATGGACATTGATCGCATACGCGAGCTTCAGGATCTGAGCAATCCTGCGGCTCCCTTTAACCAATCGGACGCAGAGCATTGCCACATTCACGACCATGAAATGCAGGTTGTGGAGGGCGAGGATGAAGACGGGATGTATTGCTTCTCGTTCTGCGAGATCTGTCAGGCAGTGGATGAAAACTTAGCGTTCTGCAAAGTCTGCAACTCAAACTCTGTGGAATGGGAATCTGAAGAAGAGGAGTGGTATTGCTTGAATTGCAAACACTTCACTGAATTAGCGGAGGGATAAACAGAATGTCATGCCATGAAAACGAAGCACTACTTGAGCGCCTGTTTGAAGACGGACTTGAAAAAGGAATGTCTGACGCAGAAGCGGAAAGTTACGCGAGAGAACGATTAGACCAACTGGCAGTGGAGTAATGATTTGAAAACAGTAAACGAAACGGGATTGAAACATATACAAGAATTTCTGATTGAGAGATCTCAGTACGGATCAGCCTACGAGGTATTTGATAGATACGACTTAGGGCTGCGTAAATTCGCTTCTGAGGCTGAGTTTCAGATGAGCATAGGCAACCCACCGGAGATAGAACTCAAGGCGCATGAGACAAAATCAAAGCGTGTTGAGACTTTTGAAATACCAAAAGAAGGTATTGACCTAAACATCTAACGATGTACAATCCACAAACCACAGCGGAGAATGATGATGAAAGTAGAAACGAAAGATCAGCTACGGGCCGAGGTTCAAAAGCTGAAAGGTCAGGTTGTAGACTTAAAAAAATTGGCCCGTGACCAGTTTACGGTGACTATGAGCAAAGACCAGTTTACGTTCTTGATGGACAAACTATGGCATGCCGAAGTGGACATGAGCGGCATTGTCCAGATTACGGAAGAAGATGACTGCTTTGATGGACACCCAAATAAAGTGCTGTTACAGGCTTGGGGTGAAGTGCGCTCGTTGTACAACGATCTGAAAGACCAAACTGATACGCAGTGGGAATTCAATGTCGGCACGCAAAAGCTGTATATGTCTTATGAGGGTAGCAATGATGGATAAATACTTCAGCACTCTTGATTCAGTCATGCACAGGTATGGGCCGCAAGGCTCATCACCTGCGCCTAATTTGATTGCTCTTGACAAACTTTTGATTGACGCCCTGCATCGTGATCACGATGCTAGACCGGAGGGGAAATACATTGTAGCGGTATGGCGAAAAGATAGAGGTATCAAAAAATGAACGACACCGCTTTGCATAAATTAATTTTGAACGATCAAGAGATCCGAGCTTTGTTAGAAACGATTAGAAAGTCTGTTGCAGATGAAGAGCTTAGTGCTTTTAGAGGTGACTTGCTTTTGATCAAGTTCAACATTGAACAGATTCTCGCAGAAGAACGAGAAGTTACAGTATAAGAATACCAAGGCCACCGGAGGGGTCAGGGTTCGTTCCTCACGCCTTTATCAGTCGGCGTGGTCGAGTGTGAAATAGATGGGATGAAGTGCGTTTACTTTCATTTCCGCCAATCTCATCAACCTCCGGGCTTCTTCCTGCCAAAATAAACACGATCAATGGCGTCCAACCCCACCCTTAAAAGGGTTAATTCATCAGCATTTACAGGCTGATCCTCACAAACTACGCGAACAACCATATCGCTACCCGCCTCAGTTATTTCACCTGCCAAGACTTTAGTAATTTCACCGAATTTAATCAGTCCATAACTATAAATATTTTTAGGTTTTGACCCACCAAACGATGTCAGGTCTGGCGTCTTAATAAACATCCCTGCCTTAAACGCAACATTCATCAAATGTTCAGCCGCCCTGTGCTGATCTAAGTCTATTGAGTCATTCATCAGCAACGTATCAATCATCATCTGATCATTGATCTTGGCACGGCCAATCGGCTCCCCTTCAATCTGCTCTAGAGAAACCGAATGGCGGCGATGAACTTGGGCCGTTCCTATGTCGTTAAAATTCCCAATCGCTTTCTGTTTCTTGGAAACTTCTTGATGGGGCGTCTGAGTATCTTGACTGCTCTGTTTGGTGGACACGATCTGAGTACCTCCCGTTCACAAAATTGTAATTCAATTCAGCCATGCCAACCGCACCAACCCATTTGAACCGACTCTTCCAACTGTGAACCTCAATATGTTCATCCTGACGATGAACTGTAATACCACAATCGCATTTAGCAAACCAAGCTGCTGACCCAGAGATGTGGTTCCCATTGGGTATTGGGAACTTGCCAGAGTCGCTGGCTCGCATCTTCGCAGGATGCGCGATAAACCAAATGTGCAGGTCATGGGATCTGGCGAACGTTACCATGCGAGTAAGCATTTCAGAGATCGCCTGATGCTCGTTTTCATTGGTTGATTGAGAGATGTAATTGTAAGGGTCTACAACCAAACCCCTGCATCCCAAACGCATCACCGCCTGCTTGGTTCTATCTATGATTGAATCAATGGTAGGTGCCTCGCCGTCCTTACTGTCTAAGAATGCGAAGTGATCGTTAACCCAGTTGCGCGACTCAGCCATTTCATCGTCGTTCATGCGAGGGTGAGCGCCCTCAAAGAACGGCTTGCCACTGTACTTCTCACTGAGTTTGATGATATGCAGCGGAGGCGGGTTCTCAAAACTTGCAACGGCAAACTTCCAATCGTGTTCTTTTGCCAAGTTAACCATCACGGCATCAACCCACTCAGACTTGCCAGATCCCGGCTGACCAGTGACCACTGTTAGCTGACCAGCCAACACAGAATAGATCCCATCTAAACCAGCAAACCCAGTTGAAAGCCCACCCATCAATCCTTTTTGATAAAGGAAATCTACATCATCACTGTAATCATTAGCTGAATAGACACCCACCAATGGCACGGGTGCCGCATCAACGACAATCTCATTAAGAATCTCTGAACCGCACTTCAGCAACACATCGTTGGCATCTTTTGTGCCTTCTGGATACTGAACCCTGTAGCATTTAGCCCTACCAATTCGGCGCTGTATCTCTTCAGCAAGCGCATCCCCCGGCTCATCATCGTCTACGGCAAGAATCACACGCTCTGCCGCCTCAAATAAATCTTTGGCATCCCACAAGTAACCAAACTTACGATCCTCAGATGGGTCTACCTTGCGGTTGCTGACCTTCTGGGGCGCACCGTTAGGCACAGATACCACTAGCGCGTCCATATCGTCGCTTAGGGAGCTTTTGATGGCTAAGACATCCATTTCCCCCTCTGTAATAATAATGGTCTTGTATCCATCCTTAGATACTTTGGGTGGCATCCAAAGAGTTCTGGCTGCACCGTCCTGCGTAAACCTTTTACCCTCTATTGATCGCCATTTGATTGCTTCTTTGTTCCCGTACACGAAGCCAATGGCATCAAGCTCGCCTTCACCATGAAAGTATTTCTTGCCAGTGACCAGTTGATAATCAGAAACATCAACGAAATGTATGCCACGGCTTAGTAAGTATTCGGAGATAAGGTCTTGATTGCTGCTTTTCGGCAGAGATATTGGTGTAACCGCTGCCTTGTGTACTGGTGCCTTGTCTTTACTGCATTTGCCAGAAAGACCGCAGTGCCAGCATTGATACAATATGCTGTCTCCCTCCAGCGTAATCTGCATATCTCGCTTGTTCGTTTTTCGCCGCTCGTTAGCGCACATAGGACACTCAACTCTGCTAGTTTCATTGTGCGACCTAATCCATCCAACTAAATCTTCTTCATTCATCACATTCTCCAAGTGTTGACTGTTGTTTGTTTTCGTGCTATTTCTTTCCTATGAGAACGTTCACATCTAAGACGTTCTCTTTTTTCTCTCTGAGAAAAAGTGCGAATGTTCTCATTGAGAACGTTCTATGTTCCTCCTCTTTGCTTTATTTCTTCTAGGTGCTTCTGAAGAAGCTTCTTTGATCTGGCACCATCCTCGTTAGCTATTTCGGATGCCATCATCATCAACTCTTCTTTTTGTAAGCTAAGGTCTTTTGCTATTTCTTTCAGGGCGGGGCTGTCATAGAAAAAATCACACGCAGCTACGCGAATCTTTTCATCTTTAGATAGCAGGTCTTTGAATCCCTGCACTAGCATTTTATGCGATAGGTTCAATCTTTATTTCCGTTCTAGGGTTCTCTTTATCCAATCCATGATAAATGTGCTTTTCTTTTACTTGCCTGTCGTTAGTGTATGCCACACCTTCAAGCAAATCCAAAATTAAGCTTTCATCAAGATCAGGCCGTCGAGTCTTATAATGAATTGTCATTGTCACACTCACATCACCATCCAGTAGCTCATCCCTCTTAGGGCATTGTTTTTCAAAAGCTTTCTTGTATTCCAAAGCCTTCTGAGACTTCACAAATCTAGGCTTACCACCAAAGGTAACAAGCCTACGACTATTGGCTTTGCTCGCTGGCTCGCCATACACAGTAGTTGTGAAAACGTTTGACATGGTATGTTCCTTTTTGTATCTTTGTCAATGGAGGTATGTGATGAGTAAGTTAAGCGGTTATTTGTTGAACTTGGAAGAAAAAGGTTTAATCTTTTTCAATGAACGGAGCAATCAGTATGAACGAGATCAAGCGTGGCGTGGAGATGGCTGTGAGAACATCCATGACGAAGCTGCCAGAGATTCCCTTTTCAGATATGTATCTGAAGGATCTATGGGAACTAGAAGTAGAAGACCCGGAGGATTTTTCTCGCAGAGTCGGCGCTGTAAGAAGCGCACACAAACGTTGGGCAGAGCAAAACGAAGACGATCCGCGCAAGTTCTTTATTGGAAAAAGCCAACACACAGAGGGCTGCGTAGCCGTTTATTGTTACGAGGGGCCAAGCAAGGATGAAGCTGACCAATCAGTTCAACCTACCGGAACCTATAGTACAGGCTTTATCTCGCAATGATTACACCAAGGGTGCTTCTCACAGGTCTATAACCACGCTGATTGATTCGCCAAGGATTAGAATATTGCGCGAGCAATACGACGATCAGATTCAAGAAGATGTAAGCGATATGATGTGGAGCGTTCTAGGCACCGCAGTTCATAGGATCTTTGAGGACTTTGCCACTGGTAATGTGATCTCGGAGGAGCGGCTTTTTGTTGAGTGTGATGGATGGACTATCTCAGGTGCCATTGATCTACAGGATGATGAAGGCCCAAGCGACTATAAGGTAACTTCGGTCTGGTCTGTGATCTTTGACAAGAAAGAATGGCACAACCAGCTAAACGCCTATGCTTGGCTAATGCGTCATGCCAAACAGCGCAAGTCTACAAAGCTGCGAATCATTGCGGTGTTACGAGATTGGAAGCGTAGAGAAGCTGAGATGAAATCAGACTACCCGCAGTCTCCAATTATGATTGTACAAGTACCTATGTGGAGCGATGAGCGGCAGGATCAGTACATGGCTCAACGCATAAAGCTGCATCAAGATGCTGAATGGGAACATATTAGTGGCGGGGAACTTCCGCTCTGCTCTGACGCTGAACGCTGGATGAAGGAAGACACTTTCGCTGTAAAGAAAAAAACAAACAAGCGAGCCTTGAAGGTCTTTGACTCAATGGAAGAAGCTGAGTGGTTTATGAAGCAAAAGTCTCTAGGTGATGATCACATAATAGAAACACGCAAGGGTGCTGCCACAAGGTGCGAGCAGGATTGGTGTCGGGTTTCTAATTGGTGTGATCAGTACGCGAGGGCGGCTAATGAGTGACATTGTTTTTACTTTTATTTTTGACTCAGAGACAAAAGAATTTGCTCTGCATATAGAACACGAAGGGGGCATAAAGGACGCGCAGGAGATGGTGCCTCCAATAAAAGCTCTAAGAGATTTTTGTTCTGAGTTTGTTGTAGAAGCAAATCTAGAAAATCTTGAAGTGATTGAAGGGCCGTATGTTAAGCACTGATAAAAAGACTTACGAAAAGATGGTTGGCGTATGGACAATCACAAAGATTCCCAATCTATCTATGCAGGTAGTGGGTGATAAGCTCAACTTTATTTGGCGGGGAGGCCCGTTAGTATCGTTGGATGTGGCGCTATTTGATCAGTTGGCACCGATTGAAGTAGTGGAAATTTTGGAAAAAAGGATGGAAGAAGATTATGACATCAAAGGAAAAACATTCAGAAACGACTTTTCAGCATATATGGTCAACCCTTTCTCAAGTCAACGTTGAGGAGTACAAGAAAGAGCTGAATGGACTCAGCTATCTTAGTTGGGCTAGGGCTTGGGGCGTTCTTATGGATCACTTTCCAGAAGCTACCTACAGCTTCGCCGAGAACGAAGTTCATTTGAACGGCACTGTTACCGTACACTGCTCTGTTACCATAGGTGACAATACGCGAACCATGTGGTTGCCCGTGATGACGGGGTTTAAGCACGTTGCGAAGGCTGATCCAGATGCTAGAGATATAGGTGACGCTAAGATGCGATGCCTGACTAAATGCTTAGGGATGTTTGGATTAGGTCATTACATCTACGCTGGCGAGGACTTGCCAAGGACTGAGGCAGCGGAAGAAAAAGCCAAGGAAGAAAAGCCTAAGCCAAAAGCCAAACCTCAAAAACCTACTCTGGTGAAAGAGGCTCCAGTAGACCTAGAAAACGAACCCATGCCAGAGGCTCAAGCAAGCAAGTTTGTTGAGATAATGACTGAGTGCCTTGGGCTGCATGACAACAAAAATTCTTTGAACTCGTACTACCGCGAAAACATTGGCGATATTACTAAGGTTCAAGAACAACATCCTGCACTTTACAAAAAGTTAATGGATGGATTCACCGCTCGTAAAGCAGCGATAACAAAAGAAGGAGAAGCGTGATGCCAGATTATAAGGCAAAAGAAATATCCAAGGGCAACCTATGGACTAATGACGGTAGGACAGGCAAACAACCACACTTTAGGGGCAACCTCATCATTACGAGAGCGCAAGCAAAGCACATCATGTCTCACATGAAAGCTGGTGCCAGCGAAGTAAAGATTACGGTGGCTGCTTGGCAGAATCAAAATGATGACGGGTCTGATTGGTTTGGTCTAAGCGCAGAAACATTGCCTAGCGATGACGCGCCTGTAGCGGCACCACCGCCACCACCGCCACCGCCCCCAGTAGCAGACGATGACTTTGAAGACGATATACCGTTCTAGATGTCAATAAGCCTGCACTTTGAGAAAGGCAGAGGGGCGCATTTTATATCGGCTCTTTGCCTAACTCACGAAGAACGCGCTGATGAGCTAAAGCATTTGCTTGGCAGCAGTGAAGGTATTCGTGTTGAAGTTTTGGCTGACAAAAAGGATAGGTCTAGGTCTCAAGAAAACTACTATCGTAAATGGAGCAGGGCTTTTGGAAGTCATTGTGGTTTGATGCCTGATGAAATACATGATGAGTTGCTGTGTTTGGCGTTTGGTAGCACTGAAGTAGAAACAAAGTTTGGGATTAGACGCAGACCCTCGCAGCGAAGCGCAGACTGCACATCATCAACATATGCTGAACTTATTGAGGTATTGATAAGAGTAAGCGCAGAAATGGGATTTAGGGTGCCGCCGCCGTATGAACAAGATAACTATTGAGTTGGATCTAGATAATCCAGAGATAACCAGTTTGGCATTGAGCGCCATTGAGACTCTAAAGATGATCATAAGGCTTGCCGAAAAGGCTCAGAGTGATGAAGAAGAAATCGTTCAAGTCTAGAAAGCATTTGCAAGAGGTTTCGGAAATGCCTTGCTGCATAACCGACTTCTCTTGTGGTGGCGGTGTTCAGGCTCATCATCTGCTAAAGCCTTGGAGTGGCGGCAGGGGTATGGGTATGAAGGCCTCTGATGACAACGTGATACCGCTTTGTCAACATCATCATGCTGTCTTGCATGACCGAATAGGTAATGAGTTTAAGTTTTTTACAAGTTACGGAAGAAAAGAGACCTTTGGGCAAGATCTTGCGAGGAAGCTGTATGAGGAATTTGAGGAGCGAAATGGATCGTCAACAGCATTATGACAAGCGGCTTCGTGGCTCAAGTTTATCCGAGCGGTTGGTTGCAACTTGGATGTTGTTGAGTGGCAAAGAGAACTTCGTGATGGTCTATAACAAAACCATCTCCCCAGACTTTGAGCATCGTATGGATCATGTTGATGCTGGAGATTTAAGGGTAAATGGGCGTAAGGTTGAGGTTAAGCACTCATCTAGGTCTTTTGATTTTGGTGATTGGCCTTTCAATAGATTCTTTATCTGCAACAAGAACAGCTTTGATCGGGCTGAAGAAAAGCCAGCTTTCTATTTTATTCTTAACCAGCAAATGAACGTGGCGGCAGTTGTTGATGTACACAAGACAATACAGTATTGGACTGTTGAAAAAGTCAGCGATAATGACCGTCCGGGTGGTGATAATTATCTTGCTTACAACTTACCCCCAGAACATATCTTATGGCAGCGCATCGGGGATGAAAGTTTGGAGCCTGCTTATCAAATGACATTTTCAAAAGACATGGAGATTGTTTCATGTGGAACAGTTTAGGTCATGGGTTCATCACACCCATCCAGCCCTTTCCCGTCAGGGTGGCCGCAGGCGGGGCTATTTAGGCCAAGGCGTACCCTCGCTTATTGCAGCGCCCCCCCGCCAGCGTGGCCGAAGGCGGGATTAATTAGGTCAGGGTGGATTAGTACCCCGCCTCACTTGCACGTTCCCGTCCGTGCTTGACCGAAGGCGGGGCTTACACAGGAGATGTTTATGAGTAGTTTACTTGCAGCAATAAGAGCGCAAGAAGCGTGGCAGAAGAAACCAAAGCCGCCGAGAGAAAGGGTTGCCATAGACAAGCGACCACCAGTCAACGACGCAAAAATCATGCACATACTTACGTTGCATGAAATGGGTATGCCAGCGCCACTTATATCAAGGGAAACCGAAGTCCCTGTTCAAACGATATACAACGTGCGGGGGCGCTACATCTTGATTGATGTTAAGAACGGTAAGAAATGGTACAAGTATTTGGGCAGTTAGTTACCCACTATGACGCTGAATCGTTTGTTGAAGCGATCATAGACCGACTTCTTCATCTCTTCTAATTGCTCTTCTTGTTCAGCTAATTGGATTGCAGCTTCAGGATTTTCTTTTGCTCTTGCTTTCAGCTCCCGAAGTCTTTTATTGATCTTTCTGATCTGGGACTCTGATGCCTTCAAGCTGCTGTTCATGGATATGAATGGCATGTTCTTTTCAAGATAAGTTCTGCGAGCTTGAGCGCGTCCAGCACCCTGAAGGAACTCAACTTGCTTTACCTTAGCTTTTATATCAGCCCGTCTTTCGTAGAAGTCTTCTTGACTTGCGCGGTGATCTACCTCACCCATTATCCTTCTGACAAACGGCATATCGTTTACGGAGATGTCTTCATCCGCAGCAAACTTTTCTAGAGCAGTCAGCGTCCTTAACCCTGTGGCACCAGCCCCACCTAAAGCAAAATTGAATATGTGTTGAGCCGCGTCTGGAGAAAAATCTATGAAGCCTGATTCGTTTTCGTTGCCACCAAAGCTGTTTATAAATTTTGCAGCATTGATTATGTGTTGATTTGTACCTGATTTAGCCATTTGACTATCTGGTATTTTTTGACCGGGAAAAGCTGTGGTGAACACAGGAGAGCCAAAGAAGTTTTCGTTAGCAATTATCTCCACTAAAGGATCACCAATGGTTGGAGATCCGGTCTTTACCAACCCTGTCATAAAGTCTTTGGAGCTAGATACACCAACCGGATTGAACGATCCTAAAAACGTCTTAGTTACCATCGTTGAGCCGTCTTCAACGGACTTCAAACCAGCTACTGTTTCATAGATGTTTTGACCTAAAACGTGGAATGCGTTGTATCCGTAAGGCAGGGGTATTGTGTAATAATCCTTACCGTTGGGTTTCATAATGACTATGTTTCTTTCTTTTACATAGTCTGGGATGTTCATATAGAACGACTTACCGTTGTCATCCTCTTCGCTTTGAGCCTCTGCTAACGCAGCAGCAAGAGCGCCAGCGCCCACCATTGACCCAACAATTCCTTGCTTCAATCTTGAGGCTCTAGGGTCAAACACATTCATGCCGCGAGCAAAGTTCATAGTGCCTTGAACGGAGGCGTTAAAGAACAAGTAAAGACTGTTTAGTTGAGCGCCCATCATCCCTGATCTGTTAAAGTTAACAGTCAGGTTCTTAGCTAAAGAAGCAGCCTGTGCTATGGCCTCATCACGATCCATGCCGTTCTCAAGAAACTGATCTCTAGCCGCTTTGAACGACGCAAACCTGACGCCGTTTTCAACAGCAGAGTTGTTGTCCTCTACAAAATCTCTAACATCATTATACCTGCTAAGGAAGTTGCCTTTGGTCGTACCTTTTTCCATCTCAATCATATTTTCAATGGTTTTAAGCTGATCTTGAGGCTCTCGACTGTAAAACCAATCTGCCTTAGCACCCGCCTGAATGTACTCTTTATAATCTTGAGCTTGTTTTTCGGTTTGTTTAGGGCTGTTACGAAAACCTCTATAAAAATCTTTTATGCTTGGCATCGTGTCTTTTACGACACGGCTTACGATCTTTGTATCCTTGGCCTTCCCCATCGGCATGGACTGCTCACCAAGGATGTTATACACAGCAGTTTGTATATCACGGGCAAAGTTACCTACCACAAACTCTGGGTTTAATGAGGTGTTTACCGTTGAAAGCATTCTGTTTACTTTCCCCAAAGTGTTGATAATTTTGCCAGTGCTTTGAGAATCTAAGTTTAATAGCCCCCTGCGTAGCTGATCGTCTTTGAAGTCAATAAGAACCTGTTCACCGTTAATCTTTGCGCCAAACAATTGATTGTCTGGAGAGTTGTCCATTCTCTTAGTGAGCTTTTTGACATAGTTCTGTCGTTCTTTTTTAGATATACCTTCAGGTATTTTTGACCTCTTTTCCCCTGTAGGAAGATAGGTGTAGCTAGTATCAAAGTATTCTTTGAACCGTGGGCTATCTTTATCGTAAACAACCCAAGCATCAGAATTGGGGTTGTTCTTAACTAGGTCATACATGCGCTGACCCACTTCCGTGTTTTTAGTGGCTCTAGCTATTGTTCTTTGACGGTCAGCAATGATTGTTGCCAGCGGAGATTCTGCTGCTGAAGTTCGCCCTTTGGCTCGCTTACCCTCTCGACCTTGAATGCTCAAGGTTCCACTAGATCCAGCAGTAGGACTTCCAGCAAGCTCAGGATCAATGTCTACAGACATATCCTCTTCCATTGACCTACCTTTAAGCGGGACGTAATACTTGTAAAGCCCTGAAAGGGTTTCTTTGTCTACATCATTGTATAGACCGCCTTCGTAGGCGCGATCTATTGTTCTTTGTACTATGGCATCTGTCTTTGCGGCGACTCTTTGCAGTTGCTTGGCCCTTGTGTTTCCACCAGACCATGTGCCATCTGCATCATTCCAATCCATGTTGTATTGTTCTTTCATGCGCTGTTTTACATACGCATTTGTAAGAGGTGTGGCAGTGCCGTCTACAATAATTGAGCCTGCTCCAGCATCAGGGTAACGCTTGTTTATCTGAGCTATCTTTTTGTTTCTCTCTAGTGCGTGACGCAAAAGCAAGAAGTCATCAAACTCTTTTCGCGCCTGCTGAGTAGTGCGCTCTGTATTCATAGCGACTAGATCTTCAACAATCGGTGTGACCTCATCTCGGTCAAACACTCGGCCCTCTTCACCAACCTTACCAGCGACAGATTCTTCGCCTTGATACGCAGACTCTAGAGAAGATATAGGACGCAACCCTGCGGCTTCTCGCCCTTTGTTTATCGCTGCCTCAAGGTTTTTTAGACCAATAAGTTTGTCAGCAACTTGGAACAAAACTTTGTCTTTTAGCTTAACTGTTGGCGCTTCAAACCCGCTGAAGCTGTTGTCAGGCAAGCCTGTTGCCGCTCTGTCAACCATTGCGGGTGCGACAGTCTCATCAAAAACAGATTGCGAGGTTTGATCAGGCACAGCTTGACGCAACGACTCAACATCTCTTGAGGCTTTGTTGGTTTGAAGTTCTACAGTTTGATCAGCGTTACGGTTACTCATCTCAATAGATGATTCTGTAGCAGCCATGTTTGGCTGATCGGGCAGTGGGGCAGGAGTGGCTTGTTGTGCGGGAGCGGTAGGTTCTGGTACTGGAGCTATTTCTTCAAGAGGTTTGATTCTAGAAACAACTTCGCCTCTCTCATTGAGGACGCCTTGATCTTTAAGCTCAGTTACAAGCTTGTTTACTTTGTCGTTTGTTACTTGATCATCAGCAAGCAAGCCAGAAGCTTCGCGTATTCTTTCAACGCTCGCGTCACCAGTATCAATGGCAGTTTGCTTTGCAGCGTTATATTGCTGACGGGTAAATTTCTTTAGGTTAAAAAAGTTCTTAGGCAGCTTAGTCGGCTGTTCAAACTTAGGGAGAGCGCGAAGATGATAGTAAAAAAGCTCACGTTCAGGCTTGCTCATTTTAGCAACCGTGGACTTCCCAGAGAATGCCTTGGCAATTGCTTGCACTTCTCTTGAGTTGACCTTCGCGTCTATGTTCTTTGCGTCTAAAAGCTTTTGAATTGAAGCAGTTGCGCTTTCATCTAAGTTAACAAGATCCTTTGGCACTGGTGCCACGCCAGTAAGACTGTTCTGTTTTTGTGCGTAATTAAGAGCTTCTCTTCTGCTCCTAAAAGGAACTTTGTACTGGTCGTTTACTTTAAGCCCTTCCTTCCTCAAGTCGGCGCGTTCTTTCTCCGTAGATTGCCTACCAGTTACTTGCTCGCCAGCACTTGTCTCTACAGCGTAGCTGACCTCATTCTTTTTGTTCCTTAAAGTAACAGGTCTATAGACTTCGGACTCAGTTCTAGCTTTAACAGATATACCAACCAAGTCTTGCATTTGGTCAGGCGAAAGAACTTTAGAAGCTTCCTCAAAAGTAAAGGAGTCTGCTGGCGGGAATCCTTGCGCTTCTCTACGGTTGTTAATCCTTATGGCCGCAGTCATATCCGACTCGTTAAGAGATCCCTTACCTGTTAGCTCAATAATTTGATCAAACGTCGCTGTTTCAGGGTAAGAGACAACGCTGCCATCTTTGGCCGTTGCTAGATAAGTGGTGCCAGCAGCCTCGTTTACAGCGGCGGCAGTGAACGTGTGGGCTTCTGGCTCCATCACTCTCTTGTGTACTACAAGAAGCTTTTCGGCTTGTTCTGGGCTGTAGCTATCTGAAGATATGTCCATAGCATCAACAGCTTGTTGAACTATGTTGTTTGAGATTACTTTTTTGTTTAGCCCATCCATCAAGGTTACTGACTGAGCTTTGTCTACTGGTACGCCGTAAGCTTTACCGGAGGTTGTCTCAACTACTTGGAAAAGCGGCTCTGCTTGATCTTCAACAATTTCTTCTCCAGCCCTTTGCGCTTCAGCTCTTCTTCTCAAGTCTTCTAGTTGTTGTTCTGGCGTTAACAACTCTGATGGAGATACTTCTTTTAATTCAAACTTGGCGCTGGTGGGAAAGT
>Ga0209535_1001272_pt1 | contig 17324 bp, 16 predicted proteins | sample LinPmetageLP28_FD_184041 | JGI IMG/M metagenome (GOLD analysis project Ga0209535, IMG submission 184041) | Marine viral communities from the Pacific Ocean - LP-28 (SPAdes) (version 2) | ecosystem: Environmental > Aquatic > Marine > Oceanic | place: Pacific Ocean | collected 2009-08-22 | reverse complement strand
TGCCTGGCTCTGCGCCCTCGACATACTTACCATCTCTTTTGTTTACCTCTGGAGATAGTTGTCCCAAAATTTTTAAGAATGGTAACGCAAGATCATCTTGCGAAATATTCTGGGCTCCTTGTTGTGCGTCAGCTTCCATATCAAATGTAGCTAGTGCACCATTCTTTTTTTCTGTTACTTGGTTCATGTTTATTTGTTCCTTTTTATTGTTGTCTTATTCTCTGAGAAAACCCCAAAGATTTCCGTTGGCATTTCTTTTCCTGCCTCAATACGCTCACGGACTAACGCTTTCAAAGTCATGGGCTCAACCTTCATCTTTTGTGTCGGTTGAAACCCTTGACCTTTTGCAAGATCGGCATAATCAGCCGCCTTGTTATCTTCGCTGCGACCAAAGGATACGGATATCTCGTTTTTGATTATATCCCCTAGCCCATTGTTACGAAGCCAGTTAAACGCCGATTCTTTATTTGCTTCCGTTATGGTTGCACGATACGACGTTGAAACTTTTAAATGAGATCCATCATGCAGTTTTAATTCTGCTAATCCCATTTCAGACATCATGGTTGGTATTACCTCACCTGATATATGATCTCGTTTTTTTTTTAATAATTTTATTCTAGATTCAGTATCTTCTATTTCAGAAGTAACCCCCTCTAATCTTTCAACTTGATCTGCAAGAGACTGGATGTTACCAGTTTTTTTCATTGCATCTTGTTGATCCTCTTCAAAGTTAATTGTCATCTATTTCTCCTTTCTCGTATAGATTAATTTCAATAGGATAGTATTTTCTTTCTTGCTTGTCCCATTTTAATAGTTTGTATTTTCCGTTTGTAATATCAGAAACTATTGAGCATGCAACACCAATTATTGCCGGATCACCTGTTAATAATAAATAATCTTCTGGTGTATAATCTTTTAAACCTTTTCTTAATTTAAAAATTAATGGACCAGGAGAAAAAATCATTTGCGAAAACTCTGGTAATAAAAAGATAAATTTACCGGATGTAGAATAAGAAGCTGCACCCATAATATTTATTTTAGGAGTCCCTGCTTGGCTCCCTGCAATGTGTTGTATTACATAAACTTTATTTTCTTTCATACTTGACAATATAATTATAATTAGTATATTGTCAACTAGAAAGATGAATTATAAATTTAAGACAAAACCATACGCTCATCAATTGACGGCGTTAGAAAAGTCATGGAACAAAGAAACCTATGCTTACTTTATGGAGATGGGTACAGGTAAAACAAAAGTGTTAATTGATAACATGTCCATGCTTTACGACAAAGGTAAGATTGATGGTGCATTAATTGTAGCTCCCAAAGGTGTTGTAAAAACCTGGTACGAGCAAGAGCTTCCTACGCACTTACCTAATCATATAGAAAATGTGACTGTATTATGGCAACCAAATATTACAAAAGGACAACAAGAAAAACTTGAAAGTCTATTTGAAATAGAGACAGCTTTACATATTTTAGTAATGAATGTTGAAGCATTTAGTACAGACAAAGGTATGAAATTTGCATCTAAATTTTTAAACTCTCACAAAGTATTAATGGCAATAGATGAGTCAACTACTATAAAAACACCAACAGCAAAAAGAACTAAAAATATTATAGGTCTTAGTAAACATGGTAAATACAAACGTATTATGACTGGTTCTCCAGTTACAAAAAATCCTTTAGATTTATTTACTCAATGTGAATTTTTAGATCCATATTTATTAGATCATGCTTCATATTACTCTTTTAGAAATAGGTATGCTGTAATGAAATCTATGCATGTTAGAGGTAGAACAATACAAGTAGTGCATGCATTTCAAAACCTTGCAGAGTTATCTGATAAACTACAAGGGTTTTCTTACAGAGTATTAAAAGAAGATTGTTTAGATTTGCCACCTAAAAATTTTACTAAAAGACATATTGTTCTTACTGGTGAACAAAGAAAACTTTATGATCAAATGAAAAAAGAAGCTCTTGCTACATTAAATGGTAAAGTTACATCTACTGTAACTGTATTAACCCAACTTATGAGACTACATCAAATAACTTGTGGACATTTTACAGCTGATGATGGGTCTACACAATTAATACCAAACAATAGAATTACAGAACTAATGAATATTTTAGAAGAGACCGAAGGCAAAGCTATTATTTGGGCTAACTATCAAAGAGATATTACAAACATAATAGAAAGCATTGTAAAACAATATGGTCCGGGATCCGTGGTTGATTATTATGGGTTAACACCACAAGAAGAAAGACAGGATAATATTAAAAAATTTCAAGATGACCCTAAGTGTCGGTTTTTTGTTGGGACCCCTGCTACGGGCGGTTATGGGATAACTTTAACAACTGCAAACACCGTAATTTACTATTCTAATGGATATGACTTAGAAAAGCGTTTACAATCAGAAGACCGTGCACATCGTATTGGACAGAAAAAAAATGTCACTTACATAGATATAATATGTGAAGATACTGTCGATGACAAAATTGTAAAAGCTCTACGAAATAAAATTAATATAGCTTCACAAGTGCTTGGAGAAGATCTTAAATCCTGGATTTAGTAGGATATACGCGCGTAGCGCGCTGAAATTTTTAACCTACGACTTTGCCGTCTTTCCATTCCATATCTGGAAGTCCTTCGCTATACTTTTTCCCATCGAAAGTAAGAACTTGTTTTCTGTTTGATCCAGATTCATGATAAGATATGTGAACCCATCCACCTGCAGGATCGTCTTTGTCAAAGTACTCCATGATTAACTGATCATAATCGACATTGTTTTGCAGCCAGTAAGCTGTCTTAATGTTGGGCACGCCAAATATTTCTAGGTCGACCGCCTGGCCCTTCGCGTGCTGCGATGTCTTTTTGCTGCCGATCGCTTCACAAAGCGCCTCACTCCGGTATCCGCTGGTAATTGTAACAGCCTTGTCGAAGTGTGCTCGTAGTGGTTCAAGGACTGCATAACACAAATCACCTAAAGCTTTAATTTCTCCTGACCCTGGTGTATTATCTATGCCCTTACGTTGAGCAGTCATCGAAGCGGTCATCTCTCTTAAAGTGAAGTGTTTTGAAAGTTGCATAATTTATTTTGTAATGTCTGTAAGTAAAACTATTAGTACGGCTCCCATACCACCGACTATCCAATACTCTAATCTTTTAATTCGTTCTTGCATTTCTTTTATTTGTTCAAAGGTTTGCTTTTGCATTATTCTGCAAAGTTTTTCATGTGATTCAATTTTTTGTAATGCTGATTTTTTAGCCATTATGTTGTTCTCCTTAACCTTTGTCTGATTACTTGTTCCTCTGGGGATAGTAATGCAGTTTCAATTGATGTCAAGTTCGTTGTAGGATCAGTATTTTGCACATTTGCTTGTGTATTTACAATAGGTTGTACAGAGGTAACTGAAGCTGGTAATGGTGGTGTTGCAATATCTTCAAATAAATAATCATTTAATTCTACGTCAAAGTTACTATCCAAAGGTAATGTTCTAAACTCACTAGACATTAACCTTAATGTAGATACAACTTCTCTAAAAATATTAGGGTCACCAAGATTTTTTGCAATCTCTGCAAATCTTTCTTGTATATCGTCTGATGGAAAATAAGGTTCAAACTTACCTCTTGATAAATTTCTAAACGCTTCATCACTTAATTGTCTATCTTTAAATTCTTTTCTTAATGTATTAGTATTTACACCTAAAATACCTGCAGCATTTATATTTTTATTCATCTCTTGTTGAACTAAAAATCTTGCTCTGTTTGAATTATAAAAAGCTTGTATGACATCGTTTGGTTTTATTCTACCACCTCTAAGTATTCCAAAGTAACCACCAGTAAATTCTCTTCTAGCATTTCTTATACCTGTTTGATATTCAGCAATCTTAAATCCCATAGATGCTAATGGATCTACTTTAATAGGACGTAGTCCCATAAATCCTGCTAGCTCTGGTCCAATATTTAAAACATCTCCACGTTTGTCAGGAGTTCCAAATGCAGCTTGACCTAATCTTTGAAACTGTTTGTATGATGGTGCAAGTGCTTGACCTAAATGTAAAAATCTAATTGCAGCTTTGTTTCCTGCTGGTGTTTGATCCGTGTACAGTTGTCTACCTTCACTTGTTCTACCACCTCTGACAGTCAAATCTGTTACAGCTTCTGTCCAAATAGATTCTGATATAAATGGATTCATAATTTCTGCACCAGCTTCGTTTACACCGTTTACAAAACCAGATAACAATGTTTGATCTGTTGCTTCACCAGCTATAATATTATTTGTTAATGTTCTAAATGGTCTTGCAATTACATCGTATGCATTACTGTGACTAAAATCTATATATCTTAACTCATCATCATCTGTTCTTATTGGAATTAATGTAGAGTTTTTTGACCAATCAGGTACGAACTGACGTAAAGCTTGTATCTCATCTTCACTTACATCATATATCCATTTTGCACCTTCAACAGCTGCAGCCGGAACCACAGTTAATGTAGTTGCCATACCAGATAATCTTTTAAATCCTGTGCCATACATAACATTATCGTTCTTAACTAACTGACCTGTTTCTGCATCAACAACATACGGTGTAACATTACTACCTTTTACAGGTTTTGAATGTTTCATTTCTTTCAACCCTTGTTCTGCAATGTTAGTTGTAGTTCTAATAATCTCAGATGGAAAAGACATGAAGTTACCAATAGGTAATATTCTTGCAGTCTTAACAACTGATCCAACGTACGCATAGTTTGGTACAGTATTCTTTACAATGTTAGCTGCTTCTTGTTTTAATTCTCTAATTACTTCAGGGTTTGCAAAATCTATATTTTTATTTTTTACTAAAGCACCTTTTTTTAATCTATCTAACTCAACTACATAGTTTGTAATCTTCCAAGTATCATCCTCTGCAATATATTTACCTTGAAAGAAGTCACCAAGTTTTTTTAACTTAGACATAAAAGGTCGTAAGATTGTGTCCGTATTAGCTACACCAGGATCACCTGTTGCTGTTCTTAACAAACCAATAAGATCTCCTATCTGTACCTGTGAGTTTACAACCCCAAGCTCTAATAATTCTCTGTAAGCTGCTTGCGCTTCTGCACTACCTGGACCTAGTTTTAATAATGCAGATGTATCTATACCCTCTGCAAATGCTTTTTTTAATAAACCAGGATTAGTTAAACCTTCAAACAATATACCGTTTGCACCTGCGAACGCACCAGCACTAAAAAAGTTACGTAAGTGTGTAGGTATTGAAAAGATAGTTTTAGCCATCTGTGATATACCTTTTGGAAATAATAAAAGATTTCTATAAAACCATGTGGCTGCTTTCTCTGCAGGGTTTGCACCTTCTCTACCTCTAATAACAGAAGTTAGACCTGCACCAATATCATTTGCGTTCTTAATACCATCAGCTATTTCTTTAGTAGTGTATTTACCCGACAGTGGACTTACAATACTATTACCACCTGGTAATTTTTGTAATACATCATCTATTTTTTGAATTTGAATACCTGTGCCTGGTGAGTTAACAGCTGCTTTAGCAAGTTCTTCTGAATCCCAAAAAAATCCTCTACCACCTGCTTGTTGTACTTTTGTGTTCTGTGCTGCAACATCATCAAAGTATGTAGCTGTTCTTGCAACAGCTGATAGGTTTGTCATTGCATTAAATATAGAATAACGTGGGTCTTGTATCTCACCAAACAATTCTCTAAATACTTTACTACCTCTACCTGTTGCCTTTTCAAAACTTTTTGTTTTTAACATACCTGTCTTATCTTGATATGCTACATCAGGTAAACCACCTGGTTTCTTTTTAACTTGCACTTGATTTATAATATCATCGACTGCATACTTTGCTTGTTCGTAATATTCTGTACCATCTGGATTAAAATCTTTTTTTCTAGTCTTATCTGTTTTTGCAAGATATCTTCTAAATAAATTTATAGCATTTACATATGCTTCATCTGTTGGTTTAAACTGTTGAAACAATTTAAACAAACCTTTTGGTTGTTGAAATATTCTGTAAGTACCACCTAACCAACCTTCGATTCTTTCTTTCATAATCTTCTGTAAGTCTTTTGCACCTGCAGCTATTTTACCTTTTGAATTGTTTTGTAATATATTTATTAAATTTGTAAATTCATTTCTAGCTGAATCTAAGTTTGAAGTTATCTTACCAATAGCTTCTTCACCTACTTTTTTATTTTTTAATGTTTTAATTAATGTATCTTTTGCACCTGGATTAATAGGTTTACTAAGATCCCCTTCAAATAATACATCGTTTAATTGTTTGTAAAAATTTTTTTGTTCTGCATTAGTTGAACTGTCAAAAAATTTACCTGATGAAGGGTATATCTTATCTACTTCTTTTGTAATATTTGTAACAAGTTCTTTTGCTCTAAATGTATCCCTTGCTTTTAAACCTTGCTTTGCCATTTCAGATGCAAAAACTTCTTCAGGTAAATCTCCTCTTGGTCGAAATGGTGAGCCAATATATTTATTAACCCATCTTTCAAATGTACTATCACTGTATGCAAGTTCCTTGCCCCGTGTTGCAAGAGCTTTGCCACCTTTACCAACACCATAAACAAAAGGTGTTAACAGTAAAGACTCAGATCCAAACTTAATTCTATTTAATAATCTTCTACCGGCTTCATCTCTACCTTTTAATTCAGAATCATCTATTGCTGTGGGTCCATCAAAGAAATCACCAAAGGTACCTATCTCTTCTACATCTGCAACAAATGTTTCTCCTGTTGCACCACCAAATACACCCGCTGCAAATCTTTTTGTTTTAGATGCTTTGTTTAATTCATCAGCTTTTGCTGCTGCTAGTGTAACGTTTTTATTTTTTAAATTTGCGTATGTGCCAGCTTTCTTTGCTTTTAATGCTTTGTCTGCTAGTTTAGTTGCAGCTTTAAATCCAATACTACCTGGTATACCTATCTGTGTAAATACTTCTACAAGTTTACCTGCTACTCTATCTTGTGCAGTATCTTCAAATATATTTATATCATCGAAAAACTTTTCTACATCCCCTGCTGTATTACTATCTGCGCCGTAGTCTATAAGTTCTGCTCCAAGAGATACAACACCTTCTACAGTTTTAATTAAACCGGATGCAAGACCTGCACCTACAGATGCAAATATACTACTTGGATTGTTTTTCTCAGCTGGTGCTAGTGGTGCGTATTTTGCCATTTTCTACTCCTATTAGTCGTAGATACTGCCTATATCAAAAGCATCTGTTTTCATTTCTTCTTTAAATTTTTTTACTTTTTCTTCATCTACTTTTTGACCAAATAATCCTGGATTAGTTTTTTCAGGAATAAATTCAGCTGCATCATCTATGTCACTAGAATCTACTGGTATAAATTTAAGATCACCTGTTTCTAAATCTTGTACTAATTTAACGCCTTTACCTGATGCTACATCAAAGTATACTTTACCCTCTACCCCTGGGTTTGCATTTCTAAATTTTTTAATATTTTTTTGGCTTTGATATAACGTTGCATCAATTGGCTCTACTGATACAGACTCTACTCCAAATTCAGCTGTTAACTCATTGTACTTAGTATCAAAAAAATCTACTGCGTTTTTTCCCTTAATTAAGTTTGGCGAACCATTATTATCTTTAAATACTTCTGCATATGCCATAACGTTTTGATCACCTTTATCCATGCCTGCAATTTTTTCTCTTGATGCTAACTCTTTATCTAATCTTGTATCTGCAGCTGTTAATTTTCTATCAGTCTCACCTCTTAAAAAATCTCTTTCACCTCTAAGTTCACTAGCTCTTGCTTGACTTGTTTGTAATTGATTAAAAGGGTCTCTTGCAGCTACACCTGCTGTTTGAAATATATTACCTTGTGGTGGTGTTGCTAAAAGATTTAAACCAAAGCTAGTTAAAAAACCTGGTAAACCTTGTGCTTGAAACGATGGCATTGATCCTTGTTGATAACCTGCTCTACCACCTCTTTCAAAATTTTCTGTAGCAAATTCTCTTGAAAATACTTCATATGGTAATGTACCACCCATTTTTTTATATTTTTCAAAAGCTTCGTTAAGTTCTCTTACTTTTTCGTCCATGCTACCATTAGCATATTGTTTTCTTGGTTGATCTAATCCTGATGTAATACCAGTTCCTGCTGATCCACCTATTCTAAACATTGGTCTTTTTAAAGTTCTATTCATTATTTTCTTGGTACTCCCATTAGAGAAAAATCTCTAGCTCCTTGACCTAATCCACCATAGATACCTGCAAGTGTTGTACCAACACCTAATGCAGTTTGTAATGGTGTAGGGTTAGGAACATTAGTTGAAACTGTTTGACCAGGATAACCACCCATGATTCCTGTAACCTGTGAAGCGTATCTATCTAATTGTTCTTGTGGTTGGAATGCTGCTTGTCTTGTTGCTTCTCTTGTAGCATCAAACCCTGCTTGTGTTTGCGCTTGGTTCAGTGCGCCCAACTGACCTAAACGTGAAATATCTACACCTGTTGCTTGTGCTTGTGTTTGACCTAAACCTGATTGAAAGGCACCTAAGCCTTGTTGTTGTGAAGCAAACGCTCCTCTGTTAGCAATGTCTTGTTGTCTGGCTCCTGCTGCCTGACCGAATCCTTGTTGCAAGAGACCGGCCTGTAATAAAGCTCGTTCTCTCGCAGCCCCTGTGCCATACTCTGCGAGTTGCACTCCCGCTCGACCACTGCCGAGCGCACCCAAAGCTGCTTGTTGATCTCGTATACCTTGTTGTTGTATCTGTGTATTACGATCAAATTCTGCTAATGATGCATCGATTACTTGTGATTGATAAGGGGACATAAAGTCTTGTACGCCTTGTTGATAAGCTGTTGCTCCTAAACCTATTCCACTTAATGCTGTTCCAGCTGATGTCCCTGCAGTTTGTGCTTGTTGTAAAAAAGGTGCAAAAGAACCTACACCTTGGGTTGCTAAATTTTGTGCTTGTGTTTGTAATGCATCTTGACCCGCTACTTGTGGTGCAAGTCCTGCTAAACTTTGTTTTCTAACATCAAAAGCTTGGGCTGCATCTTGTCTTGCTTTAAATGCATCTGCTGATTCACCACCTAATTGTGATATACTTCCCAATCCACCTGTTACTATCGGTACACCTTGTTGAGCTAATACATTTTCTGCTAGGTTAGTTCCTAGTTTTTCTACAAAAGGTGCTGGTCTTGATACTTGTTCTGTTACGGCCATTATATTACTTCCTCTAATCTTTGTGATGTTTGAAACATTTCTCTAGCACCTTCTAATCCTTGAGATTCTTCAGATACGTCACCTCCGGATTCTAAGTTCTTCATCATGTTATACATAACTTCTGCGCCTTTGTCTACATCTCCTTCACCTGCGTTTCTAACTGCATCTGCAGTGAACACAAATTCATTCTTTGATAATCTTGCAGGTACATCGTCTGCTCTTTCCATTCTACCTAATGGCACAAATCCACCTTCTTCTCTTAAATCCATTTCTTGACCATCCATATCTAATAGAGGCATAGTCTTTTTAGCTACTGGTTCTTTCATAGATCCACCTTCCGCAGCTAGTCTTCTGTTAGTATATAGAGAAGGGTTATTCATAATGTAGCTTGGATCATCTATGTCTGCTCCCGCAGATAATTTTTGTTCTTCCTCTTCTTCAGGTGTTAAAAAATATGATCCTATTGTTGTTGCTGCTATACCACCTAAAGCTGTTGGCATTATAGATCCATATCCTTTTGTTAAACCTAGTTTTCCAAGAATACCTGACATTTTTGCGGTGCTTAAATTTTCAAAACCAGGCATTGTATTATTTGCTCCAAAAATTTTTGCAAACATACCTCCTGGTCCACCACCTTTTAAAAAACCACCACCTAATTTATAAGCAGCAAATCCTAATGCAGCTTTACCTATTGGTGACTTAGCTACCTTCTTAACACCACGTGTAATTTTTTTAACAAGTTTACCTAGACCATACATCTGTCTTGATGATTCAAGGTCCATGATCCCACCTTCGTAAGGCATGCCACCTTCTGCAAGTGCTGCTCTACCGCCATCGGCCATTAATCTGTAATTAATAATTTGATCATCTTCTTCTTTTATTTCTGGTGTTGCATCTTCTGCTGATCTTATTCCAGTAAAACAATATGCTGGTGGGTTGGGTCCTTTACAAGGATCACTTGGTCCGTCTCTTGGTTCAGTTGTTGTTGGTCCTGGAAATAATTCTTCATATTTTGTTTGATCCAGTAAACCTTTATCTAAAAGATCTTGAGCATCAAAAGTTCTACCTAATAATTCTAAACCACTTCCTTTTTTAGTTGGATTTAAATTAGGATTATATGTTGCTTGATTTACTGGTCCTCCTGCATCTTTAAATTTTTGAACTTCAAAAGCTAATTCTGTTAATTCTTCTTCACTTAAATCTTGTAAATTTTCTGGAACTTTACCAAAAAGACCATCAATTAATGAACCTGCAAAACCTTTAAATCCACCACCAGGTATTAAACTTGTTTTTTGTAATGCAAGATATTTATTTCTATTAATAGATGATTGATAACCTTTGTTTTTAAAATCTTGAATAAATGTTGGAGGAGAGTATACTTGACTACCTGTAGTTCTAAAACCACCATCGTCTCTAGCTTCTTTTTTCTTTTTTTCTATTTCTGCTATTCTTTGTATTGTATCAACATATCCACTACCATCTCCACTAGGAGTTACTGTAGTAGGATTATTTTTAGTTCTATTTACAGCTCTAGTAAATTGACCATAATTAGATCCTGTGTCTCTATTTCCACCACTTCCACTATAGGTTCCACCGCCACCACCATCATAGTTTGGGTCACCCATACCTGGTGGATAAGCTAAAATTCCTTCAGGTGTCATTGTTTCTTGACCACCTAGATCTACTAACATATCTTTTTCACTTGGAGTTATATAAGCTAACATGTGGTCTTGACCTTTGATTTTTCTCATAGGTCCACCTTCGTTCATTATCTGTTTAGCTTGTTGTGCGTTTGTAATGGCCATTGGTCTATTCTATTTTGTTTCTCCAAATAAATCAAGACTAGGCATGATAACTCTGACATCTTTTCTTATATCAGATTCTACAATTCCTTTAGCTTTCCACTCAAAATCGTCTTTGTATACCTCGCCTGTCTTCATATTTGTAATTGTTGTTATAATCTCTTTTGGTTTTATTACTGGTAGATCTTTCATTATGTTGTTACCTCTTTTTTAATGTTTAAATAGCTAACTGCTACATCAAACGAATCTGTATTGCTTGATAGTACAGTTAGGGTATTACCCCCCTCAACCACTAAAGGTTGAGTAAGTAATTCTGTTGTGACATTAGCAGTCAAGGCTGCTGATTTTATAGCCGTAATACTGTTGTTTGTGACAGTAACTATAGGTGTGCCAGCTGATGTTACTAATAATGATTTAATAACATAAGTTTCACTCACCAGTGGATTGCCTGTGCCAAAAGGATTTATTGCACTTCCTGATGTGCTGTTATCTGTACCTACAAATTTAAATTGATTAGCCATTAATTAATAAAGAAGTTAAATGCTTCTATCTCCTCTTTTAAATCTTCTTGATACGTTGAGTTTAATTTTTCTACAATAGCATCAAGATCTCTTACTTGAGCTTCTGCTACTTGTAAATTATATTCTTGTTCCGGTCTAGTTATAACCTGTACAATTTTTGCCATTATCTTCTTCCGTCTGGTTGTATATCTAACCTAAAAGTTCCTAATTTCCAACTTTGATTAGTTGTTGTGTTTGCTATTTTTAATGCAACAGCTCTAGCTCTTGCACGTGTATCTACTTTTTTAGTAGATGATGAAATTGTAAATGGTCCTAATGCAGAACTAGCTTGTGTGTCATTTGGATAATCTCTTAATAAAAATGTAACTTGTGTATTACCTGTTTGAGATAAAAAGTCAGGTACAAATCTTCTTATCTTCATAAGATACTCACCGTCTCCTTTAAATGTTGCAACACCTGTTTGCTGTCCTTGAGATGATCTTGCTTGTGTAATATCATAATCTCCTGATTCAATGCTAGCAACAATAGCTGTAGTTGCACCACCTTGGACTTGATCAGTTCCTGTTTCATGTTCATAGTATATTGTTCTACCTTCTGTGTTTCCTACGACATCAAAAGATGTATCCGTTCCTGCTTCATATTCTGTTGCATGTGGACTACCAAATACTGCAGAGTCTTCCCACATAGTTCTAGCTAAAGATCCAACAGTCCATACTGGTCTTTGTGGTGATGAATCAAAATAATTATACGCAACCATTCTATTAACTACTGATGATCCTGTAGTTGGATAAAACCATATAACTTCACCAAACAAATTATTTAATCCAGCAGATATCATTTGATTACCAGATTTTAAATTTACATTGTCGTAGACAAAATCCTCTACTAAACATGGTAGTGATTCTAATCTACCGGCATATCTAAAGAAACCATTCTCTGACATCCAATATGCAGCACCATCAACTTCAACACATGCGTTCTGTCCTGCAAGTCCACAGTTAGTTCCAACTTGTGCAAAGGCAAAAGTAAATGGTTGACCAACAAAACGTTGAGTGAACAGTGCAGTATCGGTCCAAACATAAATTGCATCTCTACCTCTAATTGCTCCCATGATCTGTGATCCGTCGGCCAGTCTCTGTGTACCAGCTGTATTGGTTGCTGTAGGCACGTATGTATTTATGTCTTCTTGATCCGAAAATCTTACAAACATATTATCTTGTGTTGATGTGTCTCCAATGGTTGTTTCTGTTCCAAAAAACACTAAGTGTCTGTCAGGTGTAGATACTAACATATGACGTGATGCAGTTGGTGCACCAGATATAATACTTGCTCTGATTGTTTCTGCATTTGTTGCGGCAGAGTTCCATTCAAAAACAGCACTGTCGTGAATTAAACAAATTGCTTTGTCACCAAAATTATCTAATGACCACATACCGGGTTCAAGAACTAAGTCACCCGATGCAGCTTCTCCCCATGCTACAAAGTTTGTTGTACTAGTAACTGTTGCACCACCACTGTGTGCAGCTTTTGTTGTACCTCTTACTTCTCTTGTAACACCTGTAAGTTCGTTACCAGATATACCTGTGTATGAAATTTCTTCAGTATCTATTTTTATAAAGTTTGTACCTGCATTTGGAAATTGGGATACATCACCTAATATAATTCCAGTGGTTACTGCATCGTTAATACCATTTGTTAATGTTGTTGTAGGTTCTCCAGCAACTTCACCTCCCCATGATCCAAGTGACCAACCAAAACCTTGAGCTTGTACAGCGGGTCCCACTGGATAATAATGTTGTACTCTAATACCACCTGATGTTGTTGCACCAGATCCTGATTCGTTTGCTGGCATTGTAATAGTTATAGTTGTACTTGATGGTACGGTTGTTACCATAAATTTTTTATTATTAAAATCATCTGCACTATAATTAGAATTTGTAATAGCAGTAAAATTATCTAATAAAATTATATTTTGTGCTGAAATATTATGTGGACTAGAAAAAGTTATTGTAACAGTAGGTGATCCGTTAACCGTGCTGAATGCATTTGAAAGCGTGGTAGTAGATTTGATAGGATGTATATCATAGAACACCCCACCTGAATATGCATATAAAATTCTGTTAGTTCCAATAATTGCGTATTTTCTAGCTTTACTATTGACAAAATGGTGAAGTCCTCTGCCTGCACCAGTAAGTGCATCGTCTCCTAATTGTTTCCAACCACCTATTTTTTCTGGTGTGCCATATCTAAACCTTACATTATCACAGTCGGTCCACTGACCTTCTGCTGTTGTAGGTGTTATCTGTTTATTGATTCCAGGTTGAAACCCTATTTTTTGTAGCATATAAAATTCCTGTTTATTAGGTATTATAGCAAATTGTGTGTGATTTCAATATGTTTAAAGCAAGGGGAATCTGTGGTGGATCATCCCCCCGCAAGCCTAATGTATAGACTATTTATTAAATTTTGTCAACTTAACACCTTTAAACCAAGAAGGTACACCTAGTAAAGGTCGTTTGTCTAAATAATTTTCTTTAGCTTTTTTAGAATTAAATTTATTATAATGTAAAAATACTTGTCCACAATCTTTACCTTTAAACTCTTCTCTCCAATGTTCAAGATCACAACCGGAATATATTAACATATCACCTGGATTAAGGTCAATTTTAATACCAGCTTTGCCTTTACCTCCAGTTGGATCTAAATATATTGGCCATGGGTCACCCCCTAAATTTAACGTAGTAGATATTTCACATGAATATCTATCACTATGTCTCGCTAAGATATCTCCTTCTTTATAAATTCTTGAATAAGAATATGTAGGACTTAATTTAATACCGGTATGTTTTTCCATTACAGGTTTTACTTCCATTAATAATGTTTCCATTGCAATATCGCTATAGTGTGAATAAGTATTAGGCACTTGGTCATCAGTCCATATACCAAAATATTCTGTATAAGGAGATATATATCTTTGATCAAATAAAAATTTTGCAACGTTTCTTTTATTTAAAAAATATTTATAAACAAACCCTGCTAACTCTGGTGAGATAACTTTTTTTAAAACCGTGTATTTATTTTTTTTAAACGACATTTAATACTCCTTTCGGTATTGCTTGACAGTTAAAATGTATAAATCTAAATGGATTATATCCCATATCTACAATGTACTGATGAGGTAAATATGATGGAAAAAATATCATTTTACCTGGTTTGACTCTATAATTTATTGCTGATGAAGCATAAGTTATTTTTGTTTTATCTTTTTCTGGTAAAAGATTCATAAGATTACCTGGTCTTGGATCTTCAAACATTGGTAAAGATGTAGATTCATCTGCTTTTAAAAAATAAAAACCAGATATGTGACCATTCCAATGTGTGTGTAATGTATGGTGTCCGCCTCCTTTTTTAGCAAACTCCTGTACCCACATTTCTGTAGTAAATAATTGATGACCAGACATATCAAAACCCATTTCACCTAATAAATTTTGTGCTGTAGCACCTATATAATCTTGCAATTGTTTAAAATTAGGATCACCTATTAATGATGTTGAATGAAATACATGACCCATATCTCCTTTGTTACCAAGTTTTTTATTACGTTTATCAATAGTTGGTTTTAAATTTTTCTTAGCTTGATCAATATATTTTTCTGATGCTTTATTTAAACTATCTGCAAATTCTGGTGCATCTGCAAACCATATAGGTGATGCAAAATATTGTTCTAAATTTAATTTTTGGGGATAACTTTTAATTTTTTTATTTTTCATATTTTTCCTTTATTGAAATGGGTATCCTAAATTCCAAATAACCAAACTTTTTCTTTCTCCACTTTTAACTGGACATACTCTATGCCAGACAAATGAGGGAAATACAACTAAAGATCCTTTAGGTAATATCTCTGTACATTTTTTAATATTAGGTTTTTTATCTGGATCTGTATTTCTAAAATCAAATTCTAATTCTCCACCTTTATAATCTTTTGGATCGGATAGAGTAACTGTTACAGATAACTTTCTAATCTTACCATGTGATGGATCACCTTGTTGTCGTTGATAAGGTTGATCCCAACTATCACAGTGCCAATCATAATATTGTCCTTTTACATATTTTGTAAACTGACAGGCTTCACTAAAATCCCATTTAAAATTCCAATTAGCACTTGTGTTTGCTTGATGTACGTAAGGTTGTATTTCTTTATATACCCATCTATCACTTATCCAAACAACATTAGAGTCTCTTTTCTTTTTTAAATTTTTAATTTGTTTTTGATTTAATTTTTTATTACCATAACCACCAGTAACTGCCATTTGATCTTGTAAAGATTTTCCATACTTAACAATGTCATCACATATTCTATGTGGAATTGCTGATTTAAAATACCAATAATAGTTTGTAAGGTTCATATGTCTTTATGAACTTAATATAACATTTATTAACTAACTGTCAATGTCCCTGTAACTGTAAATACTGCAGTCTTTGTAGATCCTGGAGAAGGGTTAACTGAGTTACATCCAGGAGCAACTGCAATTGTTAATGAATCAGGAAAGTTCATTATTACTCTTCCAGATCCACCAGTCATTCCACCATCAGGAGGAGAACTTGGAGCACCTACACCATAAGAAGCACCAGCACCACCACCAGTATTAGCTGCACCATTTGAACCTGCTGCATAACCACTACCTGGAGCAGTTGGAACTGCATTACCTCCACCACCTGGTCCACCAGCACCACCTGGCGCTGTACATTTATTAGCACCACCACCTCCAGCAAATGTTCCGTTAGTTGGTCCAAAGAAAGGAGTACCTAATGATCCCATAACAGGAATTACACTTTTACCATCACCACCAGCTCCTCCTGCTGGACCTGGTCCAAGTGAACCTGAACCATTTGTACCTGCAGCACCAGCACCACCACCACCCGCACCAGCTCTTGCTGGACCACTACCTGTTCCACCATTATTACCAAATCCATATGTTCCTGAGTCTCCATCTGCTGAACCCTGTATTCCTAAATTAGCAGTTGATACTCCTTCTCCTGATCCACCGGCACCTGATCCACCAGGTTTTCCTTTAGATTCACAAGTAAAACTTCCACCGCCACCACCACCGATAGCTTTTAAATTATTAAAATCACCACCTACAATAGTATTATTACCATTTGCTCCTGCTGTTGCCCAACCAACACCTACACCACCAGCTCCAATTGTAATTGGTATGGCTGTTCCTGCTGCTCCACAAACAGTTATAGGATAAGAATTAGGTGTTAAAATTAATCCTCCAGCTCCTCCACCACCACCTGATGGTGCTATACCAGTACCTCCACCACCAGCTACCATAAATACACCTTTTGTAGCAAATGTTTGTGTTGTAATAAATCTTGGCCATGATCCTTGACTCTGTGATTGAAATTGACTTTGCATACTCCAGACTCCTGAAGCCTGACATAATTCTTTTACGATGACTATTCCTGGGCCACCTGTTCCGCCAGCTGAAGAAGGTCCAGATGATCCGCAACCACCACCGCCTCCACCAGTATTAGCTACACCGGGAGTTCCAGCTGCACTTGGACCAGGAGGGGCACCACCACCAGCTCCGCCACCACCAGTTCCACCAGCTCCAGCAGGAGCTCCAATTCTTGTACCACCGCCACCACCTCCAGCAAAAACTGAACATGTTGGTCCTATATTTCCGTAATCAGGACTTATATCTACACCTGCTCCACCAGCTCCACCTTTTCCAGAACCTGGAAAAGTTCCTGTAATACCAGCACCAC
>Ga0209535_1001271_pt1 | contig 17324 bp, 16 predicted proteins | sample LinPmetageLP28_FD_184041 | JGI IMG/M metagenome (GOLD analysis project Ga0209535, IMG submission 184041) | Marine viral communities from the Pacific Ocean - LP-28 (SPAdes) (version 2) | ecosystem: Environmental > Aquatic > Marine > Oceanic | place: Pacific Ocean | collected 2009-08-22 | reverse complement strand
ACAGTAAGCACATCCTTCGGTGGAACAGGCCTTTCATCAATTGGTTCATCATTACAAATTCTTAGAGTAAACGCGGCAGGAAACGCTTTAGAATTCAGCACACTTGAAGACCTAGGCGATATTGGATCAATCGGTTCAACTTTAACAGCACCGTCAAACGCAGATTTTACAATTCTTACAGCAGGCACAGGAAACATAGTTTTAAATGACATTGGAATCAATGACAATACAATTACTACTAACAGATCAAATGATGATCTTAAAATAAATGCAAGTGGTTCTGGTACAGTTGTATTAGAAAATTTAAAAGTAGGCACCAGCGGTGCCACTGTCACAACAATATTAGATGAAGATGCAATGGGTAGCGATAGTGCAACTTCACTAGCAACTCAACAATCAATCAAAGCATATGTAGACACACAAGACGCCAACATAGCGTCAGACACTTTAACACTTACAAACAAAACTTTTGATGTTGAAGGCACAGGAAATAGTATTTCAAATATTGACGTAGCGGATTTTAAAGCCGCCGCAATAATTGTAGAATCAGAAGGTATTGGATCTAACGATAACGACACCACTTTACCCACATCGGCCGCTGTAAAAAATTACGTCGACACACAAATTACAGCAGAAGATTTAGACTTCAGTGCAGATGACTCAACTGTGTTATCAATAGACTTGGATTCAGAAGTTTTACATTTTGCAGGCGGAAACGGTATAAGCACATCTGTAAGTAACAATACAGTAACACACGCAATAGACACTGGCACAGTTGTAACTTTAGCAGATGCACAAACGCTAACAAACAAAGTATTAACAAGTCCAACAATTAATGCATTTAGTGGTACAGGCAACGGCAGTATAACAGGCACATTAAGCATTGTTACTACAACTACCGACGATTCATTTTTAATTACAACAACAGAAGCCTCAAATAGTGCCGCTCCTGTTATAACATTAAAAAGAAACAGTTCTAGTCCAGCAGATGCTGACTACATAGGTAGAATTAAATTCAAAGGTGAAAATGATGCTGACCAAGAAGTGCAGTATGGATCAATATCAGGAAAAATATTAGATGCTTCAGATGGTACAGAAGACGGTGCAATTGAATTAAATGTTAAAAAAGCAGGTTCAAATGTCATAGCGGCAAGATTAAACAGCGACGAATTAAAATTATTAAATGGCACAACCCTAGATGTAGACGGAGCAGGTACTTTTGCAGGATCAGTTACAGCAACTAGCGTAACAACAAACGACATTGTTTCTAATGGATCAAATGCAGATATCACTATTGATCCTGCAGGTACAGGAAACATTAATTTGACAGCAGGTGCTGATGTTGTTATACCCACATCTATAGGTTTAGTACTGGACGGTGCAGGTGCAGAGAAAATAGAATCAGATGGCACAGACATATCAATCAGCGTAGGAGCAAATGGTGATATAAACATACCAGCAGATATCGGATTAACATTTGGTAATGACGGAGAAAAAATTGAAGGTGATGGTACAGATTTAACTATCACAGGTAACAATATAAAACTTACAGCAACCACTGATGTTATTATTCCTACAAACGTTGGTTTGCATTTTACAGATGCTAACGAAAAAATAGAATCAGATGGTTCAAAAATTACAATCACATCAGGTGGTACAGCATTTGCAATGCCAACAGCAGACGGTACAGACGGCCAAGCACTAATTACAGATGGATCAGGCACATTAAGTTTTGGCACAGTAGGAGCAACTCCAGTTAGTGATGATGGTGCGGCTATTGTTATTACTGACAAACATATTACCTCAGTGGCTCGTACAGTTGATAGTTTTCAAACAACTTTCCAAGACAGTGTATTATACTATGTGGTTTCAAATGATTTTAATGAAGATGCTGTTAACATACAAAAGGTTAGTGTGTGTCACAACGACTCAGCGTCATTTATATCATCCGCAGGTACAATATCTAAAGCATCAACAACAAACATGACAACATTTAGTACTACCGTTGACAACAACATGGTAAGAGTTAAAGCAACAACAACTAACGCAGTTGGAGGCTCGTTGTCATTTTACAAATTTGGATTAGGTGATAACACGGCAACAGGTACAAGCGGAAACGTTATAATTTCACAAAACACAGACGTTGATTCTGCATCAGAATCACTTGTAAGTTTTGCTCATGCAACTTTTAGAGGAGCAAAACTTTTCATTTCAATCAATAACAATGCTAAAACAGAAGTAGGAAACACAGAAGCATTGGTAGTACACGATGGAACTAACGCATTTATATCACAATTTGGTGGATTACAAACTGGAGATAATCCTTTGTTAACACTAACAGCGGCCATAAGTGGCGATAACGTTGTTGTTTCAGCGGCAGGTGGCGAAGCAAACTTAAGAGTAACGATACATGCAATTATGTTGAAAGACACAATGGTATCCAATGATGGCACACACAGTAATTCAGAAGCAATTGCTCCAGTTACTATTAGTTCTGGTAGCACAGCAGTTGACGAGTTGGTTGAATCAACTGCCAACGGTGCTGTATACTATTTGGTCAGTAAAAATGCTACAGAAGGTGCCTATGCTGTAAATGAAGTAATCCTTGCAATGGGCGGTGCTGACATAACTGTGGCAAGTAGTGCTTTTGTAAGCACAAAAGAAACTAATCAATTAACATTTGATGCAGATTTCAAAACTGATGCAGAAAATACAGGTAGATTATTGTGTGCATCCACCTCAGGTGCTAATACAACAGTCAGTGCATACAGAATTAATCTGCTAGCCAAATAAATACATTTATTAATAACAACAATCATGCGGGAGATATAGAACCATGACAACACGTAACTTTAGAGTTAATAATGGATTAGAAGTAGGTGATATAGTAATATCAGCCAACGCTAACACCATTACAGGCGGAGCGACGGCGGCACCAAATGCTGACGGACAGTTCTCAAACAAAAAGTATGTTGATGACCAAATAAACGGAATATCAACAACAGCAATAACATCAGGCACAACAAACATAACATGTTCTGGTACAGCGGCAATAGCCACTATCGGTGGTGCAGTTGAATTGACTATCACTGGTGACGGTGTAAGAGTACACGGAAACTTAACAGTTGACGGTACAGAAACAATTGTAAACACAGCAACATTATCAGTGGAAGACAACATTATTGAAGTAAACAGAAACGTTTCAACTAATGCGGCAACACCAAATATTTCTGGTATACAAGTAAACAGAGGCGCAGGTTCAACAGCAACTGACAAAGCACTTCTTTGGGCTTGGGACGAAACATTTGCAGATGACGGAACAACAATTCACGGTAATGCAGGTGGAGCCTTTACTGCTTTCAAAAGAGAAAGATCAGGTTCACAAACACCATTAGTAGCAGACCTAGTAGACATAAGAGCAAACGTAGTACACGCTTTATCCACATCGGCTCAATACGCGGACGTGGCGGAGCGATTTGCCGCAGATGCTCCTATGGCGGAAGGTGCTGTTGTAATGTTAGGTGGAGCACACGAAATTACAGAAACTGATGCAGATATGGCTGACACAGTATTTGGTGTAATTTCAACAATGCCAGCCTATGCAATGAACACAGGTGCCGGTAACAGCGAATCACATCCTTTTGTAGCAATGACAGGTAGAACTCCAGTAAGAGTAACAGGTCAAGTTAGCAAAGGACAAAGATTGGTATCATCAACTGTAAAAGGTACTGCTAGAGCAGTGTCAAATACAGACTCAATTAATCCTTTCCATGTAATTGGTAGAGCTCTTGAAAACAAGACTACCGATGATATTGGGCTGGTAAATTGTGTGGTGAGAACTAACAACTAATAAGTATCTACACTTCCTAAGTAGTAAAAAAAGGGTGGCTTCGGTCGCCCTTTTTTTTTATAAATATAATCATATATGTTTAAAGTAGGAAAAAATATTCAAATCAATGCAGACACTTGGTTGGAGTTCCAAGGACAAAATGATGCTGGAGAAAACATTAGAATAGGCTCAATCAAAGGTAGCATCAAGGACAACAAAAAAGGTGCAGACCAGAGCGTTATACAGATAATTGGCAGAAAAGACGGACAGCACAAACCTTTATTGACCATTGCCAACAATGCCATCTACGCACATCGTGATGTTCCATTATGCCTGCAAACAGAAGACGGTTATAAGACCTTCTTGTCAGGTGCATCAACTACAAAAAGAAACATAAACCTACCAGACGACAACGGCACACTTATGATAAACAATTCCGGAAAAGTAATGGCAACAGACTTGCCCACTAGCGATCCTAGTAATGCTGGCCAACTTTGGAATGATAACGGTACTGTTAAAATTAGTGCTGGTTAATTAAGTTATTAAATCAAGTATAGTTTGAAGTTTGCCTTTGATTGCTTTATTGTTCAAAGTGTTTCTTAGCCCAGCATGTAAATTTTTTGGCCAGCATTCAAAAGCAGTCCAGCAGTAACCTGAATGTTCTCCGTTAAGTTTAGGCAAAAACTCAGAATCAATTGCTACAACATAAGTGTTAAAATAAAATTTTTGATCATTTGAAGTAAAAAGTTCTAAAGGAATAACTTTCTTAAATTTTGAAATAGCACCCACTTCTTCTGCAATTTCTCTTTTAAGCCCTTCAAAAGCACTTTCTGTATATCTTGCACGACCGCCCACAAGTCCCCAAGTGCCTTTGGTTTTTGGGTCATTTCTTTGTAAAAATAAAAATCGTTTTGTGCTGGTAGCATAGAACAAGGCTCCCGAGCAGATTATGTTTTTTTCCATTTGTATTAATTATTTGGGTAAGAACCGTCAGCGCCTGAACCTGACTGATTTACATCTGTATCTACATTATATTGCGTAGAACCACCTGGTAAAACCATAGTCCATCTGCCAGCAGTGTATATGCCTTCGTAACTTTTTACCCAACTAACACCATTGAATCTGTATTGAATACCTGTGTTGCTGTTTGTGACATAGTGTTGTGTAGAATCTGGATTTGAAGCATCAAACACAACTGACCATTTTGAAGTACTTGAATTGTATTGAATTATATCATTTGGGCTGGCTTCTATATCTCCCCAAGCATTCACTGTTGAGTCTCCAATGTCTTCTGTAATCAAATATCGATCACCGTTATTAGGAGTGCCCGGATCAAAAGTCAACGGATTTATAACCTTAAGAACATTTGTAAGTGAATTAGCAGGAATTGTATCAGTGTCAATATTAAAAAGTAATATTGTTTCGTCTAACGGCGTAGTGCTTATTGTTCCTACAATTTCGTTTCCACCTTCTTGTGTAAGTTTTATTTGACTTGTTCCATTTGTAATTTTGCCATATTGATTCAACAATACATTCCAATTTACTGGAGGACCAAAAGGTTCTAATGGATCAAATGTGCTTGGTTCTTTAGCGCCTGTATAGAATCCGTCACCACCGCTTTTTACATTTGTACCTGTTGAACCAATAAGTCTCAATTGATTTCCTGTCAAAAGTAAATTGAAATTATTAGGTGTAATATAACTTCTAGATATTAAATCTCCATCTATTAATCCTTTTGCAATGCCACCGTCATCGTCATAAATGCTCATGATAATTTTTTGTACAACACCAAGTTTTGAAATTTTAACTGGGGGACTCAACCATATTGGCATACTAAATTTAATACTTGCTACATCTATTTCTGTGTCAGCACCTACTGGTATTGTTCTTGAACTAAATGAAATGTCTGTTAGTTCTACGTAACTTAAACTCGTCCAATCAATGTAGTTGTCTGATTTTTGTATTTCAAAATCGGGATTGAAGAGATACAAAATTTGTTCTAAGATTTGTAATTTTTGATCAGTGTTGGTTGTAAAAATGTCACAGGCAACATTTAACCTAAAAGGAGATGGCATAACTTTCTCAACTGTGTAACCAGCACCTAATTTGTCTGTGTACTCGCCTGTGGCTTCATCATATTGTCTTTCCTTAAGATGTTGTTTTTCTATATGATAAGGATTTTGCATCCTTTCTCTGTCATAATCCAATGAAGTTACATAAGCACTCATTCTTGGTGCATACTGTAAAGCATTCTCAGAATTATTTCTTAAAATATTTGCAACTTGCCTAGTGATGTCTCCATACATCACAGGGATCGCTCTTAATTTTATATTGTTAGAAGCATCTTTGCCAGTCTCAACAGAAAAATTACTTAATATTCTAATGAATTGTGTAAGGAATTTTCTAATTTGTCCTTCGTAAAAATGTAACATTAATTGTCAGCCTTTGGTTTTAAAGCATCTGTTAGTGCTTGTCTTTGTTCAACCGTCAAACCGTTAATCGTAGTTGTGTTTGATTGATTGATAAATTTAGTTTTGTAATTAGCCCTACTATCATTGTTAGTTTTAGTAATTCTCACATTGTCTTCCATTTTGACCCATCTTAATCCGTCAAACCTAAACAATCTATTAGGTAAAAAGTCAGTTCTTAAAAAATAATCACCTTTATCAACACCACTGTTTGGAAAGGAAGTTCCAAAACCAGCAGGGTACCCGTTGGGTGCTACACCGTCTCCGTCTAGATAAAATCCATAGTGTGAAGACGCCGGCGTATCTAGAACAGCATTTACAGGAGTATCTGAACTAATTCTTTGTTCTTCGGTGTTTACATTGTCTGTTCTTATATTTCCTCTTTCGTCTATTGGGGCAACATAATATTGTTTGTAGTTAAAGCCTGCCTTAGGAGAATCTTGCTCAGCCTGTGCAACCACTTGATCGTTTATATCTTTTTCTTTGTTGAATGTACTCATGTAACTAGCCAAAGATCCAGTTGTGTCAGCATCGCCGATTATGTCTCTAAATTCTTGTGAGTCAACTAGACTTTTTAGTTTTACTCTTAAAAGATGTGGCCACCAAGTTTGTGAAAATCCTTCTGCGGCTCTATTGACGTCTTCAACCACATAGTATCTTTTAAGTGCAATTGGTATAGATGCATCTAAACTGTAATCTTCTTTCATGTGAGGAAATTCAATAACATCTCCTGACATAATTTTTCTACCTAGTCTTTCAACACAGTCATTCAAATGTACAGTCAAAAATAGTGTGTCGTTTTGTAAAAACATACCAAACTGACTAAGATTAAAATCAATATCTTGTACATTGTAAATGCCTCTTATTAGATAGATATCATCTGAATATTTTCTATCTCTGTTTTCTAAAAATAGTAGATCTTGAATAGTTCTTTCATTAGTTTCACTAGGTGCGTAGTTGGGTTGAGTGGGAGATGCAAGTCCGTCCTTATTAGTGTCACCCTGTTTGTGCGGTCCTAGGTATTTGTGCAGGTGTAAATCGGTTCCGCCCACCGTGAACATCTCTTTAATGTTCCGATCAAAAAACTTGTAATCGTTGCCTTTTTCTGGCTTAAAAATTGATAGTCGTGGCATAGTTTACATATTTATAGTTAGGACAAAGGTACTAAATATGACTATGTCAGAACTACAAACCATGCAACAAGAAGTGTTTGATTATGTCAAAAACAACCTAGGCGAAGGTATGATCGAGGTTGAACTTGATCCAAAACACTACGAAACTGCACTAGAAAGAGCCATTAACAGATACAGACAAAGATCATCGAACGCGGTAGAAGAATCTTATGCGTTTTTAACTTTACAGAAAAATGAAAACAAATACATTTTACCCGATGAAGTAATCAATGTAAGAAAATTGTTTAGAAGGACAGTAGGATCTAGAACAGAAGGTGGGGAAGGCGGCACACTTTTTGAACCGTTCAATTTGGCCTACACAAACACCTATATGATGAGAGCAGGAGCAACTGGCGGATTAGCAACTTATTATGCTTTTGCAAGTTATCAAGAACTAGTAGGTAAATTATTTGGAAGTTTTATACAATTTCATTATGACAATGCAACTAAACAATTGACTATAACACAACGTCCTAGAGCAGACAACGAAACAATTCTTATGCACACTGATAATTTTAGACCAGACATTACACTTTTAAAAGACATATACAGTAAACCATGGATAAGAGATTACACACTTGCAGTTTCTAAAACTATACTAGGTGAAGCCAGAGGAAAATTCAATACCATTGCAGGACCACAAGGTGGCACAACACTAAACGGTGATGCATTGAAGAATGAAGGACAAGCAGAAATGGAAAGACTAGAAGCAGAAATTGGAAATTTTGCAGAAGGTGGTACTCCACACAGTTTTGTTATAGGTTAATTCTATCTCACATAATATTAAATATAATTGTTAAACAGGCACAAGAAAGGCAACTATCATGGCAAAAAGCAAATACTTCTCAACTCTGTCTAAGTTATCATATAGACAACTCAAGCAATTAACAATAGGATTCGAAATCTTGCTTAAAGCAGGACCAAGTTGGCGAATTACATTTCATATGTTAAACGCTGTAAGAGAAATCAAGAAAGAACTTGAAAAAAGATTACAAAACTGTTAGTATATAAACTTATGTTAATAGGTTTAGTAGGACTAATTGGTTCTGGAAAAGACACTGTGGCCAACAGACTAGTGTCTCACCACGGCTTTATACAAGATTCCTTTGCAAAAAGTTTAAAAGATGCTGTGGGTAATATTTTTGGTTGGGACAGAGAATTGTTGGAGGGTAATACTAAAGAAAGTCGAGCATGGAGAGAACAGCCCGATAAGTTTTGGAGTAAAAAATTTGGACAACCCACAACTCCAAGATGGGTATTACAATATTTTGGTACAGAAGTTTGTAGAGGAAATATGTTAGACTCAATTTGGGTAGATTCTTGCATGGCTAGATACCATGGCAAAAGCACAGTGATTTCCGACACTAGATTTGTAAATGAAATAAAACAAATTAGAGAACAAGGAGGAAAAATTGTTCTAGTAAAACGCACTAAAATGCCAAACAAACAAGAAATGATAGAAGCAGGTGCACACAAATCAGAATGGGATTGGATTGGTGCAGATTATGATTATGTTTTAGAAAACACATCTACTATTGAATCATTGAACAAACAAATTTACGATATGGCTAACTATCTACTTCCAAATCTCCCAGAGACCAACCGAGATTCTGCGTAGATTTTAAACGCTGACAATTAGCACAAATAGTTTTTAAATTATATGCTAATGTGTTATTCCTATTTCCATCAACATGATATACATTCATCTGTACACTATCTACTTGTTTAAATCCACATAATTCACAACGTTTTTTCTTACGATACCCTGCTTTAAACCATTTGGCCGCATATCCAGTTTTTAATTTCTTTTTTTTACGTATGCAACGATCACATTGACTACGCCAATAGATTTTATTGCTTTTCCTATAAGCATACGCTCTTGGTCTTTCTTGGCAATTCTTACACAAGGGTCTTTTCATAAGTGTATTTACGTGCCCTATATAGGTACCTAATTCAACCATAGTTTAGTGGTATTTTACAGCATACACTATAAATAGCAGTAACGAACCTTGCAAGGAGAACAAAACATATGGCAACATTAACTAGTCCAGGAGTAAACGTTTCAGTAATAGATGAAAGTTTCTACGTACCATCAGATGCGGGTACAACTCCACTTATAATAGTAGCATCAGGACAAGACAAAAAGAACGGAGCAGGTGACGGAACAGCGGCTGGTACACAAACAGCAAACGCTAACACGGCATTCTTGATCTCCTCACAAAGAGAATTAACAGAAACATTTGGTGATCCAAAATTTTATACAGATGCATCAGGTGGTGCATTAAATGGTTACGAGCTTAATGAATTTGGCTTACAAGCGGCTTACTCATTCCTTGGAGTGGCTAACAAAGCATTCATTTTAAGAGCTAACGTAAACTCAGATGATTTATTAGGTTCAACATCAGCACCAACAGAAAATCCAAGCGATGGTACTTACTGGCTTGATTTATCAGGTTCAACAGTAGGACTTTTTGAATGGTCAAAAACTAATCAAACATTTACAACAATTACAGCCAAGTTCATAACAGATACAAGTGATCTAGTAGGCAATGTGTCTACAGGTGCACCAAAAACAAGTTATGGTTCAAAAGGCGACTACGCAGTTAACACAACTGCTGTAACAAATCCAATTTACTACAAAAACGATGGCGGTAGTTGGGTACAAGTAGGATCAACTGATTGGCATATTAGTCATCCAACAATTGAAGGAACTGCAACATCAGGAACTTTAGTTAATGGACAAAAAATTGTTATCAATGACGCAACAGTAACTTTATCAGGAACAACGTTTAGTGCTTTAGCAACTTCAATCAACAACGCAAGTATTGAAGGTGTTACAGCGGCAGTAGATGCCACAACAGGCAAAGTAGAAATATACCATAACGGAACAAACTACGGTGATTCAGTAGGAGGTGCAAACACAATTAGAATTGAAAACCACACAGGTGCAATTTTAACCACAACTGGCATCACAGCAGGAACTTACAAAGGTGTAAGTTTTGAACAGAAAGCACACTCAAATGTGCCAACTTTCAAAACAGACGAAGACAACAGACCTAATGGTTCACTATGGTTCAAAACAACTACTCCAAACTCAGGAACAGACATTATTGTAAAATTATACAGTGCAAGTTCATCTAGTTTTTCAACTGTTGACGCACCAGTATATGCAAACAACCACACTGCTATCTTCAACGTAGATCCAAGCAATGGTGGAACTGGAATAACAGCAGGCACACTTTACACACAGTTCAATGTTACAGAACAAAATGCAGTGGATGACGGAGACACAACATTACCAGTAGGTGATTTTCAAGTGTTTAGATATGAAGGTGGAGAAACAATTATTCAATCAAATACAACAGCACCGGCTTTTGTAAAAGGCGAGACTTTTGTACTTGCTGAATCTATAAAAGGACAAGCGGCACTAGTAAGCAAAACAGTAACAGTTGCTGGTCCAGGTGATTCAACAATAGCAGACTCTGAGGACTTTGTGACTGGAATTGCAAATGCTGGCTTTACAAACATTGAAGCAAGAGTAATTCAAACAGGTCAATTAAAAGGCGCAATTGAAATAAAACACAAACTAGGCGGTGAATTTAGAATGTACGATGTTTCAGGAACTCCATTAGCAGATGCAGGCTTTAGTGCCACAAATGCTCACTCATATGGAACATACACTGCAAACAGCACTACATTAATTGACAATTTATATGACGTACCAGCAGGTGCTACAGAAGACTCAACGGCTCTTCCAGCAACTATTGTTGCATCAAACTTTAAACGTCTATCTTATGTTGCATCAACAACAGCACCAACTAATGAACCAAGCAACGGCAAATTATGGTACAACACAAATTTAGATGCTGACATAATGGTACACAATGGTACAACCTTTACAGGATACGCGAACACTTACAGTTCAACAGATCCAAATGGTCCACAGTTTAGTGCTACACAACCAACTACACAATCAGATGGCACTCCATTGGCAAACAATGACTTATGGATTGACACGTCAGATTTAGAAAACTATCCAGCACTTTACAGATACAATACATCTGCAACTTTAAGTTCAACTAACACAGCAAACGGAACCACTGTAACAACAACAGGTGCCGCTTTTGAATTAGTAGACAAAGCAGATCAAACAACAGAAGACGGTATTGTGTTTGCAGATGCTAGATTTCATACTACTGCAGAAAAAAATGCAGACGGAAATACAGGTGCAGGAACAGGATCATCAATTAAAGATCTTTTAAGTGATAACTTTTTAGATCCAGATGCTCCTAATCCAGATCTTTATCCAAAATCAATCTTGTTATTCAACACAAGAAGATCAGGATACAATGTAAAAGAATACAGAAACGATTACGTAACTACAACTTCATACCCAGGTTCAGGTTCAACTGGCTTAGGTAACACAAGAGCTAGTAACGAATCTGTTGCAGGTTACTATCCAGACAGATGGGTAACTAAATCAGCAAACAACAGTGACGGTTCAGGATCTTTTGGAAGAAAAGCACAAAGACAAGTTATCGTAAGTCAACTTAAATCAGAAATAGATACAAACCAAGCAATCAGAGAAGATCAAAGAGGATTTAATGTAATTGCTTGTCCAGGATATCCTGAAGTTATATCTAACATGATAGGCTTAAACACAGACAGAAACAGTACAGCGTTTGTGGTAGGTGACACACCATTTAGACTGGCAGGTACATCCACAGCAGTGAGCAACTGGGCTAACAACTCAGCGGGAGCGGCAGAAGACGGTGAAGACGGATTGACATCAGCAAGTGAATATCTTGGAGTGTTTTATCCATCAGGGCAATCAACAGACAACACTGGAGCATCAATTATTGTTCCACCAAGTCACATGATACTTAGAACTTTAGCCAACAATGACAACATTGGTTTCCCATGGTTTGCACCAGCAGGAACTAGAAGAGGTATTGTTGACAATGCAACTGGCGTAGGATTTATTGATACTACAACAGGAGAATTCCAAACAGTATCATTAACAGAATCATCTAGAGATGCTTTACACACAGCAAAAGTAAATCCAATCACGTTCTTCTCAGGAGCAGGTATTGTAAACTTTGGTAACTTAACTAAAGTTTCAGGATCTAGTTCATTAGATAGAATCAACGTGTCAAGATTGGTTGTGTTTTTAAGAAATCAATTAGATGCAATAGCAAAACCATTTATATTTGAACCAAACGATGAATTAACTAGAAATGAAATCAAACAAGCAGTTGAATCATTCTTGTTAGAACTTGTTGGTCAAAGAGCATTATTTGACTTCTTAGTAGTATGTGATGATACAAACAACACGCCTACTAGAATAGACAGAAATGAACTGTATGTTGATATAGCAATTGAACCTGTGAAATCAGTTGAATTTATCTACATACCATTAAGAATCAAAAACACAGGAGAAATAGCAAAATTAGGGAACTAATTTTTGAATAAATAGGAGAAACATATGGCAATATCAACATTATCAAAATTTACAGTACCTTTAGCAAACGATCAGAGTTCGTCATCACAAGGTTTATTGATGCCAAAACTACAATATCGATTTAGAGTGATATTAGAAAACTTTGGCGTATCAACTCCAAGATCAGAATTAACAAAACAAGTGGTTGATGTTTCAAGACCTAATTTAACTTTTGACAACATTACATTAGATGTTTACAACTCAAAAGTTTACATGGCAGGAAAACACACTTGGGATCCTATAACAATCAATGTAAGAGACGACGTGAACAACGCTGTAACTAAATTGGTTGGTGAACAAGTACAGAAACAATTTGATTTCTTTGAACAAGCAAGTGCTGTATCGGGTATTGACTACAAATTTACTACAAGAGTTGAAATGCTTGATGGTGGTAATGGTGCAACTACACCAAATGTGTTAGAAACATTTGAACTGTATGGTGCATACATTGAGTCAGTAAACTACAACACATTGGCTTACGCTACTTCAGATCCAGCAACAATTACTATGAACATCAGATACGACAATGCTATCCAAACTCCGCAAGGTACAGGAATAGGCACAGCAGTAACTAGAACCATTGGAACTCTAGCAACTGGTGGCGGTATCTAATAAAAATTAACATTTGTAAAGTAAAAAGAGCGCCTTTTACGGCGCTTTTTTTATGGCGGTAAATACAGTTATGCCAAGTATTAACAATTTTTTAAATGCATTTTCAAACGGTCTACCAGGCATGAAAGATTATCGTCATGCTTCACGTTTGTATCTAGACGACAATTCAAAATTAATGCCCAAACAGAAGTTTCTGTTTCATGTGGTTTTTGACATTGACAATGACATTCCAATAAGACCGTTTACAACAAACGAAAAAATAGAATTGAACATGTTAGTTAGACAGGCCGACCTTCCCAAATACAACATGAACATTGAAGAAAAACAACAGTACAATAAAAAAACTTATGTTGGAACTAAAATTAGTTACGAACCGGTCAATATTATTTTTCATGATGATCATGCTGACACAGTCAATGCTTTTTGGAAGGCATATTATGAATACAACATCGCAGATTCACTTACAGCTCAAGCAGTTGGACGTGGCTTTAACACTACTGACAACATGTATGATGCAAATCCAAATGTTACTCAATATGGACGTGATGGTTCACAGGCAAGAAAAAAGCCTTTTTTAAAAAATATACAAATATTTGCACTACACAAACAAAGATTTACTTCCTTTACACTTGTGAATCCAGTAATTGGCTCATGGTCACATGATAACCTAGACCAAGCAGATGGACAAGGAATAATGCAAAATGGTATGCAAGTTTTTTATGAAACTGTTTTGTACGGAGCAGGAAGAGTCAATAAGGCCAACATACCAGGATTTGCTACCATACACTATGACTTAGAACCTTCACCTTTATCAGTGCTTGGTGGCGGTACAACAAGTATTTTTGGACCAGGTGGAATAGTGGATGGAATAGGTTCTGTCATAAGTGACATACAAAACAATAACTTTAGTGTGGCAACAATTTTAAGAGGTATTAACACATACAATAACGCCAAAAAAATCAAGGCAAAAGATGCTGTTAAAGAAGAACTAAAAGGCATTGTCAAAGAAGGTGTGCTTGACATAGGCAAACAAGCAGGCACAATAACAAATCCTGTAGGAAACTTTTCTATGGGCAACGCGGCAGTCACAGCAGTGGCGGCAGGAGCCGCGGTAGCCACTGCCAAAGGTTATATAGATTCAAAAAACTCTAACACTACAACAGTAAACACAGTGGCGTCATATGCCGACATACTTTCACCAACAGAAGCAGTAACTCTAATAACAACAAATGATATTGCCAAAGACAAAGTAGCAAGTGCTTTATACTACCAAGCAATAGGATCAAGAAATGGCCAAACCATAGCAGAAAGTGACGTGGCCTACGCGGCTCTCACCAACAATGAAAAAAGTGTTTATCAAGATAGAGCCGTAGCAGAAGTGAATTCATTAGTTGCAGAAGGATATATAAAAATAAACAGAACCACACAAAACGTTAGTATAGTGGCTGAGAAAGCAACAGTATAATGGAATTTTTTACAAACCTACCTCAAAAAATAAAAGACAGTTTACAAAAAACTAAGGACCGTTTAGTTGATGAATCTTACAATTCAAAGTTTGAATTTTCAGCAAATGATCATGACGCTACTATTGGCTTTTTTGTAAAAAGAGGATTTTCAAGACAATCCGCTGAAGACACTGCTTACATAATTTTACAACAGGCCAAAATTGATTCTGTACCAGTAGGTGAAATACTTGATCAACTTACGTATTCTAATCCTGCACAACTTTCAGAACTAGTTTCAACCATACTTAATGCTAACAGATACAAGTCAAGCAGACTAGGTGTAAGAAATACTAGAAAAGTTAAAGATTCTGTATCGAGAAATATAGTAGAATAATGACAATCCCAAGATTTGCAAGAGGAAAGTTCTCCCCAAAGAACGCACAAAAATATGTGGGTCTAAAAACTCCTACATACAGAAGTAGTTGGGAACACAGTTTTATGAGGTTGTGCGATGAACATCCTAATGTTTATCAATGGGCCAGTGAATCAATTAAGATTCCCTATCGTCATCCTTTTACAGGAAAATACACTGTGTATGTTCCAGATTTTTTTATTGTGTACATGGACAAAAACGGAAGAAAACATGCGGAAATGGTCGAAGTCAAACCCAAATCACAAACGTCAATGGAAGCGGCAGGAAAAAGTATGGGCAAAAAGAAACAGGTTGTTATTAATATGGCAAAGTGGGAAGCCGCTAATGCCTATGCAAAACAAAGAAAAATTAGATTTAGGGTCGTTTCAGAAGAACAACTATTTCACAACGGCTCACGTAAGTAAATATACCATGACAAAAAAATTAGAAGACATTTTAAATTTACCAGATGTCAAGGAAGCATTCAAGCAAGTTGACAAAAAAGAACAGGCAAGAAGTAACAAAGATCACACTAGAGAAGTTCAAAAAAATGTTGATCCAAAAACTGCCAAATCATTAGAATCTGCATATGCAGAATTCGACAAAATAGAAAAAGCATTACCAATGGTAAAAGGATTGGGAGAATTGTCCGATCTTGAACTAGACAAATTGGCAGTTGAGGCAGAAGATTCCTACAAAAATTTAATGGATCTAGGCATGAACGTTGACAGCAGATATTCAGGTAGGATTTTTGAAGTGGCCAGCACAATGTTGCGAAATGCCATTGATGCTAAAAGCAGTAAAATTGATAAGAAGTTAAAAATGGTGGAATTACAACTTAAAAAGATGAAAATAGACAAAGACAGTGGCGATGATGTTGCCGAAGCAGTAGACAGTGAGGGCACTATAATTACAGATCGGAATGAATTAATGAAAAAACTAATGAAGAAAGACTAAATACAGCATTATGGGTGATTTCGCAAAATATTTAATAGAATCTGCACAACAATACGATTATCGTATCAAAGTAGCAGGCGAATTAGACAAAGATTTTTCAACAAAATTAGAAACATGTCTTCAAAAATTTGAAGTTGCAAAAATGTCAGCAGGAAAGTCAACTCCAATACAGGAAGCACCATTGGACTTTCCAATGTTCAAAAATACAAACGTAACAATTTACGAATTGACAACAAATTATCCAGTGTCAGCATTTGAAATGCAAAAATATATTGCTGAATATATGAAACTTGCACAAAATCAAGTTGTTGTTAGAAAACCCAATGAGCCAACTGAAGAATATCAAGCAGACATGGCCGACAAAAAAGATGAATCAGAATTCAAATCAGTTTTACAAGATGTAGAGTACAAAGATACTCCAGAAGTTCCAAAAGAAAAAGAGTTTGGTGACAAAGCAAATCAAAGTTTGTTCAAACAATTATTAAAAGACAAAAAAGAAAAAATTGAAGCAGAGAAAAAAGAAACTGCTCAACCACATATGGACAAAGAAGAAAAAGGTACTCCAAGTGCATTAAAGGCCGCACACAAAGGACCTATTAAAGGCAACCCACACCCAGACCCAAAAAGGAAATAATACCATGGACATGATTGACATACTATCAAAATTAAGAGAATATGAAAAAGCAGGACACAATGTTGGTGATGCTGTTAAAAGTACAGAAATGACACAACCTAAAATGGATGAAGTTGGTGGTATGAGTGACGTACATATTGGTGCTCAAGAACACATAGGAAATTATGTTGATGACAACGGCGATCTTAAAATGCCAAAAGCAGATGTAATGAAAGCAATGGCCTCAGAAAAAGTAAAAGCAACTTTTCCACAAAGTTATGAAATAGAAACTGCAATGAAAATGGTTGATGAAAAA
>Ga0209535_1001270_pt1 | contig 17342 bp, 33 predicted proteins | sample LinPmetageLP28_FD_184041 | JGI IMG/M metagenome (GOLD analysis project Ga0209535, IMG submission 184041) | Marine viral communities from the Pacific Ocean - LP-28 (SPAdes) (version 2) | ecosystem: Environmental > Aquatic > Marine > Oceanic | place: Pacific Ocean | collected 2009-08-22 | reverse complement strand
ATGTCTACACCCGTTGAGGTTGTTGAAAGTTTTACACTATTATTATGATATAGATTTACTTCACCATCATCAGCAGTATTAATAAAAACTTCACTACCACCAGCTTTCATTAACCAAATATTGTCAGAGCCTTCTATTATTAAGTCACCAGTACCACTATCTTTTATATAACTATTAGACCCATCATGATAGATTTCTAAATCATTACCAGTACCAAAGATGGCTTTTTTATTATCGTCAAAGTTTGCCGAATTAAATCTGACATCTATTTCTGTACCAGTAGCACTAAAGATTGCATCAAGCGTATCTAAATCAGTATTTATAGAATTACCCCAAGTATCTTCAGCTGCACCTGGCTCTGGTTTAATTAAGTTTAAATTAGTTGTTGTTGTATCAGCCATAAAATTCTCTTCTTAAGCGGCATCTTGTTTGCCTAAATTTGTCCATGTAGTTGTTGGGTTTGCTTGTTCTGACCATGTTGCATCATTTACAGATTGATCTGTCCAAGTACCATCAGTCACTACATCGTCTGTCCATTTTAAGCCACCTAAAGAGTTAAAGCCACTTGTTTCAGCAATGGTTAATTCAATCTTATAAGTTACTCCAGCTAGGGCATCAAAGCCTGAAGTAGCGGCAATGGTAGAAATACCTAAATGTTTATAACGACCAATAGCAGCAAAATCTGAAGTTGCTGCAATGGTTACTGAAGCCTGATCTATTTGATGACCAACAGCATTAAAACCAGATACAGCTTGAATAGTAGCTGATGCTCGATCAATTTGTGTACCAATAACATTAAAACCACTAACCGCAGCTATTGTTACTGAACCACTAATAACTCCTGTAAGAACTCCACTAGCGCTACTAACCGCAGCTATCGTTGCTTCTGCTTGAAAAGATAAGTTGTTATATTTGGATCTACCGTAGTAACCCTGATTATAGCCGATACTGGCCATGTTCTTATGCCAGAGTTATATCTAAATCGCCAGCGTTGAATCTAAAAACATCACCTGTGCTAACTACTTTAGAGGAATCTAAATTAGCGTATGCTAATAAATTACCAGATGAAGAAGCATCAAAAACCCCTACCGCTACTACTGTTCCGTAACCAGCTGTAGCTGTTGGATATTCTATTGCTGAACCATTGGTTGCTGTTGTTGGGTTTGTACCCGAAACTGTAAAAGCAGCAGTTTTTCTAACATAACCACCACCAGAAACTTCTGTACCGCCACCTGTGTCAGATGGAGCTACGGTAAATAAAGCCGCATATAAAGTTGATGGTGCTGTATAAGCACTGTTCTCAAATACGTGTTCTAAAACTTTATTTTCTAAATAATCACTAAACCCAGCCATAATAACCTCTAAATTCTATTGCATATAGTATATATTTTTTTTCGACCTTCCGTAAGTTCTTCTTCTTTGCATCAAAGAACCTTTCGCAAATTCTGCTTTTTCTTGTTGCATCCTCATTTCTTCTAAAGCCTTTTCAAACTGTTGACTAAATAAAGGCACTCGTTCATCTTCCATTAAAAATATAGAAGCGTGTTTTAAAGCACCATATAAATAAACATCAGGGTGAGTAGTAGCAACAAAGTTAGTTGTATTACTGTCACTCAAAGCATCTATAGAAGCATAATAAGTTAATTGCAAAGTATAGCTTTGATCGGGTGTTGGTGCTAATTCTAAAGTGTTATCTACAATAGAAAAATAAACTGGTTGTCCAGTAGAATTATTATTTGCTTGTCTATATATATCTAATGATTCAATAGATTGTTGCATTAAGGGACGATAATCATTGCTAGTAATTTCTATGTTAATAGCTTCTAACCAATCAGTTGGTAAACTTAAATATTGATTTTCCGCAGTAGCTGTAGCTCTTTTAATCATATCAGCAGTTCTTAATCTTCTGTTTAATTCTGCTTCTGTATTGTCAATAAAAGTATCAAGATTACTTGTTAAATCTGATCTGTTTAAAAAACTTGCAATCTGTGTTTTTAATTCTGCGTAAGTCATACTTTACCTGGCCATGTTCTAAATAATTTATTGTCTGGGTCATTTAACCATCGTTTCCATTTGGCTTTATCATGTACCCAACCTTCGCGCATTGCTTGTTGATATATTACCATAGGTACTTCTGCAACATGACGTAATTCTTTACTTGATGCAGTGGTTTCTTTAATTCTTTTAACGTGATCTAAAACGGGTTGGACGTTTTGTGAAGTGTGATAAATGCTTTTATTATCTTCAGTAATAAACTCACTTACTAAATTTGTTTTTGTATCTATAACTGTTCTTCTTGTCATTTTTTAAAAAAAAAGAGGGGTAAATTAATACCCCTCTAATTTTATACTTATGAAGTAGATAAGTCAGCAGCTATTCCATGAGCTTTTTCATTACTCACTTCTAAACCGAACTCAACTACGAGCATTTTAGTTATTGCATCACCTATTGTAGAAATATCGACAGTTTCGAAATCTCTTAAGTAAGCAACTTTTGCATAGTCAGGATCAACAAATAAAGCTGATCTGCTTCTAGAGAAGTTTGAAGGAACTACTTTTAGTTCTCCAAAGTCACCAGAATAAATTGCAACTGAAGCTTGGATAGTTTCAGCATCAATGTTTTGTCTAGCTTGCGCTCTGCCAGTAAAGCCAGAAACAACACCTTTCACGTGTGGGCCAACGATTAACATTGAAGGCTCTCCACCATTTGAGAAAGCAGCTTGTTGTACTGATTTTAGGATAGCTTCACTAAACGCACGCTGAGTACCGTCAGTTGGAGCAGCACCGTTACCAGCACCAGCACCATTAGTACCACGAGAAACATTAGTTTCAGTCCAAGTTTCAAATCCACCAGTTTGTCTAGCAGTTGTAGCGTTACCAGTAGTTTTAGCTACTTTGCTACATAAAGCAGTTTCCATGTCTCTTTTCAGAGCTTTAGCCATGATAGCTAATTGGTGAGCCATTTCTGATCTCTTACCAGCTGGATCTGATGCTTGTTGCGTACCAGTTACAGTAGCATCTCTGCTGCTGATCTGACAAACATTGCTCTCTCTAACAGTAGCAGTAGCTGCTGATCTAGAAAGTTCAAAACCCTCTAAATTACCAGTTCCACTAGGTGTTGGAAGTGCTTCAGTCTGCCAATCAAACTGTACATTTTTTACATTAGTTTTGCCTATAGAACTCATAAAGGGAGTAGTCATAGGAGATATGTTATAGATTACATCTGATAACGATTCTCTATCACTAGTCGCTGTATAAGTATCAAAAGCGTTAGTTACTTTAGCCATTTTTTATACTCCTTTAATCTTTCGATTAAAATTAAATTAATTGTTCAAATACTTTAGCTGCATCTGAAGTCTTTCCAGATTTAGCTAATTTTTGACGCGCTTTTCTTTCAGGAGTTGTCGTTTTGATTTTGGCTACTGAGCCAGGTTTAGCAACACGAGCTGGTGCTTTTTGAGTTGGCTTTTTCTTAGTTGCTTCAACTGTTCTGTTGTTCAACCAAGCTTGCCTAAACCCTAGCAATGCTCTGTAGTCATAAACTTGATCCATTTCTTGAGGGGTATACCCTAAAACATTAATCGCATAATCTCTGATCTCAGCTTTTTCTTGCTGTGCAACTTTTGGCTTTTGCCATTCAGGAATCACTTCTAAAAGCTTTTGATTACCATACTCAATAAATTCTTTGAGTTGGTTCTGTTGTTGCTCAAGTTTTTCTTTTTCAAGTCTTTCTTGTTCTGCACTAACAGATGTCAAACGCTCTTTCTTTTCATCCCAAAGTTGCTTTTCACGTACGTATGCGATTGGATCATCTTCATATAACTTGTTCCAATCTGGTTCGTTTGCCAGGTCACCATTTAAAGCGGCTTCCATCTTCGGCAACAACTGTTCGTAAATCGCATCTCGCTCGTCAATCTCTTTCTGTCTTTGTTCTACAAGTTTTGCTTGTTCCGCTAACTTTTGAGTTTTTCGAGTATAATCTTGCTGACGAGAATATCCGCTTTGGAGTTCGTCCAACGTGACCTCTTGTTCTATACCATCAATTTTGATTGTATAAGCAGAAGGTTGTTCTAGTTCTTCCTCAACTTCCGTTTGTTCTTCATCACCTTCAGAATCTTCTTCATCTTCTTCAATCTCTTCTTCCGCTTCAGATTCCTCTTCCACTTCTTCTTCAATTAAATCTTCTGCTAAAGATTCTTCCTCAAGAGATTCTTCAACCTCTTCTATTGCTTCTTCATTGATTGGCTCTTCTACCTTATCCTCTTCAGGGGTTAAGAAACCTTCAAAAGAAGAAACCGCTATTTCTAATTCTGATTGTAAAGCAGTCGGTTTTCCGTTGTTGCTCATAATTACTCCTTATTTATTAGAGTATTCTATAACATATATGTGGGAAATAGGAAGGTTTATGCTATTTTTCTTATGCGGTCTATATTAGCTTTACTAAGCTTACCTTTTTCAATAAAGATCCTAAGATGTTTTTCTATTTCTGGGAGTAGTAAAGCTGACTTATGAAAAGCTTCACGTAATTTTTGTTCGTCTGGGGAGTTGCTTTGTAACCAAAGACTTATGTATTGTTCTTTTAGTTTTTCAAAAGCTTCTTTTAAAACATCACTATTTAAAATAGTTTCTGCTTCATGGGCTTTTAATATTTCTTCTTGTGAAACCATTAACCGCTAATTAGTTTATCTATTTTACCGTTTAAAATTTCTAACCTGTCTAATACTCTTTCCATATCTTGATTTAGTTCTTCTTTAGTTACGTACTTAGAAGCTACCTCTTCTCTAGTTTTATTTATTAGTATATCAATTCTTTTCAACTCTTGTGCATTTATTCTAATAGAACTAAATATTGGCGCAATTATTAACGTAATTACAATGTTCCAAATTATGTAAGGTGAAAATTCCATTTAATAGTTCCAAACTGTAGGTCTTACTTTGCCATTATTTAAAGAAGCAATATCTAAGTGTATAAATCTATTATTACCTTTTTGCTTCACACCAATACCAGTAAATCCATAATTACTAGCGTTAGTTATTATTTTATATGCTTTGTCACCACGACACAATATATCTACTGCAATACCTTGAGTATGCGTACCAGAAGTATCTTTTTTTATTTCAACAGGGTGTTCAGGACAACGATAACCAGAAGTTATGACAAAAGAAAAATCCAAGTCAGTTCTTAACTCTTGTAATTTATTTAGTAATTCTTTTGTTATTTTATTTTCACCGCAATGACTGCAAGCAAATTCATCAGCACTAAAATTAGGATAATCAGACCAATCTAATTTCCCAAAGCCGAACATTACTTTGCGTGGACGTTTTTAGTTTTTTCGAAGCTACGTAACCCAGACATACCGAGCATAGCCATTAAAATAGTGCTGAGTTGTGCAAAGTCAAAATCAGGTAGTTCTACGACAATACCTGTCGCAGTTAAAATAGTTAAGAGTAATGGTTGGATAACAAAGTGATATGCCATAGCAACACCACAAGTCCAACCTACAAAGGGTCGCCAAGAGTTTTGAAACCAATTAGTTGATTTAGCATCTTCTTTTAATAATTCTATTTGCGCAAGATTAGCTTCGTGAAATAAAGTTTTTAATTCGTGATCTAACTTAGCTTGTAAGTCTTTATCTTTAACAAACTTATTAACTATCTTGGAGACAGGATTGATTAACTTATCAATCATTTTTTAGTTTTCTTAGTCTTTTTTTTAGTTTTCTTTTTAGTTTTTTTACCGTAATTATATTGCATTATGCTCTCCTTGTTTTCTTAGGTTTCTTAGCAGTTTTAGCTGCTTGTTTAAATGCTTTAGCAGTAGGTGCGCCCTTGCTACCTACCTTACGCATTTTCTCTTTAGATCCAGCTTTTATTCTTTTTCTTTTTTTATGTATGTTTGCGTATAGTCCTTGTTTTGCCATTATTTACTCCAGTATGATTTTGCTTTAGTTTTAGATTTTTTACTTAGTTCACCGTAGTGAAATAGTTTTTTACTTGTTTGAGTGTGCTTCGCACCAGAGTGTAAAGAACCATCTGGCATTTTGTGCATACCACCTTTGTGGATAGTTCCGTCTTTTTTATAATGATTTACTCCTTTCATAGTATTACCATTTTACCTTATTTGCCCAGTAAGCGGCAGACATTTTACCTTTAGCAATATTTTTTGCATGACGAGCTTTAAATGATTTGGCTCGTTTAGTCATAGTTTTATCACCTGTTTTACCTTGTTGACCAAAACGAATTGTTTTAATTTTGTCACCAGATTTAGCAACCACCACATGGGACTTAGTTTTGTGACCTGGTGTTTTCTTAGGTTTGTTATAACCTGATACGCCAACACGTTCTAATCTTGAATCTTTCATTGTATGGTTTTTTCTTCAAAATGTATTATTTCTGACTCTTCATCAATATCACTATCATAAACAATCTTCATAATAGCTATAGCTTCTTCTATTGATTTAGCTTTTATGTCGCTGCCAATATATACGTAATCGCCTTTTAAAATCTCCAAGTCATATAATTTATTCAACAATTCCGTCATTTTTAAACAGTCCTTGTGCATTAATCTTAGCTGCTTCTCTAATCATTTCACGATCTCTTTCCATGATAGCATTGATCTCAGCAATATTAACTTGCGTACCATACTTAGCTTGTAGTTCAGCAGACTTCAAACGAATCTGGGCTTCTTCAATATCTCTAGTACGATCATCGTCCATGATAATTTTCATACGATCAGTTTCCGCATCAATGATAGATTTCTGTGCTGAGACTTGAGCTTTCTGCATTTCTGCTTGTGCTAACATTTCTTCAGCCGATGGGCCTTGTGGTTCTTGTGGTGGCATAGGCGGTACTTGTGGACTAACAAAGTTTGAAGCATCTTTAAAGCCAGCCATTTCAATCGTTCTAGTTAAAGTATTAGCATACTGTTGTAGTGTGACTAATGGATTGTTCGGGCCTAGAGTTTGTAGTATTTGTTCTTGTTTACCAGCTAGTTGATTTAGCATAGACATTTTTTCTTCATCGTTAGTTTTACTTAAACCAACATTAACCACCATGTCTTTATCCGCATCCCAATATCTAGGATCAACTGGAATAAATTCATTGTCTAAACGAAATACATCTTCAGCATCTTGGTGTTTAATAATTAAGTTATTAACTAACCTAAATAAATCTTTCATACCGCCTTCAGCAAAGTGACGACAGATTAATTCTATTCTGCCTTGCGCACCTGACATAGTTGCAGTTACTGCTGCGCTGGTAGAACTTTGTAACGCTTCAGCATTTAATCCAGCTGATGCTTTAGAAACACCAGTACGGTTTTCTTTCGATTCGTCTAAATAACTTAAAATAGGAAAAGCTTCTTTACCAGCAAACGGTATAGTAAATGGCTGCACCATCCCTGGCGCACGCATCCTAATCGGCTGGCCAATGTCCGTATTAAGCACGTCATCAATATTAACTTGACCTTCAACAATACCCATACGTGGGAAAATAGCGTGACCTAATGAATCTAAAGTATCACGCATAATTTGTGATTTAGCCGCTTGAATAGGTTTTAAATAATCCGCAGGACATGAACCAATAGCTGTGTGTGGCTCTGGGTCTGGACAAAAAGAAATAATTGGCAACTCGTCAAACGGTTGCATATCCATAATATGTAAACCTTCACCAGCAGTACAAACTCTAACTCTTTCATCTATACCATCTTCATCTAAATCATAAAATAAATAATGTTCTACATATAAAACGTCTTTTGAACCTGTATCTGCGCGATCAGGATAAACAACGTCATCAAATGGGTTTCTAGCCATTTGTTCTTCAAACGCATCAACATCGACAGCAGAACTGCCATAACCTGCGTGTTGCGCTACTTCATCTTTGTCATAACCCATAGCAACCAAGTCAGAAACCGTTTTAACCATACGGTGAGCAACGTAACTGGATTCTTCTAAGCTTCGAGCATGACGAGCAATTAATACTTCTTCAGGTGGTATAGCTTCAATACATACTTGATTTTTTTCTCTAATTCTTCTGATTGTTAAATCATAACTAGCAGGACTTTCTTGAGTCACTTCTTCGTTAGTCATAGGATCAATCATTGTCATCGTACTCATTTCAACGGACTCAGAAATTATTTCAACATTCTCATCCATAACCAAAGCCTGATATTGAGCAGGATCAATGTTGGTATATTCGTGCGTGCTAGCAGAAATAGAGTCATCCCAAAAAGCTTTGACATAACCAGCTTTTCTAACTAAGGCATCTTTAAAAACATCGTATAAAATTTTAAAGCCAGGGTTTTTTTCTTGAACAATATAATTAATATAATTAGTTTGTTGTTCGGCAACAGGAATATCTTCTGGCCCATAAGGTACAAACTCAACTATTTTTTTCGTACCAAAAAAAGTACGCATGATAGATGGCAACATAAATAAAATTGTGTCGCGCACATCGGTAGAAACAAATCTTGATTGAAGAGTGCTGGTTTCTTCTGGTTCGTTACCTAAATAATATTCTGTAGATTCAGCACGTTCTTCACCAATCTGGCTAATATAATCTTTAGCATCATCCATCTCTGCCTTTAAGACAGAACCCAAATCCAACATTTTAGTTTGTTCTGCGGCTTCTTCTTTTTTATTGTCCGCAGATTTTTTGTACTTAGCCATAAATTATCCTACTCGTATTATTCTTGAATTAAGAGGTTTCTTGAAATTATAACCTAAATAGTTCACGCTTCCACCAAAACTTGCAGCACTACTCGCCATAGTCAACGCCAGTGCATCGGCTTTGTCAGGTGATTTAATGCCACGCTTACGCATTTCTTCTTTGCTTTCTAGTTTTATTTTTCCAGTTGACGTATATTTGTATGAAGGCGCAGCTAATTCAGAAACAAGCTCATCATCATTAGGAAGTCTGCAATCACGCTGCGCCAACCAATCCTTAATAGCAAACCAAAGTTCGGCACGTAAGTTTAAATAATTATTTTTTGTGGATGGTGACTCGGCAACATTGATGCCACGTACGGGAAGATTTTGCTCACTTAGTCTATCAACTACTCCTGAACCCAAACCAATGACATCAATTAATATTTCTTGTGGACGTTCTAAAGCTGTGCAGTCATCGTATTTATTTTTTACCGCACCACACAATTGCATCAGATCCATAGAGTTAAATGTTTGTATATCTATTACGGTGTTACCTTGACGAATACACAAAGCCGAGTTGTCGCCACCATAACGCGCTACATCTAAACCCCAAACAATAGGTTCACTAGCAGTTAAAGTTACATCACGATCTATTGCTGCTCTAATCAAATCCATTGGAATAACCGTATCATCGTCTGCGCGTGGGAACTCGCCCATAACTTCCACTCTCGCAACGGTAGAATCTTCACCATACTGTTCTAACATTTTTTGGAATAAAGCTTTGTCTGTGCCTTCAACATCGCGTGAATCTATTTGTAAATTTTTCCAGTACGAACGCTTGCTATTAAAACAGTCGTAGAAAGGCCCAGTATTACGTCTAGGGTTAGAAAAGCAGAACCAATAACGGTCAGTTGTAGGTTCGGAGAAAAACCCCTCAGAAACGCTGTAAATCGGTGCTGGAATACCTGAAGCTTCATCCATGATTAAACAGACACCATAATTACTGTGAATACCAGCAAAAGCATCTGGATTTTCTTCACTCCATAATTGTGCTTGAGCGTAGTAATAACCAGTGTCTATTTTTAAATCTCTTTTCAAAGCTTCATCAAACCATTTAGCTGGTCTGATTGTGGTTGCAGTTTTATCCCACCAATGACTATTTATAGCTAGGGTCATCCACTTACCTAGTTCCGCCCATGTTCTTGAACGTAACTGGCTTTCGGTGTTAGCGGTAATAATAATAGTTGAACCAAGTCTAGTTGAGAGCATCCATAAGACTAGCCAAGCTACTAAAGCTGATTTACCAATACCACGACCAGAAGCAACTGCCATCCTAAACATTTCTGGCATAGTGATACTTTGGTTTCTTTGAATGTGTATTGTAATTTCTCGCAAAATTTTTTCTTGCCACTTTCTTGGGCCAGAGAAATGTTCGAGGGGGGTGTCCTTCATTCCCCATGGAAAGCAAAACTTGACGAAATTTAATGGGTCGTCTTTAACATTGATTGACCAGAGTTCGGTCATTAGTTGTTTCTCTTGTTCTGCTCCGTACTTCATTTTGTTTTTCTCCTTTAAAAAAAATTAAAAAAATTTAGTTCATTAGTTATATATATAACGCTACCACTCGCGAAAAAAAGGGGGGGTCGTTTGGTTATTTTTGCCTGGAAAAATCATAGATCTATTTAACGTGCGAACGTGCGAAAGATTGGGCTAGATAGAGATCTATTCATTGTCATCTTTTATTTTGGCATCTTCCTTCTTAAGGAACGGCTCTATTATTTCTAACTTTTCTACACTTTGATCCACGATTCGCCCTTTTCCCTGATTAATAATTTCATTTAGGTTTATATTAACTTTGGTTTCTATTTTTTCCGCCCATCTTTCACGATCAGCCGATTGTAAGTAAAATTTTATCGCATTAAATTCACCCTCGTCTATTTTATCCATCAAGCGAGCCGTTGTTCTCTCTAAACCTTTCGCTCGTCCACGCTCCAAAGCTTCCTTTAATTCCGAATTTTTTTTATTTCTATGCTTGTTGAAAGTATCCCAACCAATCCCCAAACCTTTACAAACATTCATAATTCCTAAATTTAAAGAACTCAGATACTCCGCTCTGTCCAGATCTATATTAATTGGTTTACGTCCTCGTTTTTTAGGCGTTAAAGGTCTTTTATTGTCCATAATTCCGATTAATTATAGTTTAATTATATTAAATATATGTAATTAATTTTAATTAAATAGTATAAAAAGGTTGTTTTGTGGATTTATATATGTTCTAATGCACTCATTAACAAACATATAGGAGGAACAATATGAGTAGTTACATAGTAGATAAGGAACATATAGAGCAAATCGTTTTATATGTTTATAAATTAAAAGGGCTTGATTCATTAAATTATTATTATCAAGATAAATTAATAAAATTTGATTCTGTTGGTAATGTAGCCAGAGAATTATCTAAGGCAAATTGTGAAGGTGTAAATTATCGTTATGATGATGATAATAAACCTTTTGATTTTAATAATTTATCAATTGGTAGTCTTAAGGTTGTAAACCCTTTGCAAGTTATCCAAATGATTAAATGTTTAGAATATCAATCTTGCGATAACCCAAATTATAAAAACAGTTTAGCTAATTCGATTTTAAGCACCATGACTAATTTTATAGTTAATTTTATGATTCAGCATGAATGTGAATTACATTCAACAGAAAGTTATAAATTGTGGGATTATGACAAAAATAATATTTTGTCTTATGTCAGGACTCAAGTTGTTCATAAATCAGAAGAGGTGGCTTAAATGATTATTAAAGAATATCAAAAAGAATATAAAGATTATTTTATGTTTATTACTGTGCATCATAGCTTAATAGAAGTTAGCGTTCACAGTTACACAGATGACGATTTTAATTATCGAAATAGATTTATAGATTATTCCGTTGATGAAATATACGAGATTATTTGTTATCGAATAGATAATAACGAATTAGAAGAGGTGGCGTAATGACTATTAAACACCCAGAAGGCATGGACTTTAGCTGGAAAGAGAAACGGATCCCGTTTGAAATATTTCTAGATAATATCTATCAAGCATATTTACTGGAGCTAGAAATGCACAACGAGAAAGATTCTCTTTCTAAGTCAGAGTATTACGAAAATAATCAGGACTTTTTATTAACTAAATTTAAGGAGGAATCATGAAAAATGAAAAGTTAGCATTTAATTTAACAATTAAAAGTTTAGAGGATTATGCGAAAAAATGTACCAAAGATAAAAATAAAAAAATGATGAATCCAATAGAGGGAACTTATCTTATGAGTAATTCTTTGGCTGTTGCTTTATTGTACAAAGCTGAAAATCACTTAGAAGATTGTAAAAATATAATAATTGAAGCAATAGAAGATGCTTATAAAACAATAAAGGAGGAAGCATGAAACGAGATTACAGTTGGTTAGAAATAGCAAAAATGCCTCAATGCTGTATGTGTTGTGGCAGTAGAGATGTTAATTTAAAAAGTAATGTTTGTTTATCTTGTGGATCAGATGAAGGATTCTGGGCTGACGAAAGAACAAATGAAGAGTACGAGCAAGCATGAATAACAATATATATTTTTGCATAGCTAGTGACGAGCTAGGTAGAGAGATTGCTTGGAGTTGGAAAGACCCAAAGAAACAATTTTTTAAGACCTGGATTCCTTCAGAAGATGATATCCAAATTATTGATGAAGTGACACCAGATGAAAAAGCTATTTTAATAGCTGAAATCATGCACGAAATAGAGCCAGAATTGAGGGATATTAGATTGCAACGTAACAAGCAGGCAAAGGAGCGAAGAAATGCTAAAACCTAATGATATGGCTAGAATACGAGGCACTTGCATCGTAGGTTCAATATCACGAATAAACCATGCAGAAAACTTAGCTTTGTTTGAGGACGAAGAAATTAACAAGCATATTTATATAGCCATTAACAAATTGGAAAAACTATATGAATAACATAAGCAAATTAGAATTTAAAGATGGATCTATTCCTATCTTTTCCAAAGAATTAAATAGGGTAATTAGATTTGAATATCTAAAAGATAGACAGGGCTATTATGAGATTTTCTTAAACAAGCAAATTCCAGGATTGCCAAAGAAAGTTTATCAAGCTGTTATTTCAGAGATAACTAATCATTTAATAGAAGAAGAATATAACCAATTACTAAAGGAAAAATAAAATGGAAATAAAATCAAACGGATATTTAACAAAAGATACCTTAAAAAAAATACAGAACAATATTAAAAGGAAAAATAAATGCCGAAAGTAATGACCATGAAACAGCATATGGAAATGGTTGAACAACTAAAAAAACCAAAACCCAAATTAAAACGAAAAAAACAGGTAAAATAATGACTATGAAAAGAAACCAGATGATGAGAAAGCTAAGACAAGCACAATTGCGTGCAAAAGACCCCCAGTTCAAATTGCTCTGGTTACAAAAACAAAAAGAATTAGAAATTTCTGTAGAGGTTGTTAAAACCCCCCGTTTCTCCCAATAATAACTTCTACAGATCATGGCCTATAAATATAAAAGCACCGAACATCAATCCGTATGCGGTGCTAGAGGAAAAAAGACTTCACAAGGGAATCACCGCAATATATCGCATTGTCATATGAATAAGAGCAAGAAACGCCAATTCAAGCGCTATCGAGGGCAAGGACGTTAATTACCCAACGCTTGCTCCAAGTCATACCCTACACCCACTAACAAGATATGCTTACGCTTCCTCGAATGTTGTTTAATCCGTTTCATACCCTTCCTTGTCTCCCCCTCTTCCACTAACCACACAATACCCAAGTCCACTAACTCATAAACTCGCTTTGCTACCAACTTACTAGAACAGCCACTCATACTCGCTAAATAACTAAAACTATCAGGACACGACCAATTCCCATATTTATTAAACCTTTCCACAATACAATACAACACTACTTTCCCACTACTGCTCAACTCCTTCCGACCTAACTGCTTCCGATACCACTTCCAACACACTTGCTTCATACTGCCATACTCACGCTCGTACTTACTCGCAATCACTCCTCGCACTTCTGCCGACTCCTTGCCGTCGTCGGCAGAGAGATTATTAACCCACCAATGTTCTTTATTCATTTATTTTTTTTACTCCTGCTCTCTCCTGAGAAGAAAAAAAGCCCTCGGCTTTTTTCTCTTCGACTATAGTATATTGTATACAGTATATGAAACCCCATGGGGTTGTTATCAATAGGATCCCATGTTCCTTATCATTAGTACCATGGGGTACTCATCAAGGTTTCTTTTTAGTCTTTGTTTTACGAAAGATTTTGTCAAAATTCTCATTGAATTTATCTTTATTAACTGGTCTTGGTTTACTGCCTTTACTCATACTTCATTACCCCAGACATCCCATCCTTCTGTTTGCTCTCTTGCAAATAATTCGATTCTTGGTAAATCGCCACACAGATCAACAATCCTATTTCTAACACAATCTGGTTTTTTAGAGTGTCTTTCAATTGGGGTATCAACAACGCTATGCACACTTGCACTGATTCTTTTTGGTTTGCCTTTTGTTGCTATCAAACAAATTTCTGCATTAGCTCTTGTCCAACTACCCATACCCATAAACCAAGTAGGTTTTATTTTGTTTTTCTTAACCCAAGTAAAAGCACAAGTTTTATATTCAAAACCCCAAGCATCTATTACTTGCATAACCTCATTAAGTTTTGGCATGGTTACCCACAAGAATAAAACACAATTTTTGTTAGCAATCTTTTTTATTTCCAAGTTGGCTATCCAGTCTATTGATTGAGTAGGATATTTGAAACTAGCACCACGATTGCCAGATTTTGCTTTGTCTTTATATGACCAAGGTGGATCTGCATAGATAATGTTGTATTTTTTATTTGGTAATTCAATCATTGTTGATTTACTCATGTTCTACCTCATATCTTAATTTGCGTAAAAACCAATCGGCTTTTTCTAAATCCTCTAAACCGTTTTTTTGTTCGTAACGCCAAAGATATTTAATAATACTGGCCTTCAAGTACCCTTTAAATTGTTCTGGACTAAGACTGCCTTTAATAGCATCAATGCACTCAATACCGCCAAATTTATAATGCTCTGGATTAATCTTGCTCATCTGCTGACATTTGCTCTAGTCTGCCTGAAATGGTTTCAGCTATTTCAAACTCTAAATCGTTTAATTCAGCTAATACTTCTGCTTGGTTACTCTCTGCTACTGTCTGTTTGACAATGCCCCTAACTCGATTGAGTATCTTTTCATAGTTATCGTACATTTTTACTCCTGGTTTATGTAAGTTAATAAAATAATCTAAATCAACTAAGACTAATGGCTTAAATCGATTCTTTTTCGCTACTACTATTGGCTCAAAACCATTAGCGTTAGCAATCGCTTGTTCGTAAGCGTTCCAAAAATTAAGTTTCTCCACGTTCTTACACTCAATAGAACATGGAAACTTCTTTCGAGCTGAACTTGACATAGTGACATCTTCACCCCCTGCACCCATTGATGTACTCTTAACATCTTCTGAATGTATGTCTAACATCTGAATTAATTTATCTCTAACTAATTGTTGTAGTTTTCTACCCTTCGCTTTGGCGCTTTGTGTTTTCATTTTGTTTATCCTGAACTTTAGTTAAAGCTTTGTCCCATTGTTTTTGAGCTTTATTTAAACTCTTTTTGCGTTTTCTTTTCATTTAATATTTTTTAAGATATGAGCAATAACTTCAATAGTCATGCCATTGCCGAGCATTTTGTAACGCTGACTATTGCTCACGTGATTTGTATAATTGTCTGGTACGGTTTGCAAGCGTTCACACTCAACGCAAGTTAATTTACGCCAATAGACATCTGAACTTTCATCTTTGGATAAACTAATTTGATGATCGTTATTCAAATTAGGTGTAATTGTGCCGACTTTTCCATCTTCTCTAGGAATTAATTCCTTTGCACGAAAGGGTGTATGATCTTTGCCTGTCTTTTGCTTACTTTCTCTGCGTAATCGTTTCGCTTCATCTGTCCTGACTTCTCTATAAGATTGTACGACAACTTTAGGCTCTCTGTTACCACCACCCATTGTATTTAGCGTAGGTGCTTTACCGTCAGGCGAGTAGACTCTTTTTAATATATCGTGACCGTTAATATCTTCTGCTGTACCTACTTGTTTAGGGGTGTCGTGGGTTTCGTCTTGATAAACCATTTGCCTACGGCTTTTTTTAAAATAATTTTCTACGCTACTGCCTTTGTAGTAATTTGCATCTAGGCAATAACTTTTATCTCTTTCGCTGTCAAAACCATTCTCCAATATATCCCTAAGTACAATCCCTCGTTGTTCGGGTTGTTCTACGCCTGGTATGTTTGTCCAATAATATCTTTGGCGATTTTGTGCTGATACCAATGCTGAATTTATAAGGATAGGCTCTATCTTGCCACCAAACATATCACCACCCTCAAAATCTGGATAACAAGCTGATACTTGCTCACTAATAACATCTAAAAATTCTTTCTTCATTTTGACATTCTCTAAAAGAAAATATTTAGGTTTAATTTCTTTTAAGAGTCTTACAAACTCAAAAAACAAAGCTGAACGTGGATCGTCAAAGGCTAATTGTTTACCTGCAAAACTAAATCCCTGACATGGGCTACCAGCTAAAATTAAATCTATGTCTTGATAATCTTCTGCCTTAATATCACAAACATCACCAATATGGATTGTGTCTGGATAGTTAGCTTGTGCTACTTGGATAGCATATTTATCTATCTCACTAGCGTAGTATTTATCAACTTTGATACCTAATCTATCTAAAGCCAAACGACCACAACTCATACCATCAAACAAACTTAAAACTTTTAATCCCAATTTATACCTCCACTAGCATTTTCTATTGGCTCTAATACTGCGTTCTTTCTAAATAGTGTTTGTACTGAATAATCAACATCACCACTATTACTTTTGACAACTCCTGCTTTTACGACACTCATTCTATTAAATGGTATGCCTTTATCCAAGCATATTTGTTTGGTAGTATCTTCATCAGCCAACCACATGGCCAAAACTATTCTGACCGAGTCGACAATACTCGAAGCGCCACGAATTTCGCTTCTGTGTGACAAAGAATCATTTGAATCATTTGATAAAGCACCTTTATTGAGATGATGCGTAGTTAAAGTAGTCACTCCTAACCTTGCTGATATTTGACTGCAATACGATCCCCACATCTGTCCAGCTTCATTAGATTGACTAATATTAGCTGTAGTAAAGGCTTGTAAAGGATCAAAACAAACCATTTTTAAATTAGGTATAGTTTTTAATTCTTCAACTAACTCTTGTGCCTGAGTAGTAATACCTTCTTCTCTTAATAAAATTAAAGGCTCTTTTTGTTCTGGCACAGGAAAGATAAAAATTTCATTATGGTAATCAAATCTTTTACCTTCTGGATCTAACATAGCTATTCGTCTATGTATTTCATCTTGACTATCTTCAGCACAAAATATAACTGAACTGCCTTGCTCTTTTATTTCTTTACCCCACCATCTGCCACCTGTAGCAATAGCCACTGCTAATTGAATCATAGAGTACGATTTACCTACACCACCAATAGAAGCTAATATGCCTGGCACTCCTAAAGGTATAAATTTATCTACTAAAAATTTAACTTCTGG
>Ga0209535_1001269_pt1 | contig 17343 bp, 7 predicted proteins | sample LinPmetageLP28_FD_184041 | JGI IMG/M metagenome (GOLD analysis project Ga0209535, IMG submission 184041) | Marine viral communities from the Pacific Ocean - LP-28 (SPAdes) (version 2) | ecosystem: Environmental > Aquatic > Marine > Oceanic | place: Pacific Ocean | collected 2009-08-22 | reverse complement strand
ATGCATTTTAGATGCTTTTTTTAATTCACTTGATATTGATTTTAATTTTTTTGTATCCATGATTTTTATTTTATTCTCCACATTTTTTACTAGGATCTCCAACCTGTCTCCAGTCTTGTTTAACCCAGTCTCTTAAATTCTTACTAGCCGTACCACTAACATTACTTTTACTAGTTCTTTTATATTTACCTTTACTAGCCGCTGATTGTTTAGCGCTGATAACAGCTTGCTTTTCAGAAGCACTCATACTAGCAATTTTAGCTTTAGGTAAACATACTTTTCTAGTTCCACCGCCTTTAGTACCTTTTTTAGGACCACAACTTTTTTTAGCCGGTCCGCTACTTTTAACACAGCTACCTTTAGAAAATCTACTTGTACCTGGTTTTCTTTTGTAACCTTTCCAACAGGTTAATGGTGACTTATATTCCATTAGCACTTACCTTTACCTTGTTGTTTTGAAGCCCACATGTTAGCATAAGCCGACGGGTATACTTTAAATTTTCTCTTAGCTGCAGCTTTGCAACTAGAACTAATTTTTTTCATCAAAGGTGAATTTTTCATATTTTTGCTCGTTTTTTTCTTTTTGTTTTTTTAGGAACGTAAACTCCTGAAGACATTTTACTTTTGCTTTTTGATTTTTTCTTAGGTGGGTTAATATCCCATTCAGAATAACCTAAAAATCTAGCTATTCTTTGCCAGTTTTCTAAATTAGAATCGCCTGAAGCTCTTAAATTTTCTATTTTTATAAATAATCTATCCAACGGTATATTTGTAAACGCTGAAACAACTTTTCCAGAAGCTATATAAGCAGGATTGTCTAAACTTAAACCTTCTTTATACATTTTATCTTTATCAAACGTATAGGTTTGCAAAGCGCTGTAAAATTTTCTAAGTTTAGATCCAACAGGTGGTGAAAAATTAATAGCTTCAAGAACTGTATAAGCGTGATCAGGTCTTGGTTTATTTTCTTCATTAGCAAAACGTATTAAAATATTTTTAATAGTTGAAACCGCAGCTCCACCAATACCCATGCCTTTCAATATTGTGTCAGCAGAGGAATTAGCTGCTCTTATTCTTTTATCAATAATTTTATCTTCTTCTTCATCACCTAATAAAGAGGCAAACAATGCGTTTTGTAAACTAGTAAATATTATATTTTGTATCGCAGTATAATAAATTATTTTACTAATATTTGTTTTATCATCTCCTCTTCTATTTATTAAATCTAATAAAGCTTTTTTGCTTAATCTCATATACTGCATAGGTGTATTTTGAAAAGCCAATATAACCCTTCCTAATGGTCCTGCTTGTTGCTGTGATATTAAATCAGGTCTTGAGGATTGCTGAGTTTCTTCTGCAATTTCTTGAAAATCTATAAAAGCTTTTTTCTCAGCTTCTACTTTTGTTAAACCTTGTTTTATATAAGTTTTAATTCTGTTTCTATACATTGTAGCTCCACCTGTTGCTATAGCAAAACTATCAGCAAGCTGTGTAGGTAAAAATCCTTTTTTAAGTAAATAAGCAATAACTGCTTTAGCTTTATTTTTACTATTAGCAACAGCATTAGCTATTTCAGCTTCATTAATATCTGTTTGCAAACCAGCTCTTCTTTGTTTTAAATAATCAGAATTCCATAACGTTGAAAAATCTTTCCAAAATTGTGGTTGATTAGCCCATGCCATACCAGCACTTAACACATTGTTGTCAGACCAGTTGATAAAGTTAGTCATAGATAATTGCTGTAATAAAGCAGATCTTGTATTAAAAAACATTATTGTTCCTACAGAGTTATTAATCCAGTCCATAAAACCATTAACTAATCTTCCAGATCCTTGAGATCTATTAGTTCCATATTCCATACGATATAAAATATCTTCTAAAGCTTCTCTAAAATTAGAGCCATATAAAGCTTCAATTTTATTTAAATTTTGCTCATTAAACATTTCATTTTTATTAGCTATCCATTCTGCTAAAAACTTTTTTCTTGAAACCTTATTAGTTATATCATTAATATCAGAAGCAATGTTTCCTATTTGCCAATGAGTATCTGGAGCAAGCCATTCTGTAGATATTTTAGGAATTAAATTTAATTTGTCTGCAAACGCTTTTAACTCTGGATTATTTTTAACCTCATTGTATAATTCTTTTTGATCAGCTTTTGATAATCCTGGTATTTCTACACCTGAATTAGTCCAAAGATAAACTCTTATAGCACTATCATAAGTAAAACCACCTGTAGGTATTTCTTTACCTAATAATTTATTCATCAAGGGGTATTGTTTTTTTAATGCCTTAAAATCATTAGTTATTGTTTGTTTTAAATTATTAATATTTCCAATTCCTCTTGCAAATGGTCTAAACAAATTTTCTTTAAACATTTTTAATTGTTTTTCACCCACTTTTCCTTTACTTAAAAAAGCATATAGTAAACCTTTAAAATCTTCAGCTGATGGAGGAATAAAAAAATTATACTTACCAATTCTTTGGCCTAATGCTTGAGCTTTTGCTTTAGAATAAGTATAGTTTTCGTTAACACCTTTTGTTTCTTTTAAAACAATATTTAATTCATCACTTAAATTTAAAGGTATTGAAGCTTTTACCTCTGATCTTTGTTGCTCTACTTGGTTGTCTAATTCTTTTAAATCATTGATAATAGTATTAGTAGATAAAGGGATACTAGATTTAGTAGTGTTAGAAGTGTCTAATATTTCCGTATTCTGTTGTTGTGCTTCTTTAATTTCTTGACTGTTTTCTAATTGAGTAGTTAACTCTACAGCAGTAGCTTGAGAATTGCTATTATCTGTTTCGTTGTAAACTTCTGTAGCTGTTTCAGATATAAGTGTATTGTATGTTTCTCTTATGCTAGGATTAGATATTAATTTTGATTTATTATCTTTAACAACTTGTAAGCTCTTAGGACTTATACTTTCTTTTAAAGCTGTAACTAGTTTTTTAACTAGATCTTTGTTATTTAAAACTTCTTTTGATGCTAGCTTGTTTAATATAACTTGATCTAAAGTTGTACCATACTCAAACATAAAAATGTCTTTAGCTATACCAGGTATAACTTCTGTGAATCTAATCTCAGGCATCATGCCGAAGTAGTAATCAGGTGAGTTACCTGTTCTTCCCCAGGCACTATCAATAAGCATTCTGTCATTTTCATTTAATAAAGTTTGACTGTAATATCTAGCTATATCATCATATTTACTATCAAAATTACTTTCATTCATGGCTTTAAAAACATTTGTTGTAAACAACATTAAAGCTATATCATGCTCTCCGTGAAATTCTTTAGGTACAGCCATTAGCTGTTTAACATCTTTTTTAAGCTGAGGCACATTTTCATATTTAGCTTCTAAAGCTTTTTGAATACTTTTCTGCTTAGCTACGGTTAGTTTACTTGTTGATCCATTTAAATATTTAACCTCATTAGAAGTAAGACCGAATTGATCTGCAACGTAGTTTCTTAAAGCCGGACTACCCGTTTTAAATGTTGTTTTACTAGGAGTCAGAGACATAGATTCAAACTGTGCTGATCCTCTAAAAATTCCACCGCCAAAGTTTGTCTGCATCCGCATCCATGTAGTAATAAATTTGCCAGCTTCTACACTTTTATTATTTTCATTATAAAAAGTGTTCATACTGTTTATAATATATTTTAAAGCTTTTTTAGTTTCTTTAATATCTATTTCTTTTGTACCTTTTCTATTAGGTTTTAAAATTAATTTATAAGCCGCTACTAATTGTTTGTTACTCATTGGCTTTTTTAAGTTTTCATTACTTAATTCAGCTAGTTTTTTAGCAACTCTATCAGAAAAATTAACTTTATCCCAGTTTATACCTGATGATTTAGGGGATGTTTTTCTAGATTCTTTAACTTTTTTAATAACATTTTTAATCTCTTTTGCGTTAGCATAAAAAGAAGATGTTGCAACTCCATTTTGAAAAGAACTTAAAAACATTTGGTTGTTTAAAACTTCATCGGGTAATTTTTCTAAATAAGAAACTAAACTTTTTTCAAATTTACCTTTGTTTTCATTTCTTAGTTTAATATCTTTTGTATTATACTCGTAAGAACCATATTTAGTTAAACCAGTTCTTTCTAAAAATCCATTCCAATCTGAATCATAATCTAACTGTTGATCTTTATTAACACCTTCTTGATCAGCTATTTGTTTGAAAGCTTCAGGGTTTATTTGTAAACTAAATGGAGCTAAAACTTTATTTATTAAACCAACTACTCCTTTTAGTTTTTCTTCTGGTACATTATATTTAGAAGAAATTAAAACCGCCGCAGCTTCTGGAGCAATACCAGATTTTACGCTGTCCAACATGTCTAGAGATAACGCATCAATTTCTGATTTATTTAAAGAACTTGTTAAAGGTATTGTGGCTTTTACTACATCGAACTTTCTTTGCTCATTACTATTAGGATCTATAGAGGTTTTTATTTGATCAAATAAGTTTTCTAAAGCAATAGCCTCATTAACTTTCATATCTTTGGTTAATGTTGTAACGTTTTCTTCTATATAAGTATCTACAGCTTCTGCTGTTAAACCTGTTGCTATTTCTTTAGCTAATGATGTTTGTCTTTCTATTAGAGTGTTTTCACCCATGTCAGGTCTTTGAATAGTATGATACGAACCAAATGCTCCTTTTTTAGGTAGTGTAACATTAAATATACCTGTTCCTGGGTATGTAACTTTACCAGTTTCTTTATTAACTTTTTTATCTTTTTCTCTACCTATTTTTTCTACTTTAAATAAAGTTTTATATTTTCTTTTAGCTGATGATAAAGGTATAGCTTCTACAATTTCTTTAAAATTATCATCTAAATAACTTTTATATTCAGGACTAACAGTAACCACACCTTTTGGTTTAGATATTGAGCCCATACCTTTTTTTATAACTTTAAAAAGTTTTTTATTAATAACTTCTTTAAGTTTATCTATAACAGTTGTAGCGTTTAATTTAGAGATAGGAATAGATCCTATAACATTTTTAACTTCTGCTTTAACAGCTGAAATTATATCATCATTAATGCTTTTTAAATTAGAAAAAGGTTGAGCTTTTCTTACTTTTGTGTCTGGTTGAGTTATAGTAGGTTCGCTTTCGTCTACTACTTGAGCAGCTCTCTTGTCATCTATGCTTGTTGTTTTAGCTTTATCACCAATTTCTTCTTGATAAAATTTTTGTCTTTTAGGCTTTATATTACTATATACAAAAGTAGAAAACTCTTTATTAGGATTGTATCTTCTTATTATACCTGGAAAATATTGATTAACAAATGAAACAGCTTCAGCTCTACTAATAGTACCTTTGCTTTTTTGAAAACCTAAAGCTTCTAAAGCTAAAAGTTCATATTGGTTTTTAAGATCAGGGCTTTCTAAATTACCAGACTGTTTTGCTTCAGAGGCTAAAGCGTTTAATTGTATAGACGATTTTGCTTTTGATGAAACTGATTTTAAATTTCTACTATTTATTTGACCTTTATAAAAACTTTTAGAATAAGTTTTTAAGAAATTAAAAGCATCTTCTCCTGTTTTTATTTCAAAAGAAGTTATTTCATCTTCAGTTAAACCAAAAGCGTAAAGCGAATCATTTATTTTTTCTTTAATAGTACTCCAAAATCCTTTATCTTGATTGTTCCATTGTATAGCGCCCGATGCCATTTCGTCGCTTAATATATTTAAATATTCTTCAGCTTGTATAGCAGCGCTTCTATCACTATACTTTGCCATTCTTTTATCTATTCTATCTTTTACTCGCCCTGAAATAATACCAGATCCTTTTTCAACTTGATTATTTACGTAGTCTTGTAAGTTTTTTGAAATTTCTTGTATTTCTGTACTGTCAAATTTATTAGCTAAAACAGTATGTAATATTTCATGTGAAAAAGTAGTGAGTGCAGATGTGTCTCCTGTTGTCAAATAGTTTAATCTTGATTGTTTTAATGCGTCAACGTTTAAAATAAGTTTACCATCAGAATTTACAGCTGTAGCACCTGCTCTGAGCTGTTTTAAAGCATCTTCGTTGATTCCTTTTATGTTTTCTGCGTCAAGGTTTTGTATTGTTTGTAAAGTTAATCCATCACCACTTTGACCTAATATTCTTTTACCTATTTCAAACTGTCTAAAAGCTAAAGATTCTAAATCGTTTTTAGTTTTATAGCTATTCTCTATATTTTCAATACTTCCTGTTTGTTGTATAGTATTTAATTCATCAGCAATTTGATTTAAAGCATCACTATACAACTTAGTATTACCTCCTTCTTTTTTTGTTTTTTCTTTTAATTGTAATAATTCTTTTTGCTCTTCAATTAAATTTGATAATCTATTTTTTATTTGTTTATTTTTTCTACCATTTTTTATAGTATCTAACGCTCTTTGTGGTAAAGTCATTTCTCCTCTCATATTATCAAAAGCTTGATTAGCTTCGCTAGCAGTTGCAGCGTTGTTTTTTATATCTAAATGAGTTTCTTCATCAATAAGCTTTTCGTTTAACATTTGATCAGCCCAAGTATTTATTCTATCCGGGCTTTCATTTTGATCAACAACAAAGTTTAAGTTTGTAGCAAGTTTATTTGCTAAACTTTTTTTATATGAATTAGTGCTGTTGTACCAAACTTTACCAACAAGCTGAGGTGTTTTAGATCCTAATCCACCTAATGCTTCCATGGTAATTTCGTTTAAATTTATTTCTTGACCTGCTATAACATGTGCTGACAACTGAGCACCAGCTTCTCCTATTGCTTCTATACCTGGTTGTAGTATAGTGCTTTCTGCTGTTATTGCGGCTGCTCTGGTTAAAGGACTAGCCAAAGGACTAACCATATCTCCAGCAAATTTACCACCTAAATAATCAACTAACATGATAGGAATAGCTCTTGATATACCTATTTTTCTACCCTCAGACCAAACTTCTTTATCATTAAAAGCTGTTTCTACTTCATCAGGGTTTTCAAGATCATAACCTTTTTTTCTTATAGCTTCAAAAATTGAATTACCATATTCAACAGCTCCATTTGTTAATGCCATACCTATATTTAAACCGGCTAAACCACCTCCTAATGTTCCTAACGCACTACCAGCAGGACCAAAAGAGCTGCCTAAAACAGCACCTTTTAACGAGCCAGTACCAATAGCCGAAGGTATTAAATATCTTCCAGTAGTAATCATTTGTGATAAACTATTACCAACTAAAGAACCTAATATTTCGGGACCAGCTGAAGAACTCATTAATAAACTAAATTGTTCTGTAGATAAAAACTCATCAGAGTTTCCAGCTGCTGTAAAAGCCGCAAATTCCTTACTGTTTAATAATCCTTTTTGAAACTTAGTTTCTCTAACTACTGTTCCAACAATGTCTTTCATATCTTTAACATCATTGGTGTTTAATGGTCTACCAAGATCATAAGAAATTAAAGCAGTATTAAGTCTTCCATTGCTAGCTCCAAGTTTAATTTCATTCATAACACCCTTAAGGCCTTCAGCGTATTCAGCTTGTGCATTTTTATTTTCTATATTACTATAAAAAGTAGAAAGAGAATTAACATCTTTCTGAAAATCTCTTAATATTTTAATATTAGCACCTGCATCTTTGATAAGTCTATTAGCTTTATCAACTTCTTCTTGGCTAGTAAATTCATAACTTTCTAAATCAGATAGTCCTCTACCGAACAAACCTTTAGATAAACTATCTATTTTTTTTAAATTATTATTAACTAAAGTTGCTTCATATGCTAATTTAGCTTCTTCAACCTCTAATTTTTTTATAACAGCTGAGTCATATTTAGAATTTATTTCTTTTAACGTTTTATATAATGGATTATCTAATATTGTTTTTTCTTGTTTTTCTAAATCAGATTCTATTGTTTTAATTTCTTTAGCAGATTTTAAACTACCATCTTTATTAAAATATTCAGGAAAATTAGTTATTTCTTCCTCACTAGCTTCGTAAGATTCATCAATAAATTGCCTAGGTATTACAACTTTACCTGTTGGTATGTATTCTGTATCAAAAAACTTTCTTAATTGATTTTCTTTTTTCTGTATAGTTTCAAGATCAGTTAAAAGATTTTTATCTGTATCATAATCTAAACCTTTTATTTCATACTCTCTTCTTTTAAATTTTTCTTCAGCAGATTTTTGATTTTTATTTAAATCTTCTATAGATGATTCCAATGAAACATCCTCCGAAGGTAATTCCATATCGGATGCTGTTCCGTCTCCTGCAGTCGCATCCTCTAATGCAGGTGTTGTCTTTACTGGTTTGCTTTCTTTTTTAACAGCATCTTTGTATTTTTTAAGAAAACTAGTTTTTTCTTCAGGTGTAAATGTAGAAATATCAATTTCTACGCCATCTACTATGTAAATTTCCATAAATAATTTTATTTATTTTCCTTTTAATTTATCTTTTAATTTTTCTAATTCTTCTAAATACTTAATTTTTAGTTTATTAGGATCTTGAAGTGGATTTTCTGCCATTTTCCTACTTAAATATTCGTCAACAGAGCCTAATTGTTTTTTAGCTTGTTTAGCAATAATAGGAGCTCTATACTTATCACTCATTCTAACGTCGCTAGTAGCTGAAGATAATTTTCTTGTAGACATATCTTCAAACATAGGAATATCTTGAAGCATTATATTGTAAGCATCAGTTTCATCCAATGGTTTTAAAAAGCTTTCACCTTTTATTAAGCTAAAGAATTTACTGTCACCTGCGTTGTCTTTTAGTTCTTGTACATAATCTTCTTTATCTTTATCTGTAAGTTTAATTAATGTATCTTCGTCAAGACCATTAACGTAGTCTTCAATTTCTTCAATAGGTCGTAATTTATTTCTAAATTTTTTATTTTCTATAGCGGAATAATTTACACTATTAGCGTTTTCTGGATCCATTAAATAATTATATAATCCTTCGTCAGATCTATCACCACTTAATAAAGCTTTTTCTATTGTTAAATTTAATTGATTGTCAATTTGTTTTTGGTTTTTTAATTCTTTTAAAGCTTTTTGATCTGAAACACTTAATTTTTTTGGTTTTTCTTTGTATACACCAGGAACTTTATTTTTAATTTCTAAATATTTTTGAGCCGCTAAAGCATTTTGAAAATTATCATAAGATTCTTTAGAAAGCACAGTGTTTTCATAGTTACCTGTTTGTAACGTTAAATCATCAACTCCAAATCCAGTTAAAGTTTTAAACTCTTCTTGTTGATCAATTGGAATATCATCAAGAATGTCACCAACATAAGCCTGCATTTCTCTATAACCCATTGATGTTTCGTCTCCTGCACCTTCACTGTAACCGTCTATTGTTGATTTATATGTTGCATTTAAATAACTTTTAAATTTATCAAAATCAATGTCTACATATCTTATTTCGTTTCCATTAACATCTTTTCTTGTGCTATAAACAATGCTACCGTTTTCTTTTTTTGCAAAATTATCTATAAATTGTTTACTATTAGTATCTATTATATTTTTATCATTAACTAAACCTTGTTTTTTTAAAACATCTTGCACACCTTCCTGCATGTCTGGAACATAAACTAATTCAGCAGAATTTATTTGATCACTTGTGTAACTACCTCCTTCATTAAAATTAGTTAATAAACTTAGACTACTATAGGTTTCTGTTTCTGAATCAAAAACAGAATTAATGCCCTCTAATTTCATTCCTTTACCACCACCACCTTTAACTAGTCTTAAAAAATCTTTATAAATATCTGGATTAGTACTAGAAGCAGATAAACCACCTACTCTACCTATTTTGTTAGGTGCTCCTCCTTCTTTTATAGCTTGTTGTAATTCACTTATAGCTGAAAAACTATTTGTCATACCGCCACCTAAAAAAAACTTATCATACACGGATATTTGTTTTTGTAATTTTCTTCTTTCTTCAGGATCATCTGATCTATCTCTTGCTGCTTTTAACCTAGCGCCTTCATCAGCCCATTTATTTAAAATATTTGTTGCTTCGCCACTTATATCAAAATCAGCTTCTTCTTTGAACTTATCTGTAGCAGAAAATATATTAGCTTGATAAGCATCATTATAGTTAATAAAATCATCAGCTTCTTTAAGATTAGCTTTTTTTCTTTCTTTAGCTTCAGCTCTTTGTCTTTGGCCTAAAGATGTAATTGCACCACCTATGCTTTGACCAAAACTAGCTAGACCGGCTGCTCTTATTTTAGCACTTTCTGTATCGACTACGGTTATTGGATTTTCATATGACATATCTATATTTTTATGATCCTAAAGTTCCTATGTAGGAACTAGCTATATTACCTAATCCACTCATAAGTCCAGCTTGTGAAGAAGCTTGAGCTTGTTGAGCGGCAACTTGTTGTTGTTGTGCACCTGTTATTTGAGAAGAAACTCTATTTAATTGTTGCATTTCTCTATTTTCTTTTTGTTGAAATACAAACTGCCTCCCGGATACATCGGCTTGTTGCATTCTTTGAGCTTCACTCATTTGAATATTTTGTATTCTTCCAGCTTCTGCCATTTGTATTTGTTCTAATTTAGCTTGACCTTCTGCTTTTAATTTTTCATTTTGTGCTTCTTGCATTTCTATACTTGAAGCAACACCTTTTTTACTCTGTAATGCAGCTTGAGCCAGTGCAGTAGCACCACCAGCACTAGCACCTGTAGCTCTTAATGTATCTAAAGTATTCGCTAAAGCTATATCGGCTTCTTCAATTTGTATTTCAGCTGCGCTAGTGGCAACACCAAGACTAGCATATGGATTTGAAACCATATTACTAAGATCTTTTGCCATAGCTGAAATATCTTTTACACCAGCGTAAGGATTAACTATAGCTTGTCTATTTTTTTCTAAGCTATTTAATTTAGCTTCAAGTCTCGCTGCTTTTTGTGCGGCTCTTCTTTCCGCTCTTCTTCTTTTTCCTCCACCAAAAAGACTTCCAATAAGAGTTACGGCTCCACCTATTAAAGCAGCGCCTACTGCAGGTGCAATACTTATAGTAACCCCATAAGGATTACCAAAAAACCACTCGTATATTTGTATTAAAATTTCTTCCATATTATTTAGTATGATGATTCTACAGTTTCTGAAGATACTGCAAATAATTCTCTTTTTTGATTAATACTATTGTTTAGTGTAAACTTAATAGTACTAAAAAATCCTTTAATTCCAGTCATATTATTACCAAAAACAACTTCTCCACTAGATACTGGAGAATTATTCAGTATGTTAGCAAAATATTTATTTTCTTTTTTCTTAAAACTATTTGTAAACAATTCGTTTTGAAAATCTGCTAATGATGTTGGTAAAACATATTGAGTAATAGGTACTTGGCCTAAATCACCAGAACTTGCTGTTAATGTAGAAACTATCCAATCACTTCCGCCTTCGTAATTTATTGTTTTAAAAACTTTCATTATAGACGGTTGAGAATTTAATACAACTGTTACAGTTGAATCAAAATTAACACCATAAAAATTTGAATATTTACTTGTTCCGTAATGTTGATAGGCTTTACCAGTAAAAGTAGAATAAAAATTTGATCCTAAACTAAACATCCAAGATGGTTTGTAATCTAAAAGACTTGTCCAACCTAAAACACCTTCGTCAAAAGATACTGTTTTAAAAGAGTTACTTTGGAAATATATAGAAGTTGCTGCAGGTATAGTTGCGTTACCATTACCTAAATCAACTAAATTACACACAACTAACGTGTTTGAAGAGACTGATACTACATATCCATAGTAAATTCCAGTTGTATAATCGTAAATATTCATTCCTGAAGTTATATTAGGGCTTCCAGGATTATCTAATGTCATTGCAATATTACTTCCTGGTCCATAAGCAGCACCACCAAAAGATTGTACAACCCACTTAGTACCAACAGGATTTTGTATTGATAATACATAATTTTTTGTGTGCATATCCCATCCTCCTACAATTTTTTCAATATCTTGAGATAATTCATCTCTAAAAAAATCATGCATACCATATGATGATATTTCTGTTAACCCATCTGCTGATAGTCTTAAAACACAACCTCTTTTTCTGTCTGTAAAATATTTTCTATAACCATATATAGCAAAACTAAAAGGATCTTTAGCTATACCATATTTACCAGCATAAGGTACTATTTGACCTATAACTAAATTAGTAGAGGTAACTAAAGGATTTCCTTCCGCGGAGTATATAGCATCTTTATCTATTAATGCTCTACTGACTTTATCTTCTTGAAATATAATTAAGTTTGTATCTTCTGCGTAAAGCTTTTGTATTGAACCATTTGCTGGATCTAATGATCTAGCTATATCTTCTCCTACTGAAAACTCATTAGTTTGATTTATTCCTGTTCTAGAATTAAAAACTCCTGAATATATTAAGCTGTTAAACCTGTTTTGATTGTTAGGATTATCTTCAACTAAATGAGCTTTAACACCTAGATCAGTTATAGTATTGTTAAAACCTCCTCTTATTCTAGCTTCTTCTATATACCAATCATTAGCTGCAACTGCTGTAAAAGCTTGAGGTACAGTGTTATATGGAGCTGAAGGTGGTGTTGGTCCACTAGTTGTATTAGCATCAACTACTGTTTTTATTTTCTTCAACCAGTATGAGTTAAAATATTTAATTTCTAAAGTAGCTGCCATATTCTTTTATTATCACTTATTTTTATACATTATTACCAATTATTTCCACCTGGGATTGGATGTGCACAAGTTATATTACCACCTTGACAGGCTCTAGCATACATATCATCACAAGTATCTGCTAAACCTAATGCAGGACTTATTTTTGTACCACTTGTGTTAAACTTAGCAGAAGTTTTAATACTATCAAAAGGTTCAGTAGGATCAGTGGTAAAAGCATAATATTCATTGCTTGAAGGCGTAAACGGTGTTGTTAAGCTTACATCATTATAAAATAAATCTACATAAGTCCCGTAAGGCATTGGAGCGTATTTAGTTGTGCCCACTGTAACACAGTTATAAGAACTTTGCGCGGTAGATAAAAGATATTTATATCTTTTAGGTGAATTGTTATCTGTTACAACTTGACCATTTTCCACCACACAATTACTATAATATAAATCACTTGAGTTTACCCAAGCACACATTGCGTCGGCATCTACTTGTGCTGTGTTTGTAGACGCATTTATTGCCGCAACACAATATTCTCCGACTTGATTAAAAGCAAAAGCTGCTTGTGCCCATTTATTATTATTAAGGCTGTCGCTAGTTAACACAACTGGAACGCCAGGGGCATCCATGTTGTTATTATTAACATCATCTATTTGATTCCAAGTATTTGTTCCGCTTGGATCTCTATACCAAATTTTCCAAGTCAAACCAGAATCAGAAAAACTAAAAAACCCTCCGCCATTATTAGAATAATACTGCTGCATATTACAAGCAAAAACAACTGTACCTCGTGTTAGTGCTGATCCTAATTTAAATAAATAATCACTAGTGTTACTACCAGAACTATAACTAGCAGAAGGTGTTACAGGTAAATCAGAATTAGTTAAAGTGCTATTAGATAAATACCAAACACCTGTAAAAACCCCTTGATCTCTAATGGCTGTCATTTGATTAGTAGCTGAATTGTTAGGGCTACCAATGTTTTTACAATTAGATATTACACCTGTATTAACATCTGTTGGCCCCACGGTTATTTTTTGAGGTAATTCTTTAAATAATGTTCCTGTTTGTAAATTGTTACCTATAGCTGCATCATCAATTCTTAATGTTAGATTATAAACACCTAAAGGTGTTGTATTAGCCACTTGAGTGATAGCACCACTAGTAGGATTCATTGTAAAATAATTTCCAGTGTTACCACCAACTATGCTATAATACAATGCAGCCGCAGAGTTGCTGGCTGATCCATTAAAACCATTTCTAGTTACAACAGCTGTATTAGAAGGGTTTACGCTTTCATCTGGTAACGAAGCACCAACAGCAAATTTTGGAGTGATATTACCTAAAGTAATTATTGTTGTTGTTTCACTTTGATCTCCAGCTGTAGTTTCCCAAGCTAATGTTACTGTATAAATACCTTGTATTGCTCCGTTTGAATCATACACAAAATTGTTATTAGCCACTCTAAATTTATAACCAGTATTTGATGTAACAATACTAAAATTACTTGTAGCCGTTGTTCCAACCCCGTCAATAACAGTCATATTAACAGAAGTTATATCAGTATTAGCAAAATTAACACCTTGATTGTTTTGCGGATAAAATTCATTTGATATATCACCATTTGAAACAGCAGGATCAGATGCTTCTGTTAAATTTAATGTTAAACTTGTTAAGCTAGCAACCCCATCAAAACCAGTAGCTACATCAGCGTTTAAATCAGCTATTAAACCAGCTGAAGAACTTTCGTAAAATAATTGTAAAGCTGACTCTAAAGGTTCTGTTTCATATATTGCTAAATACGGTCTCATTGTAGCTGTAACAACACCAATATTATTACTAGGATTAGTTGACAATCTTGCTATTAAAGGGTTTGTATCTAGTTGATATAAATTTGCTTGACCAGCCGTAGATAAAGTATCAAACTTCATGTTAGAATCATCCGCGGTAGATATGTTAACCGCCGTATCTGTTTTTATACCAGGAAAATATTGTATGTTAGTTGACGCAGAGTTATTTTGAACTCTACCAGATAGTTGAACAGAGCTTCTAAACTGTTTTTGTTGAGGACCAACTTCTGATAAATCTCTTGGAATTTTATTGATATTATCATTTATTAAAACAATATTAGCTGTAGCGCCTAATGGATCCGATGGAAAAGGAGGACTACTAGTACCTTGTTGATCAGGATAACCACTTAATATACCGGGTAGGTAAGCATTGTAATAATCTTGTTCTTGTTGCTTAACAACAATTTTATAAGAATACCAACCTAAAGTATTAGGTAAAGTATAAGCAAATTTAGTATCTGGGGTATTTAAAGGATTTACAGAATACAAAAAGTCATTTACTCTACCTTCTGTTGTAACAACGTAACCACCTGTGAAAGTTATTACGTAATTAGCTGGAGTATCGATGCCTGAGGTTGTTATTATTTGATTTAGCGTTATATTTGCTCCATTTACACTAACAACCGTAGTTCCAGCTTGCACAGACCACCCAGCAATTGGAACAGCTGTTACAACCATACCAGGAACTATATTAACATTTGGAAGAGATATTTGTAATACTGTACCAGGTGATTGTGTTATTGATGGTGTGTTAGAAGATGTTGTTGTTGTTGTAATATTGGTTACTTTTACAAAATCAGTGTTTTCACCTCTTAAATATGAATTAACTACAGGTAGACCTGTTGTAGCAGCACCACCAGCTAAAATAAAGCTATACGTAGTGTCTGTAATAGCAGGAATTCCTGTTATGTTAAAACCGTTACCTTCTGGTACAGCATATAAGCCAGGTATTCCCTCAGATTGATTTTTTAAACTTGTAATTTCAGAGTTTATTAAAACTTTTAAAGCATCTCCAAACCATTTTTTTAAATCAATTGCACTAGTATTATAAGGATGATAAATAGTTGATCCTCCAAAGTTTACAGCTCCAGACGAACTAAACGTATCATTAGATGACAATATAACAGAAGATTGTCTTCCAAATTTATCTGACAAAATAAATCCAACTTGATAATTTCTATTTTGTTTTAAAGTATGATTTGGGTATTCTACCCAATTGTAAAATTCTGTAACTGCTTCACCAATTGTTGGAGCACTTTTTTCATTAGCACCAACTTGATAATCAATAGTCTGTGGAGGAGTGTGTTGGCTTTGATAATTACCATACATGACTCTATTACCAGATATTTCTTGAGAAAGTGCTCTAACCGGTACTTTATCGTAAACCCTAATTGTTTGACGCTCATTAAGAGTTTTATAAGGTTTTGAAGAACGATAATTGTAATTATAATAATTAGTTGTTCCAGTTTGCGATCCTATATTTACTGATTCTATTACTTTAACAACCCTTTGATCTGATTCTTTATATAAAATATCAACATGAGTTATCTTGTATGTATCATTTGTATTTTCACCTAAGTTATTAATTATATCAGGTAAAGGAACAGAAAGTTCTACGTTTTGAACACCGTTTTCCATAAACTCTACAACTGTGCTTCTGTACGCTTCATCTTCATCTTTTGGTGTAGTTGGACTAGCACCACCACTTCCTAAAAAATAACCTTTTTGTTTAGGTATAAAAGTTGGTTGACTAAATGGTGCCATTAAAGAATATTCACCATCATCAAATTTAAATCTATAGCTAAACCTAACAAATCTACTTTCTAAATAATCAGGATCACCTGGCCAGTTAGGATTTCCAGGCATTAAAACATTATTAAAAAATGGAGAAATATCTTCACCAGTCATTGTTGTTTCTACAAAAATAACTGTATCAGCTGCTAAAACAGCAACTGAAGGTGCTACGTTTAAAGTTATTGCAGTTCCAACAATGTTAGTTACATAGACGTATTCATCTGCTGATATTCCAGCTTGATTGTTTGCACCTAATTTACTAACAACCAACATTCCTTTTAAAATACTAGTATTTGCTTGAGCTAAAGTCAAAGCTGTTCCAGTTGATGTTGCTCCAGTAACTTCAGTTTTCTTAATAACTTCTAAAGGTTCATATGGATTATATTTAGCTACAGATATTTGATTTTCTGAATCGTAATAACCTAAAGTTTTATTTACGTTTATTTTTCTAGGTTGATTTCTATTGTCTGTCCAAAATAATAAATTTTCTACTAAATTAATACCAGAAATTAAATTAGTTGTAGAAAAATTTAAAAAATTACCTTCAACTAACTTAGTATAAGTATTATTAGAAAATTTATATATAAAACATTTAGAAGTGCTAGAAGCAGGTGTAGGATTATTTGGATCACCATCAGTGTAATCAGTTAAAAAATAATAAATAATAGAATTATTATCATCTGAACAATAACCAATGATTTTTAGATTATTAGTTCCGTACCAATTGCCAGAACCATCTAACACAGTATTACCCAATATGTTTTCTAAAGCACCTATGTCATCATCTTCTGACTTACCTACAGATATATTCTGCGCATCTCTGTATTCACCGTTAGGTATTAATCTATCATCCAAGTCTTTATTCATCTTGGATCTTAGAAAACTATTTTTAATTTCTGCCATGTATTATTATTTAATCCATTTAGATTTACCTCTCATTACTTGAATAACTTGATCAAGTTTAAGATTAGATAATCTAATTTTTGCATTTCTTAATTTAGCACTTTTTTCTTGTTTAAATCTTCTTACAATATATTCTTGAACACCTGACGAAACAGATAATATAG
>Ga0209535_1001268_pt1 | contig 17347 bp, 18 predicted proteins | sample LinPmetageLP28_FD_184041 | JGI IMG/M metagenome (GOLD analysis project Ga0209535, IMG submission 184041) | Marine viral communities from the Pacific Ocean - LP-28 (SPAdes) (version 2) | ecosystem: Environmental > Aquatic > Marine > Oceanic | place: Pacific Ocean | collected 2009-08-22 | reverse complement strand
CCTGAAAATCTTCCTTTTCCTATAGTTATTACTACTAACCCAACTGAAGGAACATGGATAGACCTTAAAATTCCTGTTAATTTTGACGTAAACGGAAACCCTATAAGAATACCTCTTTTCGACGAAGCCGGTAATTTTGTAGGCAGTGAGGAACTTGGAGAAGCTTTTCTAGACGCTAAAGGACAAATCTTTGGACCTCTTGGCGAAATAGGTGAGATTTTCTTAGACGAAGATGGGAACCTTACACTTGATCTTGAAGATCTAGAAGACGTTCTTCTTGGAGACCTTACTCTAAACCCAGACGGCTCTGTTACAGGCTCCACGGCAGGAGAAATATTAGTAGGCAAGTGGTTTCTTAACCCAGACTCAGGAGAGTGGGAAGAAGAAGAAGAAGCTTCTCTTGAGGAAGTAGGTTTAGACGACGGCGAAGAAAACGGCCTAGCAGACACTACCGACGACAACATTTCTACTGACGATGATGAGTTAGGCGGTCTTTTTGAAGAAGAAGATAAAGACCCAACACCTCCTGCAAAAGCACCCAGAGGAAGATTAATTACTGATAAAGACGGAAACCCCATTAGGATAATAGGGACAGACGGAACTAACTACGTTTTAGACGGAGACGGTCAATGGGTTGCTGCTGCTGTAGGAGGAGGAGACGGAGGAGAAACTGTTCTACCGGGGACTACTACAGGAGGTAGTGACGATGACGATGATGACGATGATGACAACGGTGGTACTGTAGACAACGGTGGTACTGTAGACAACGGTGGTACTGTAGACAACGGTGGTACTGTAGACAACGGTGGTACTGTAGACAACGGTGGTACTGTAGACAACGGTGGTACTACTACAGGCACTGGACGTACTCCTTTTGATCCTAATGACCTAGATGGAGACGGTGTACCTGACGACACTGTAGACCCTCTTGTAACCAATGATGATAACGATGATGGTAAGGTTGTAACCAATGATGATAAAGAGGAACCTGTAGTCGGTGGTCCTGTAATAGTCGAAGAAGACCCTCAAGATCCTTTAGTTGGAACAGATGATCCTATCGTTGAAGACCCTTTTGTTGGAACCTCAAGTGGTGGTGGTGGAGGCGGCGGTGGCTTAGAATCTGGAGGATACATGGGAGGACTTAGTTATACGTTACCGGGGTTCGTAGGAGTCCAGTATCAACCAAAAAACTACACTGTTGAACTTGACCGAATCATTAATGAAAGTTTGTTTAAAGGAATGATCTAGTGACTTATTTAGATTTAGTTAATAATGTACTTAGAAGGATACGTGAAACAGAGGTTTCTTCTGTTCAGTCTACTGCTTACAGCAAGTTAATCGGAGACCTTATTAATGACGCTAAGGACCTAGTAGAAACCTCGTGGGACTGGTCTGCACTTAGGACTACCCTTACAATCACTACTACGGCTGACGTATTCAACTACTCTTTAACTGGTAGCCAGAATAACATCAAAGAGCTAAACGTGTTGAACGATACGTCAAACTTAATAATGCAGTACCAGACTAACAACTGGTTTGACTCACAGTTTCTCTTAGGAAACCCTGTCTCTGGTTCACCTTTGTACTACACGTACAACGGTGTTGACTCAGACGGTGACACGTTAATCGATGTTTACCCTAAGCCAGACGGAGTTTACTCCTTACGTTTTAACTGTGCTTTACGTAACCCTGACTTAAGTGCTGACACCGACACGATAAAGATACCGCCTATGCCCGTGATGCACCTTGCTGTAGCTTTTGCTACACGTGAGCGTGGGGAAACTGGTGGTACTTCTGCTGCTGAGTACTTCTCAATGGCTAACAAGTACTTGTCCGATGCTATTGCTATGGACGCTGCTAGACACCCCGAAGAAACTATCTTCTACACGCCTTAAGGTACTTATATGGCACAAGAACTCAAAAGTATTAATCTTGTAGCGCCTGCGTTCCAAGGCATCAACACTGAGGACGCACCGTTAGCTCAGGACCCTTCCTTTGCTGAAACAGCAGACAACGCTGTTATTGACAAAAGAGGGCGTATTGCTGCACGTAAAGGCCACCTAGTTATTACAACTAACAAGACGCAGTTAGGTAGTGACTTCTTAAGCTCTATCAAGGAGTTCAGGGACGACGCAGGTAACACTAAGATCTTCTCTGTGGGCAACAACAAGATCCTCAGTGGTACAACCACACTAGCTGATGAGACTCCAGGTAGCTACACGATCAACGCTGACAACTGGAAGATGGTCAACTTTAATGATAGCATCTACTTCTTTCAGCGTGGGTTTCAGCCTCTAGTATACAACGTAACTGCTTCAGGGATATCTGGAGGCGCTAACAGTAACGTAGTAACACTAGGCTCTGTCAATAGTGCAGCAGGCGTTGCTTCAACAATGTACGGCAATGAAGTCCTAGCAGCTTATGGCAGACTCTGGACTGCTGACTTTGCTACGGATAAATCAACTGTTTATTGGTCTGATCTTTTGATTGGACATGATTGGGCAGGAGGGACCTCTGGTTCCATTAACTTGTCTAAAGTATGGCCCGACGGTCACGATGAAGTTGTAGCACTAGCTGCCCATAATAATAAATTAATTATTTTTGGTAAGCGTAGTATCGTAGTTTACGAAGGTGCTGACGCTCCTGCTACTATGGCTTTATCAGACACAGTGGTAGGTGTAGGCTGCGTAGGCAGAGACACTATACAACACACTGGTGTAGACGTAATCTTTTTGTCTCACACAGGCTTAAAGAGCTTCGGGAGAACAATCCAAGAAAAGTCCATGCCACTAAGCAGTTTATCTAGTACAATTACTACAGACATCATTCAGGTACTCAGGGAAGCAAACGAAGTCTATAAGTCTGTGTACCATCCAGAGGAAAACTTCTACTTACTTACTTTCGTAAATCAAAACATTACCTATTGTTTTGACGTGAGAGGAACTTTGGAAAACGGGGCGTACAGAGTGACACGCTGGCCCGGAACTAGCTTTACGTGTTACGAACGTAAGAGTGACGGTACTTTGCTCATTGGTAGTTCATTAGGCATAGGGCAGTACTCAGGTTTTCAGGACAACGGAGGCTCTTATGGCTTCAAGTACTTTAGCCCTGAGTTATCTTTTGGAGAACCTTCTAAACTTAAGTTCCTGAAGAAGCTTAGACCGACGATAGTAGGCGGTAGTGGTTTAGACATCTTCCTGAAGTGGGACTACGACTTTGGCGCTTCTTACAACGTAGCATTTATAACCTTAAAGGACGAAGCAAAGGCTGAGTTTGGTTTAGATGAGTACACCGTAGGCCAGTTTTCTGATGGTGTCCTAACTTCTAAAGAAGCTATTAACACTAACGGTAGCGGCGGAACTTTGAGTATTGGTATGGAAGCCGACATTAACGGAGAAGAACTCTCTTTACAGGAAATAAACGTACTTGCACTGGTGGGTAAAACAATATGAGTAATTATACTAAACTGACTGACTTTGCCGCCAAAGATACTTTATCTGCTGGCGACACTAATAAAATTGTTAGGGGGGCTGAGTTTGAAACTGAGTTCGACAACATTGCAACGGCAATAGCCACAAAAGCAAACACTGCTGGACCTACGTTCACAGGGACTGTCACAATTCCCGCGCTGACTTTTACTGGGACACTGGCGACTGGGACGATTAACGGAGGGACTTACTAATGGCATTGCCTGAAGATTTTTGGAGTAATTTATTTGGCGGCGGTATTGCTGCTGGGGGTTTAGCCTTAGGCGCAAAAGCTTACGATAAGCTAGGTGAAACAGGAGAAAGAGCGTACCAAGAGTTTGCGGGGGAAGATGGTTTAGCAAATAAGCTCTCAGGTATGCTGGAGTTTCAGCCGTACACCGTTACTTCTGCCACTGGTGGTCAGTTTGGCATGACACAGGACCCAGTGACAGGTCAAATGTCGTACAACCTAGCTACTTCTCCCGAAGAACAAGCATATCAACGGTCTTTGTTTGGAGGTGCAAGTCAGTTAGCTCAACAGGCTACTGCCCCTTATGACCCTCGGTACGAAGAACTAGCTAATCAAGCTTACGGGGGTGTAGGTGCTTTAATGTCACAAGCACAGAAAGCAGCTATAGACGCTGGGTCTATGGACAGAGGTGCTAGAGAAGAACAAGTTTATGAACAACTCAGGTCCTTACAGACCCCTGAAGAAGAACGTCAGCGTTTAGCTTTAGAACAGCGCATGGCTGCTCAGGGACGCACAGGCGTACGTACGGCACAGTTTGGTGGTACTCCAGAGCAATTAGCAATGGCTAAGGCTCAGTCGGAGGCTCTGAATCAAGCGTCCCTTATGGCTATGCAGCAGTCAGGTGCTGAACAACAGCAAGCACTACAAAGAGCCGCTGGTTTACAGGGCTTAACTTCTGGAATGTTCGGCATGGGTACACAAGCTAGAATGACTCCTAGACAACTACAAGGGGTAGACTTACAAAATATGCAAGGAATGATGGCTGCTGGCTACGTGCCACAAGCTCAATTGCTCAATGCGTTACAACCCGGAATGACCGCAGCAGAACGTCAGAGACAATCATTGTCAGAGCAAGCAGGAGCATACGGTGAAACTTACGCTTCAGGCTTACAAGCATTGCTTCAGTCAGGCTTAGGACAAGCTGATTTAGCTGGTGGTTTAGGGACCTCTATTGCATCGTCAGGTATTAAAGGTTTACTCGGCGGCTTGTTCGACTAAGGAGAACATATTATGGCTAAATTTTCAGAAAGTTTTTTGCAGCAGTTAGGTAGACCCGGCTTTTCTCAAGGGATGTTTGACTTAGGCCAAGCTATTGGTGGTGCTCAAGGTCAAATAAGAGACCAACGAAAGAAGCAAGAGTTTAACCAGTTGATGCAGCAGATACAGGGCGCACAAGGCTCTAAAGACTTCACAAGTATGAAGATCTTGGCGCAGCAGTTGGCTCGTACGAACCCAGAAGAAGCTGCTAAGGTGATGCAGGCTGCTACTGCTCTTGAGCAGAAACTAGGTCAGGAAAAGGCGCTTGAGGGCTTGTTTACAGAAGGAGTCCCAACTTCTGAGTCTATTATGACTGCTGGGAAAGCGGCGCTGGCTGCGGGAGACCCTGAGACGGCTTTAGCTCTTCAGGAAAGAGCAACAGCTTTAGGAACTACCACAAGACAAAAAGAGACCAAAAGAAAGGCAGCAGTAACAGAGCTACAAGGGTTTATGCAAGATCCTAGAGTATCTAAAGAAGATAAACTACAAGTTAGAGGTGTTTTACAAGGACTTGCAACTAGTCAAACTGATGTTGAGGCTGTGGAACCTCAGCTTCAAGGGTTCAGAGATAGGTTTAAGCCTAAGGCTGTTGGCAGTAGATCTGCTCCTAAAGAGTTTGAAGTAATGGAAGAGCAGCCAGACGGTTCAATGAAGAAAGTAACTAAATTTGCTCAACAAGACCCGGTTACTGGCAAACTTACCTATGAAACAGTGGGTCTTACTCCTCCTAAAGAGTTTGCTCCTGACTCAGTCAAGGAGTCTGCTGCTTTGTTGAAAATAGAAAACAGCTTAACTGAGGAAGTTAGAGACTTATCATCAAAAGCTTTAAGAGCAGACGAACTTGCAGCGAACTTTGAAAAGTACGATCCTGTTGGGGGACTTCAAGGGTCTTTCATGGAGTTCGCAAAGGAAGTTAGCGGACAACAAGACGTTATATCTGCGTTACGAACTGAAGCTAGTCGCTTAACAACAGGAGCTGCGGTAGCTGCTCTTCCTAAAGGACCTGCATCAGACAAAGACATAGCTTTAGTTTTAAGGGGCGTTCCTCCCGCTAATGCTGGTGCTGAATACTTCGCCTCTTACGCAAGGGGTGTTGCTAAAATGCAGAAAGCAGAGGCACAGTACAAAAGGGAACAGTTAAACTGGCTCAGTACAAAAAGAAATTATGCAGGTTTTAATTCTCACATGACTAGAAAGAAAGTACAAGAACAGTTTGCAGCCACTGACCCCACAGCTATTAGAGAGATGGAGGCTAATATCGATGATCCTAATTATCGAAGGTCTTTTATAAAAAACATGGGTTATGACTATGTTCAGTATAAGCAAGAGTTAGAAGACGCAAATGCTATCCTAGGAGATTTGTAATTATGTCAGAAATAGACCCGTTTGCAAAGTACGCGCAACAGACAGAAGAAGAACAACAGTTAGGAGGCGTGGGAACTCTGGACGATTCTCCTGATCCTTTTGCTAAGTACTCCACTCCCGAGAAGACAAATGAAATAGAAGCTGACATTGCAAGCGGAGAGTGGACCAGTCTTGACAGTTTATCTGGTGCTTTAGTTTTCATTGAGGGAGCGACTCTTGGTTGGTCTGATGAAGTAGGCATTGGTTTAGCGTCACTCGCTATGAGCGCTGGTTCGGAAGAAACCCAAGAAGAAATTTATAACAGGCTTAGAAAAGACTACGACTCGATGCAAGAAGGTTTTGCTGAAAGGCAGCCCGGAGCCGCCCTAGGTTTAGAAATAGCAGGGGCTGTTGTTAGCCCTATATCTAAAATCAAGATGGCTTCAGGTTTAACTGGGCTTATTGCCAGAGGAGCCTCAGAAGGTGCTATTTATGGGGCTGGTAAAGCAAAAGATCCAGACGACATGGGGTCAGAAGCCTTGAAAGGAGCTTTAGGCGGGGCGCTGGGAGCTGGGGCAGTAGGATCGTTTGGTTGGTTGTTCAAGAGAAAAGTACAGGCTCCTTTAGATACTCCCGAGGGTTTTGTTCCTCTGACTTTAGCAGCTGACAAAACAAAAGGATCAGGAGAAGCTTTACTCCAGACTTTCTACCGAGATGTCGTAGGACCTTCTTGGGGTGGTAAAGGATTAGTAAGAGCGCAAGAAGAAGTGACTGTTGGTCCACTCGTGGCTGCTCAGAAACTGAGACAAAAGGCTTTAAGAGACTTAAAAGACGCTACTTCTGCGGAAGCAAAAGAAGCTAAAAAACAACTAACAAACTCTTTAGATAATTTATCGGACACCCGTGTTTCTAAAAAAGACTCTATTGAGGACGCTGCCCAAGAAGTTTCTGATATTATAGCAGGAAACTACAAAGGGTTTCTAGGTAAAGACGGCGCTATCATGGCCCGAGCAACAAAAAGAATACAAAATAGTATTGACGTTAATTCAGATGCTTTTCGACTAGCTGCTTTTACCTCTTCTCTCCCAGCAGGGGCTAAGAGGGTCCAAATAGAAGATGTATTAGACGCTGGTAATCCAAATGTCGCTATGCTTCGTTTAGAAAATCTGTGGGTAGAGGAAGGTTTTAAATCTATTAAAGGAAGATCCTTTACTTTAAAACCAGACACGCTTTTAGAAGACATTACTGAAAGGGTCTCTGGAAACCCACAGCTTCAGTTATTGGCAGTCAATAAGTCAGAGGTGTCTTCTCTTGTTAAGAACAGTTTAGAGCTTTTAGCGGCAAAAAGAAACCCTAAAACTGGTAGAATATCAGGAGAAGACTTATCTGCTGTTAGAAGTGCTTTTGGTACTGCGGCAGCTACTAAGTCAGATGTTGGTGGGCAGTCTGTTCTTATGCAGAACTTATATAGAGAAGTTCAACAAGCTGTAGATCAGCAGATGAAATCTCAGCTTTCTCCTAAAGGTCTAAAGGCTTTTGAACAAGACTTAGAAGCATGGGCAACACACTCTGTTCTAAAAGATAGTGTTTTGAAAGCCTCTGCTAAAACAGGAGTCAACGGCAAGTTCACCCCAGACGAGTGGATCTCTTCCATAAAAACTAACTCTCCACGTCAGGCCAGACAAGGAAGAGGTCCTTTAAGAGCAGAGGCAGAAAGTTTAGCAGCTTTGAACCAGAGACATGAGAAAAGTATTGTCGAAGGTGCAAAAAAACTTTCTGAAAAAATGACAACTAGGAGAGAAAGAGAACTAACTCGCGTAGCCAACAAAGCCAAGACAGAAAGGTCTTTTCTTGCCGAGCAAATAAAAAAACAAAGAGCTGTGTTAAGAGATAACCCAGAAGTTTCGACCAAGTTGGCAGAAAACACACAAAGAATGAAGGCTCTTGAACAAGAGATTGAAAGCGCTGGGGAAAGCTTGGCGACACTCAGCAAAGCAAGGACTCCTGAGAACCCCTCGTGGTATCATAGTTTAGCGGCCACAGGGACTTTGGCTGGCGCTATGAGTGGGGCTGGTGTCGCAGCAGGAGGAGCAGTCGGAGGTGGTTTATCTTTAGGAGCTTCTTTAAAAGCAGGACAAGGGCTGGCTTCTCAATCAATTCAGAGAGGTTTGGCAGGTCAAGCTGCCCCTCAAGTAGCAATGCAGAAGTTTGTACAGACTCCTGTGGGCCAAGCGACACGCCAAATTTCTCCTTTGTTGGGAGCAAGGTTTGGCTCTATGCTGACACAACAGTAAAACAAAGGGGTCACTTAAGACCCCCAGTTCACTCTAAATCTCGCAACTGTTGCCGACACAGGCCAACTGCTGCGACCCTTCGGTCATGTCAGAAGCCTCTGAGATGTTCCAGTCGATAGCCTTGGGAAAATCTTTGACTAGCTTCTGGTACGTCTCTAGGTCCACTGGCTCATAAGGTGCCTGTTGGTACGTGTGTTCTGCATAAGGCAGGAAGCTGATGCCACTGACCTTGTCGAACTTGTTGTACAACCACTGCCCCACCTCTAGGAACTCATCGTCCCTGTAGTAGCAAGTCATGGACGGCTTGTGTTCACACCAGAAGTCCTGATACAGCTCCCACAGTCTGAGCTGCTCCATAGCACCCATGTCCGTAGCCACCACAGCCTTCTTAGGAGACTTAATGGGGAACGAGAAGACCTTAGTAGTAGCAGAAGTCACGTCTAGTTCCACAGGGACTCCAGAGGCCTCTAGGACACCACACAAGGGGTCTCGTGCGTCTGCTCTTACTCGTCTAATGTATTGCTCCGCATATCTAGGGTGGATGCCAGACGCGCTATCGACCAACTGAGATACAGTACCGGAAGGCTTAACAGCAGTAATGGCAGTGCTAACATTGATGCCAAGGCGTTTAGCCCAAACACGGTTAGTTTCAATAGCTTCCTCTTTAAGCTGAGTGAGCCAGTACTGTAGATCTTCACTGTTTTTCCTCCCTGACATAACTGGATGGTCCATGATGCCAGTTAGTGACACCCCTAGCAACGCTTCTTCTTCTGTGTTGTCCTTCCAGATCTTACGCAAGTACCTGAAGTCAGTCAGGGTTGCCTGTAATGTACCTAAGATAGCAGCAGCTCGTACCTTCAGCCGTAGGCTTTCCAAGGTGTCATTAGCTCGCACCACTACTTCCGACAAGTTACAGAACTGGTAAGGTCTCAGGATAATCTCTGAACATGGGTTAGTCCCGAAGTCAAAGGTAGCGTCCCTGCGTCCATTCTTTTCAGCCTGACGCTGACTAGCGACACGACTAAAGACACCTCGTTCCCCTGAGCGTGACTCGTACAGAGACTTCCACTCGTTCAAGAAGGCTTCAAAGTCAGGCTTCTCTGTGTAGCAGGCTGAGTTGTTAGCCAAGCCACGCTGGGGATTATCTACCCACCATTGCCCTGATTTGCTTCGACGTATCCTATCGTCAGTGAGGTTACTAAGACTGATGAGAGCACTTCTTCTAACCCCTCCGACAACGACGATCTGTGCAATTTTACAGCATATATCGTGGCACTCAATGGAGCTAAGTCTTCGACCTCCAGCGGATCTGAAAACATCGACCGTGAAGTGAAACAGATCAACAAGAGGTTCTGGACCAGATGCTCGACCTCCGAAAGTCTTAAGGGCTGCCCCCGCAGCTCTAACTCCAGACACGTCCCACTTTGGTACTTGACCGCTAAAGAGCATTGCGATAAGTTCTCGGTATGCTTTAGCCCATCCAATTTTGCTGTCAGCGACGTGTATAACGGTATCTGTATCATGGAACTCCTCTGCTACTTCAGGCAGCTTACTGATGTACTGACGTTCAACGCTGAAGCCCACCCCAGTTCCACACATAAGGATGTACATCATTTCGTCGAAGGCTTTAGGGTGGTCGATAGGTAGGTAGGAGCAGTTAAACCCAGCTACATTGTCTCTGTCCAAGGCTTCCCCGGCGGTCATAAGCGCCCTCATGCTGGGCATAACGCCTAGGTCATGCACAGGGACGTAAAGCTCCAAGGCTTCTTTCTCCGTGAGTTTACCCTTTGAAACCCAGAAGTCCAAGTAACGGTTCACGGTTTCTACCCATGTCTCCCGTCGTTGTTCCTCTGGTAGATACCTAGCGTACCGGGACTTGTGTATGTACTGTTGATATGCGTCCATCATAATTCGTATTCTCCTCCTGTTAGTAACGATAGTTTTAACTGGTCTAATAAGAAAGCCAGCTCGTACGTGTCCATGTTAGTGGAAACCATGACGTACTCTTCGGACTTGATGATACAGAGAGCGTCCCTGTAAGAACTCAAGTCTTCGTTTTCCGTTATGAGTTTAAACACTTCAGGCACGTTGATCCTGTCTGTGTCCTGCTTGTTTCCTCCGAAAGCCCCTTCTATTACTTTCATTCTAGCACCGCCTGTTCTTTGACCATTTTGTTTAAGTACCACTGAGCCTTTTGCAAGTCCTGTAAGCCATTCTTGTAGCGCCACCTGTGTAAATATTTTATCACATTTCCCTCACAGTAGTCAATAATGCCGTCTCCTAACTGCTGCTTGATGTAGTCAATGGCCTCTGTACCGCCTTGGTTGTAGTGCTTTGGTTTACTAACTGCGTCCCATTCTTCAGGTGTCGCTAGGTCAATACTCATCTTCGTCCTCCTCTTCAAATGCTAACTCCTCGGCAAAGTACTCTAGTCTGTTTATCAGTTTGTCCTCGAATCTGTCCAGAAGCTCCTCAGAGGTTATCTCCAGTGTTTCCAAAAAGTCTTCAGGGTCGTAAGTCCGTAGCAGACGTTCCTTAATTTCTTCCATTGTTAGAGACATCTTCTATCAACTCCTCTAGTGTATCTAATGTGTACCACGAAAGACCTTCTTTCTCACACCATTCAGACATTGTCATTTTAGAACCCTTCCTGACTTTCTTGTTAGGACCCATAAGAACAAACACAAGTCTCTGGTAGCTCTCTAGGCTGTCCCTGACTGCTTTGTACTTCTGGGTGTCTCCTTCTCTGAAGAACCCCTTACACTCGACTAGCGTGTCACTAGCCATGTGTACAAAGTCCGGCCTATAGTTGCGGTGGGTAGTATAAGGAACCGTAAAAGGTTCGTACTCAAACCCCTCCAGTACCTTCGCAGTTTCCTCCTCAAAAATACTACGAAACTTCGATTTCTTGGACTTTCGGCTCATATTTTACCTCTACTAAATAACGTGGACCTGATGAATATGCGAACCCTCTTACGGTAGGCCAGCACTGTTTTTTGTAAGAGCAGTAGGAGCATCCTATGGCGAGTTTCTGGTTTCCACTCTTTCCATCTGCGATAGGCTCGTAACATGCCTTGGGTGGCTCCTCCTGCTCCACTAGCTTTTTTATGCGTTCGATCCTTTCCTCCATATCATAGGATATTAGGTCGTACACAGGAGCTTGTGTGTCCTCTGAGTCGTACAGTAGGTAAGTCAGGTAGCCATTCTGTTTGTCCATTGCCAGCCAGCCAAACTTGGTTTCACCTTCTGAGTGAGCGTAGCCCTTGATCTGACCTATGTACCCAAAAGGGTCGTCATAAGCCAGAGTACCGTCTCTAAACTTCTTAAAACCGAAGGTGGAAGTAGACTTCACGTCAGTCACAATCCCGTCGATCCTACAGTCCATAGACCCTTTGATGCCATTGACCTCACACTTCTTCTGCTCATCTGTCACCTTGTGACCAGCAGCTCTTGTGAGGAACAGTAGCAGTTCTTCAATGATATGTCCGTAGAGGAACTTGACGTACGTAGGAGGCTGTATGTCTTCCCCTTTGTCAACGTCGTTGTACACATTCCACAGGAAACGCTCATCGCGCCCAATGTTAGACATACGCAGCTTACGCGAGTCGTCTCGGACCTCTGTGAACTCCTTACGCATAAGGTCCTTCACGTTCTCACCGAACAGCTCGATGCAGCTCTCGATGTCTACTCCTTCGGCTACCTCTTTGGTAGACACTAGGCTGTAGATGTCGTTCACTAGGTTGTACGTGTTTTTCATTTGTACTCTTCCGCTGTACTAGAGACGACAACTCTGGCCTGCTCCGGTGTGCATTTGAACCACTCGCCCCTACGTTCGTAGAGCTTTTGTAGCTCTGTGTGCGCCTGTGATTCTGCCTGACGACGATCGTTCACGTCATACCTATATTGTAACACATAATCTCTAAAAGGAGAAGAAGTTTGGTAGCCATTCAAGCGGTCTTCAGCGTCAATAGCCATACCTATCTTTACCCAGTCAGGGAAATTAGGGTTGGTAATGGCGTACACCTGACCTTCTACAGTTCTATTGTCCTTCTCTAGACTGCTAAAGGCTGCTTCCCCGAAGTGCTTATAGCGTCCCGGCTTGTATAATGGGTGTGACCTAGAAATGTACTTACCATTGACGTACATGTTTAGCTTGTTGTGGTAAGGGTTGTTATTTGGGTTATGTTTGGCGTTGTGAACTTTCATACACGAGCGGCAGCGGTGGTTTAGTCCGTCCCGAGTTGTTCTGTCTTTGGGGAACTCGCTTATAGCCTTAGTCTCGTTACAGGTGTTACAGTGTTTCATCTCAAATAGGTCTTCCTGTATCATCTTTTATCTCCTTAGTGGGTATCTGCCCATGTTGTTCCGACTTTGTACTCTCCGTCCAACGGGCATCTGAGATTAAACGCCAGACCCGCCGCCTTGAGACACTCGACCGCGAGCCAACCGAACTTCTCTGCGTCTTTTTCTGCAACTTCCGACTGGACTTCATCATGTATATTCCCTATAATTTTGTAGTCTAACTTCCAGAGCTTCGCGTAGTCGTCCAGAATCACCAGTGCTTTCTTCATTACGATAGCCCCTGCTGCTTGCAACAACGTGTTCAAAGCGGAATGTTCAGATCTGACTATGAGCCTTCTGCCGTCGAGTCCTGAGAGGTAACCTCTTGAAGACGCATTTGATACTCTTTCCTTAAGAGATGCGAATGATGGCAGATTATGGAGGAAAGATTCTCTAAGTTTTTTCCCAGTCGTTCTACCTCCTCCAGCCACAGTCCCAAGTTTTTCATCTCCTGCTCCGTACAGTAAGGCATAGATGAAAGTTTTTGCTTGATTTCTTGATTCAAGTCCAGCAAGTCGTTGATTTGCCGTGTGGATATCGCCGTTGATAATTTCATTGGTGTAGTCCTCATCTTTCATGTAATGAGCCAGCATACGCAACTCAAGACCACTAGCGTCAAAGCCGACTAACTTCTTACCCACAGGTACAGTCCAGCAGGAACGACACTCGTGTCCGTACGGGCTGTGACTTGCGGGGACCTGTGCCATATTAGGCGACTGATGCGTCATACGTCCTGTGACTGCACCGTTGCTAATGACACGTCCGTGGACCCTGCCGTCTTCCTTCACGTGTTGTAGCCATGAATTAACCTGCGCGTATCTTTTCTGTAGCATCAGGTACTCACTGACCACTTTGGCTTCAGGAAGATCGATGGTATCTAGGACTGCTTCATCGACTATTGGGTTTCCTTTTTCCGTGACTTTGTCGAAGCGAACCCCAAGGCCCGAAAGCCTCTTCGCAATTTGCTGCCTAGAGCCGACGTTAAAAACTTCAATCTTGTCCTTAAGCTGCTTCCCTGTTTTCTCTGACCAACGCTCGTGGACAATCGGGGGAAACTTCTGCTGTAAGTCTTCTTCGATTTCATTCATTCTCTCCTTAAATGTTGCACATAAGTCCCTAGCCAGAGGCTGATCTAGGGTCCACCCGTTTATCTCCTGCTGCTGAACTGAGGCTTGCACTTTATGCTCTAATTCTATGCAATTAGGGGAAAAGCAAGTCATATCTTGCATCAATTTCTGATGCACTGCTTCTGTTACGTTCACGTCCTGTATGCAGTAGTCGATCATCTCCTGTGACAACTGGGACCAATCAGTGTGGTCTCCTTTTGGGAAGCCTAAACATTCTCCCCAGTTTCTGAGAGAGTGTCCACCTGACTTACTTGGCTCGCACAAGCGTGATAAAACCAAAGTGTCTAGGACCCTCTCAGGAGCCACTGTGATGCCCCAGAGGCGTTCTAGGACAGGCATATCGTATCCTATTAGGTTATGCCCTACGACGCTCTGAGAGCCTTCTAGGGCCTCTGAGAGACTATCAGGGTCCCCGTGTACCAGTGTTACGCCGTTTTCCTTGGTCACTACGCACCAAATGGTGTCAGGAGTCAAACCATTGGCCTCTAGGTCAAGATAAATCAAAAGTCGTCCCCTACGTTTGGATTGGCTACTTCACTCATCCTGCCGGTAGCCCTATCATAAGACAGCCAGCAAGCAGGACCAGTTTCACCAGTGTAACGATTCTTGAGGACACGTACAGTTGTTGTGTTCCTGATTTCTTCGTTCTCATGCTGTTGGTCTCGCTCCATGCCTATGACAATGTCCGACAACTGGGCTATAGCCTGTGAACCCCTGAGTTCAGACAATGAGATCTTGCCTCCGTCCTCATGAGCCTGCCCACTGCTTCTCTTTAAATGTGACACTAGGAACAAGCAGACTCCGGTTTCAGCCACGAGCGTTCTGAGCTTCGTCATTATCTCGTCGATGGCCTTACGTTCGTCGCCTGACTCCTGGCTTGACACCACGATGGACAGATGGTCTAAGACTATAAACTTGCAGTCCAAGGCCTTCGCCATGTACCTAACACGTGCCAAGAGGTTGTCAGCAGAAGTAGAACCCCAGTGGTCGAACAGGTAGTACCGTCCGGTACCCATAGTGGCTTCCCAGAAGGGTCTCAGGTCGTCCACGGAAGTCTCTTCTTCCAAGTGTAGTGGCCTGTTAGCAGCCACTGACATAATGCCCAGAGTAGTCCTAGACAGATCCTCTTCTAACGCCAGGACACCTATGTTGCCTTCGCACCGCTTGAGCAAGTCGTACTCAATCTCACGGATGAACTGAGACTTACCCATGCCTGAGCCACTGGTGATGGTCACAAGTTCGTAAGGCCTGTGGCCCCTCGTGAGGGTATTCAAGCCTTCCCACGGATACGGGATGGACTTGACTTTCCTCTTTTCCACGAGGTTGTCCCACGTGTCTGTACCTGCGACGATGCCGTCTGGCCTGTAGGTCTTAGAGTTCCACCATGACTGCGTGAAGTCCTTGACACGGTTGGCTATGAGCATGTCACTAGCGTCCTTCAGAGGGAGCTTGACAATCTTTAGCTTGCTAGGGCTGAACAGGTCCTTGACTTGGTCCACCGCAGCGTCACCGGCTTTGTCGTTGTCGAAACACAGGACCACGGTCTCGTAGGACTCTAGCCACTCTAGGTGTTCCTTGACTTCCTTGGCTGCGTTGGAAGCTCCTGACCTCAGGGAAACTACGTCCCACTGCTTACCGGACATCTCGTAGACTGCCATTGCGTCCAGCTCACCCTCGGTTATCGTGATGTACTTGTTTGTTTTACACTGGTTCTGACCAAAGAACCCAACTCCAGATATGTCTCCGGTAGTGTGGAAGTTCTTGGTCTTCACCTCGCGTACTTTAGTGGAACTAATCTCGCCCGTGTCTACCTTGTAGTAAGGGTAGTGGTGACGAGTGATTTCACCTGTTGGTGAGTACTCCACAGTCACACCGAAGCGCCCACAGGTGTCCTGAGAGAGCCTCCGCTGTGGTATAGAGGACACTACACCGCCCATGTTTAGTGGACTGGTAGTGGTTGTCTTCTGTGTCGTCACTGTTGTCATACCTGTTTTACCGTTGGTGTGGTAGTCACAACTGACGGCGAAGCAATGCGCCCCACCGTCGTCGTAAATGGCTAGGGCATCCGAAGATAAACACTTCGGGCACCCCTCATGTCTAATGAATTTAGCCACCCCTAGAAGTCCGAAGAGTCACCTTCGACCATCTCTGCTTCCTCTAGGACCTTCACAGCTTCGAGGTAAGTAGCCATGCCGTGTACCGGATGGGGCTGACCCAGTTTAAACTTAAGGCGTACCTTAGAGTTATAGGGGACCTCACCTGTAAACGGTTGACCGTCTGCGGTGAAACGCTTGACCTCGTACTTAGACTTAAACTTACGCTGCTTGTTGCCTTGGTAGTCCTTGATCTTGACACCCTGTGATGCGAGGAAGGCTGCGTCCTCTTCATCAATGGTGATGGTCATAGAGTAAGCACCCGTTGACTGACCGTTGTACACGTCGTGCTGCGTTACGTTGCTGAAGTTCACGATGCCTTCAATTACTGTTGCTGTTGCTGCCATAGGAATAATCTCCGTTGTTTGCTTTTGTTTTGACCAATGATTCTCACTGACCATACTAATAGTATACCACGTTATTTCAGCTTGTGTCTACTTTTTTCACCTCCTTTGTTAAACTTATGTTTACTAATGTAGTACTACTACTGTTACTTCTCTAGTTTATTACCTAAGTAGTACTTAAGTACTACCTTAGTAGAGGGTATCATAATCTGCCGCTGGTGTCAATAGGGTTCCTCTAATATTATCAAAAAAGTTATCGTCTTCTGCTTCACAGGCGTACACACTGCTCAAGCACACTCCGCAGAGGTCGTAGAAGTCGCCACGTGGGTCCTTACGGACTAGCTCTAGGTCTTCCAAAATTTTATTACAGGCTTTGCATCTCATGTTTACTGCTCCTTTCTCGTATTGATTGTTTTGTTGATTAGTAGGTAGTTCACGTAAGGGTCTTTTGTCACACTCCCTCCCCTGTCAGGTCTGCTGTGAGTACTGCGTTGTCACCGAAGCAGTACAGGGTCACAGTGTCGCCTTTGTCGTCTGTTATGACAATGTCCCAACTGTCTTTCTCTTGTGTCCATCCCTCGTCTGATAAACATTTCTTGATTCTGATTGTTGCAGTATCGTGGACGAAAATGCTAGTGCCTATTGACATAATTATACCCTCTTAGTTAAACAGGACCAACTATAACTGATTGGCTCGTGGTTTACAAGTAGCTGGTCTATCTTCTCTGCTACTACTCTACACTCGTACTGTGCGTCCTCTGAGATTCTCTGAGACACCACACGGGCAAAGGCTGCCAGAGACCCAGTCCAGTACCATTCGGTCATCATGGACTGTGGAAGGACCATACGGGCTTGCTCAGGTGCTACCCCCTTTTCAAGCATGAATGAATAAAGGTCTTCGGCTTTGGTCATCAAGTCCCAGTAGGAATTATACAGCAAAGAATCGTTGTCAATTGTTTCATTAAGTGAACCTTGTTTCTTGTTTGGCG
>Ga0209535_1001267_pt1 | contig 17353 bp, 3 predicted proteins | sample LinPmetageLP28_FD_184041 | JGI IMG/M metagenome (GOLD analysis project Ga0209535, IMG submission 184041) | Marine viral communities from the Pacific Ocean - LP-28 (SPAdes) (version 2) | ecosystem: Environmental > Aquatic > Marine > Oceanic | place: Pacific Ocean | collected 2009-08-22 | reverse complement strand
CCACAGACATTGTCGAGGTCTCAACTAGCGATTCTTTTTCTATTGTGTATTCATTTTACAATGACAAAATAGGAACCATACTTTCGGAGATAGACTCGTTTAAAAACTTTGACAACGTTCCACGATCTCCCAAGGCGCAAACAGTTGCTGACGGAAGGATTATGTACGGAAACTACAAAGAGGGTTATCCCAACCTTGAAACAGACGTATCTCTGTCTGTGGAGTTTAATCAAGCCCCACCTCCTGGATACAGCTTCGATCTAAAGGTGGTGCCTTATCTATTCAACAAGGTCACAAATAAGATTGACGAAATTAATGGAAATGAAATTAACGCTGGATCTGGAAAAAGAATTAAAACAAATTCTGGGTTCCTTATTGACACTAGCGGTTTTCCAAACAACGTTCCTTCTGGATCCTACACCGTAGACATAACTCTTTCTCCAAGAAATAACTTTCATCTTTTTTACGGACTTGGAGACAGCCCTGTTTCCGACAACAACATAGAGGGTGCAGATGAAAATGCTGTGGTTGGGTCCACCCCTGACTTTAACTCTAAAACCAGGGAAAGAGGTCGCGGGGGCATTGGTGCTGTGTCGCAAGACATGGCTTTGAGCACAAATGCCTTTCAGGGACAAAATGATAATGGGTCAGGTCCCACTTGGAGGTCAAGTAACTCGGTTTCCGAAAACCAGTTTGACGTTGGAAACAGTTACTCGTCACCTCTTATTCTAAAAGGTGAGCCTGTTTTTTTGAGCACCACTATTCGGGTTGACTCCTCAGTGTCAAGGGAGGATTTTTCAAAAGCTCTTCTTCATGGCCTTTGCGGGCTCAGTCCCACGTCCAATCCTATTTCGACTGTAGGTCAGCAGATATCTCCTACATTCACTAACGATGAATACTTTAAGGAGGTAAGCTATGATTTAGGCCTTCAGGACAACTCTGAATTTTCTTCTGACGATTCATCGCTGTCCAACATGGTTACCGCTTGGTCTAGAACCAATAAGTTTCAGTCAGATGGTGCGGGTGGAGGGACGGTTTTGCCCAGGGAAGCTGCAGCTGGGGGGTTCTTCATTGTGAATAAGGCTACAATGAGATTTGTCACAGAGCCCGCCAAGGGGTACAACTCTGAACAGGAATCCACAATTTACAAGTATAACGGAGGGTCCGATACTGGATATGGGGTAATATTAAGTTTTGCTCACGCAAAAGACGTTGAGTGCAAAACCGTGGTCCCCATCCCTGACGGCAAATGGGCTTCTGCCGCAGACCCTTCGATAGCTGGTTCGTCGCTAATTTTAGAAACAAATAACGCTTCTAACACCAAAAAAGCAAGAAGGTATTTTGCCATGGGCTCTGGGAGGTGGGACTGGAGGGAAGATGAAAGTGGTAATAAAAAGATTTCTTGGCCATCATGCAGGAGGATGTGGAAGACGCCAGATGGAGATTTTAATGGTCCAGCATATCTGCAGCATGCAAGTAGCTCCACGCCTTGTTTTGGTGAGACCGCAACAACGAGTAGTGGGGCAACAGTTAATCTTTCTGGGGCCAACTTAACGAATGCAGGGGCGGATGCAGGCTTAAGCTGTCAGGTTCCTGGGGACGACGGATATCACCCAGCCCCTATTGATAAGTGGTTAATTTTAGGCAGTGAAGAAAGCGACGTTTTGCCTAATAATTTAAATCAGGCCTACTGGAACGATAAGGGGTTTAGGGTTAATTGCGACGTCCCTCATTCAACATTCAGCGCAGAAGATTTTCTTGTTGTTGGAGACCCATCTGATATGTTGGGCTCGATTAGTAGAGACTATTGCGGGCAAGTTCAGCTTCCAAACGGCGCTGGTTTTTTTAAGCTTGGAAGGGATATACCGTTTAGCCTGCCCTTGGCAGATACTACTATCGACAGCTACCTTGAAAGGGGTACTTTTTCTTTGATAGACGGATCTTTTGGTCCAGGCGGTATGGATGGTTTTGGCGCAAGGGTGTTGAATAACAGAGAAGACAATAGTATTTGGGGCGACCCTCTTGCTTATGGCTATCACTCTGGATCTATAATAGACAAAAACACTATTGGAAGAATGGCCAATGGCTTTGGATCCGTAACTAACTTCTCCTTACTTGGATTTAGAGACAACCTCCCTGGCCTTCAGTTAAACGAAATAGTTAACGCAAACATATCTACACGTCCTGAATTATTTGGGGGTACTTACAATAGCCCTAGAAGTGAGCTCAGAGGAACGTCTTGGGCTCCAGTGCTAGGAAGACAAGCGAGTATGCCTAACGACGCCTCTCCTTCGGACATAGGCTTTTGGTCAGACTATTACAGCTCAGGGTTTTTGCTAGGTGGTATTGAAGACAAAAGGCCTGGTTCTTATTACAACAATCAGCTAAGCTTTAATGACAGAAAGCTACAGGTAACTTTTTCCTCGGCTCCTTCTACTCAGTCAAGGGGGGCATCCATCCCCATTGGATCATCCACCATTAACACTAGCTCAGATTCACTTGGATACACCTCATACAAAACAAAGGCTAATCACGAGTTTGGGCTGGTTTACTACGACGAGAGGGGAAGGCATGGTGCTGTTCAGCCCTTAAGCTCTGTTTACGTTCCTGGTTACGACGACTTAGATCGAGGGGAAAGCTACGATGGGGCTGCCAAAATTGTAATGCAAATAAATCACGCCCCTCCTTCGTGGGCAAAGCACTACAGGGTTGTTTACGGTGGTAACAGTAGCGTTAGCGAGTTCATTCAATACACGGCGGAAAACGCATTTGTTCCTTCAACGGGTCCCAATAAGAATAGAATATACGTGTCCCTAAATCACCTTCAGGGTAGTGAAATTTCTTATGCAGAAAACTATGGGGCGGTAAGTCAGGATGACAATTCAAAAGACATATACAAGTTCGCTGAGGGGGACAGACTTAGAATTATAAATTACTCTACAGCCAGTGGTGAAGTCTCAAACACTCCTTTTGATTTTGACTTTAGGGTTGTGGGGTATGAAATTCTTTCACAAGACATGGAGGATCATCCATTTCCTGTGGGTGCGGAAGGAAACCCCAGGCTTAATGGTGAATTTGTAGTTCTTGAAAACAATGAAGACGCAGATGGATTTTCAGTCTTTGACATAAAAGATTTCACGGACTTTTGGGGAAACAGGTGTCTTTTTGAAATATATAGGCCGTTTAGCGCACAGGGAGACGAAGCAAGAAGATACTTTGAGACAAACTACGGAGGAGAAATTATTGCGGGGGACAGCGGACTGACTCATCAGTTCAATACCATTAAAATGACCAAGGGTGATGTGTTTTTTAGGGGCACACCCATGAACGTTCAAACTTTTGCCGATGGCGACTACTCGTCTCTTCTTTCAGACACCGACGAAGAAGGAGGGGGTACTGAATCTGCATCTAACTTTGTTCCGTACTATGTTGAAACAGAAGGATTTACAGATCTTTACGAATCGAAGTCTAAAAACTACGGAAGAGTTCACTTTGCAGACAGGTTTGCTAGTGAGGTGACAAGGGGTTCAAGTATTTCTTTTTCAGAGCAGACATCTCAGGGAAGCTACGACTTAAGGTATTTTTCCTTTCCTCAGATTGGAAGCTTTAAGGACCTTCCTGTAGTTCACGGGGACATTGATTACCTTGAGTTTGAAGGGACGTATATAATGTCTTTCAATAACAATAAGCTGTACAGAATACCTGTGAGCAGGGACATTCTGCAAACGGGCGGAACTGACGCTATTGTTGCCAGTCTCAAGGTGCTAGGAAAGGAGTCTGTTATTCCTTTCGACGGCGGGTCTTCTGGAAGGCCAGAATCCATTGTCTCGGTTAACAACGATTTCTTTTTCTTTGACGAGAGAAACGAAAGATTGGTTATGATTACTTCTGGAAAATCCCCAGTTGTCATAACAGACATAAATACCGACTCGTACTTTAGGGAAGAGGTTAAAAAATGGAAGGCGTCTGGGGCGTTTAAGGCGCCCATAGGGTACGACCCGTCTAGATCTGAGCTAATATTTTCGTTGCATGACGACGGTGAAAGCACTGAAAGGCTTCAGTATACTGACGCTCAGAATAAGATGATTACTATGGCCTTTGATCTCAAATCAAAAAAGTTTTGGAAGACAAGGTATACGTTTACAAGCCCCCACTATTCAAATCTAAATGAGTGCCTTGTTTCCTTTCACAAGGACTTAAGCTCTGCTGACAACTATGTTGTACCATACATTCACGACACAGAGGCTTCTAGAAACAAGTTTTTTGGAAAAACGGAAAGATCTAGTCTTTGTGTTTCGTCAAATCAAAATCCCTCAAAAGTAAAAGAGTATAACGTAATTATGCTTGACTCTGATTCAAGATGGGAGGCCAATGTTTACACAAAATCAGCCAGTGCCACTATACCTAAAGAAAGTTTTAAAAGGTACAACGACAAGTGGTACTCGTCAATAGACTCATTCATTCCAACCGTGTCTGGCAATGGAATCAATAGGGCTAAGTCCTCTGATGTGACCTTAAAGACAGCGCCTATTTCAGAGTCAAACGTAAAAACTTACAATAACACAATATTAAAGACTCAGTTCTCAGGACCTAAAAGTTTCCTAAGGGTAGGTGACGAAGCAGAGATTCGTATTCCTATGCCAACAAACTCTGGATTTTTTAAGCTTCCAACCCCCGTGGGGAAAAAATCAAAAATGTATGAGTCTTTACAGGGGGAGTCATCTATGTACCCTCTTGGCCATTATGGGGTTCATGGGTTACAGCTTGGGGCATACGTGCACGGCGAGGAAAAAGTAGACAAAACAACTTCAAACCTAATTGTTAGATTTCCATTTCTTTCGATTACAGGGTTTGCTTCTTCGAACGGCATGTCAGACGTTTCTTCAAGACTAGAACTCATTCAGGACGGAGACACTTTTGTTTTGGATCAAAGTCAAAATGACGTGACGGGCACAAGAATATTTGATTTAATATTTGCTCCATTTTATTCAACAAAATTTGGAATTGGAGCCGAAGAGGTTGGATCTATAAACAGTTTGATTGCAGTCGATGAAGGCGATCCTTTAGACTCCGTAACTGTTATATCTGAACTAGAGTGGGATCTAGATGAAAATGGAAATGTCGGAACTAGTGACCTTCTTCTGCTTCTTAGTAGTTTTGACCTTGACTATGTCACAAGTGACCTTCTTGCTCTTTTGAGCCAGTTTAGTCAAACCGAAGAGGTCCAGGAGGGAGGGACAAGCTTTGAAGTCATTAGCGATGTCACAGAGGCTGCCTTTAACAACCTATACAACGGGGAAAGAAAAAACATACACGTAGCCTATCAGCCATCACTAAACACTCAGGAGCTGACTGGAAGGTACTTAAAAGTAGAACTTGTTTCTGACGACGTAAGCGATGACGCGGAGTTGTTTGAAATAGGTGTTGACTACGACAATAGAGTTAAGTCAATGTCAAGGGCAAGAAAGCCTCAGGTGAGACAAAGAAAAAAGAAGTAAATTTGCAAAAAGAATAACAATGCCAGCATTTATAATAGCAGCAGGGATTACGCTTGGCTCTCAGCTTTGGGCTAACAACAAGAGAAAAAAAGCAGCTGAAGAGGCGGAAAGGTTGCTTCAAGCCCAAGTGGACGCGAGAAATAATCTAATTCAAGGATACAACAACGACCTGGATGAACTCATGCAAAACTTTGAGGATGGAACTCTTCCTGTTAATAAAGTTATTCCCGAAAAGGGCAAGGTAGGCGGAAGCGCTTACGATGCTCTTGAGACCGCTAAAAGCGATCAAGCGGTAGAAAACATGATTGAGGTAGGAGAAGACAATGTGGCCCAAGCGGCAAACGTTTCCGATCCTCGCATTAAACAAGCCGTTCTTAACAAGGCTCACAAGGACAATATTAGAAATATTGACAAGGCTCAAAATGACGCTCTTTCCAGGGTTGCTCAGGCAGAACAAAGCCTTGGGACAATGGAGACAAAGGTGGAGGGCGATTACGCTTCCGCTAAAAACCAGGCAGAAAGTCAGTATGCTCAGCAGACTCAGGCGTACCTTTTAAATGAGCAAAACAGGCTCAACAGCCTGCTGGCTCAGCAAGGAGAAAATGTGTTTGATGCTGAATATCAATCAGGAACTATGGTGCCATTTGCACAGGCTCAGAATGCAGCTGATTTTGCAGGGGCTGCAGGGGAGGCTGCGGGGGCTGGATACACTCACTATGCTGAAGAAGGGTTTAAAATGCCAGAAAAATCTGACATGGACCACTTTGCAAGGTTTCAAGAGATGATGGGAGGCTCTGAAGCTAGTGTCTCTAGAATGGGACTCACCGAAGAGGAATTAGCCTTAGCTGCCGAGAAGTACAAAAAGAAGAGAGAGGACAGGAGGGATGAACGAGATTTTAAAAAAAGGCAAAGGGGCGAGGGTGGTCTAGCAGACGGAGGATACACCAAGGGAGAGTTTAATCATGGAGACCCCAACAAGCCTGAGACAGGAAACGATCAAGTCCTTCTGGATCAAGAGGATCTAAAAAAAGTTATGGATCAGGGAGGTGTCAATAGCTTTGATGAGCTAATGGAGGTTGTTCCTCCTCAGGTAATAACGACTGGTGGTGAGATAGTAAAAGATCAGGATAATTCTTCTGACGAGGAGGATATGACCGACGCTACAGACATATCCAATCCTCTTAAAATTGAAGACATAGATTTTAAGGACAAAATAACTGCTGAAAAAGCTATGAATGACGTACTTTTAGCAAAAGATGGAAAGAGGCTGTTTGCCAGCAAAGGAAAGAAAAATGCTAAAAAAACTCAGGAAGACGTAAGAAAAGCCGAAATGCTTCTTGCCGCATACAACAGACTTCTTTTGAGTGAACCACAGTTTCAAGGATAATGCAAAACTATTTAGAGGATTTCCAGCGCCTTTCGGGGCAGATAACTGCTTCGGCTAGGGGCGGAATTAGCAAGGGATTTGAGATGATGTCTGAGTTTGATAGAGCTCAGACTTTGAGCGCTCAGAAATCTGCAGAAGCAAGAAGAAAGCAAGAGGGAGATCTGTACAAGAGTTTGTACAAGGATAGAAAAACTATGTTTGCGTGGCAAACGAAAGACATTGATTCTCAATCTAACGCCCTTGTTAGTGCTTGGGAAAATCAATCTCTTAGCGACGAAGAAATGATGAGGGAGATTCAGGGGATAAATACTGCCTCTGAGGAATATCATAAGTTTTATGAGGCGGCTATGGGTGACCCAGATGATCCTGGAAACTCTGGCACATACTACGGAAACATTAACGGCATTAAAGAGTGGAGTGGGTCTGGAGTAAACCCTTATGCTGATCAGGACCAGATACCCGTTGGGTTTCAGTCTGGAAAAGAAGGGATTGCGGCTATGTCTAATGACAGGGAAAGCAAGCTTCAACAAATGGGTATGGGGCTAACGGGGTCAGATCAGTGGATAAAGGGGTATCACGACGAGTTTGGAGAGTGGCAAATGGTTTTTGGAAATCCATCTGACGAGACCACCTGGAAGACTATACCCAGAAAGGGCGTGTATGGTAAGCTCCCAACGACGGGGGCTTTTGTTCCTGAGCTTGCACATATAAATCTAAGGACAATGCCTGAGGTGGCTTCACAGTCTCAAGTTAAAAACGTTGTAGGTCAAAGAGAAAATGTTGACGAAGGACTAAACATGTGGTTCAACAATGAGCTTGCCACAAACAAAAAGTTTAAAAGGGAAGTGTGGGGTCAATTTGGAGAAGCATTTTTTGGAGACGACGAAAGCAAACTAAAACAGTCCAAGGACCGATGGTTGACTGAAGGTCTAATGGATATACCTTACGACCCATCCACCTACTCTTTGGATTTTTCTGGTATTGACGCTGGTTACGAAGAGATGGTTAACGCGGCCAAGGATGAGTTTTCAAAAAGCTATAAAGATCAAAACAGTAAAGATCTTGAGCCAACAGACTCACAGGCAACATCTGGTGACAACAAGATCGTCCCTGTAGAGTTTAACCATGCAGACGCTTTTGAGGATATTTTCCGTCAAACCAATCAGTCAGGTCCAGTAGTACCACAGCTTTCAATGTCTATGGAGGACTTTGATCAGCTCGAACCTATGGTCGGAACCCCCTCAGGCATTACACTCAATCTTGGGTCGGACAAACTTGTTGGCGCAACAATGGTAAACAGGGGTCCAGAGGGAGATATAGGCAAGCTGGTTGGTCAGTACAAGCAGACAGAAATTGTTGAGGTTCTTGACAAATCTAAAATGTCGCTTCAGGAGGCGGCTGAGCTCAGGGCTCAAGGCAAAGATTGGATTGTTCAAGACGCAATGATGAATCAGACCGAAGATGTATTTTACTACAAGGTTCTTAATGAAAGCGACACTGAGTCGTTCTATAAAGCACTTGGCGTGTCTATGAAAGCACCGCAAGGAGAGGCCCTCGACATGGGTCGTAAATACATGTTGGAGAAGTACGGAATTACATCTTAAATAGATAGAAATGGCATTAGGAGCAGCAGTTCAAGGTCCCTCAAGAGAAGAGTCACTGGTAAACAACTCTATTGACACCTTTATCAAGGGTGGCTACGGTTGGGATCAGATGCGTAATAGGCTTGATCAAGAGTACCTTCAAGACGTATGGGAGCCTATTTACAACAAAAGAAGGGCTGAGACGGATGCTGGGGCTGGTATTGTACCTGACCTCACTGAAGATCAAATAGAAGAGGTTGACGCTCAGGCTGTTGAAAACAGATCTGAAATTGATGACTCATGGCTAGAGGGTAAGCTAGGCGCTAGACCAAAGGGCGTGGTAACCGACGCGATGCGATGGGCCAACTCAGAGCCACAGGCGCCAGTGCAGCCTCTTCCACTTCTGAAAGTATCTCCAGGGTCAAAGGGAGAGCTTGGGGAGCCTGAAAGGTACTACGATCCATCCATGGAGCAGTCTTATATGGATAATGCTGAGGGATGGAACATGATGGTTGAAAGATCTAAGTCCGACTTTGAAGATTATCAGCTATCTCTAAAACAGGAAAGGAAGTGGGTCAATGAAGCAAACACCCTTTTGACTTCTGAAAATCAAAGACGTCAAGAGGACAAGCTTGACGAACTTTACTACAGGGGCGTTGAGTACGATCAGGGCAATGTAGATCAATACGTAGAGGCTCTTGAAGCGGGTGATTTGTCTCAAGAACAATTTGATGCCGCCTTAAAGTCCATCAATGCTCAACCTCAATCCTTTACATGGAACACCTTTCGTGGAGAAAAAAGGAACAAGGGCAACATGCACATTGGGGACACGGGCTACCTGCAAATTTCGGAGGAGCTTCAGAACTTGACTCCAGAAGAAAAAGAAGCAAGAAGGTCAGAAGATCCTACCTATGTGTCCTTTATGGGCGAAAATCTTTTCGGGTACGATGAAAGTCCCCTAGAGATAATAAACCGATTTAAGAAAAACTTTCCAGGTAAGAGCAATGCTGAACTGCTGAGCAATGAGAGATACGAAGATTATAGAAAGGCGACTCAGGAGTTTGTAAGAAGATCTTCTCAGTACGACACTTTTTACATGAGCTCAAAGCTTAGGGACTACATGCTTGAAAACACATTTGAAGGTCAAGACAAGAGTCAACTCGCTGCAGCTGAGCAACATGTATTTGATCAGTTTGGGATTAGAGTAGATTTGACGTCCGACAATCAGGTGGGTGTTGATAACAAAGGTGTAATCGGAGATCTTTTGGTTACCCAGGGGATTGGAGGGGTTAACACTGCAACAAGTCTTATGGGTAATGTATCAGCATTTCTAGACTTTTTTACAGACGCATTTGGAATGGATGAGGCTGACTTTTCCGAGGGAGCTAAAGCCTTTTATAACTTAGCTCAAAACGAATTGCTTCCTGACTTGCGAAATGCAAGAAATCAGTATCTCTTTACTAGGGACCTTTACGGGAAGTTCGGAGAGTCCCCCTTGGCCAATGCGGACGATATAGCAAATTACGAAATTAGCGCCTTAAACGCCCTTGCTGTTTTGGTTGGTGGCGGAGACTCTTTTGCTAGGCAGGAGTTCATGGAGTCGCAAGAAAGCACCATTCAGAACACTTACAACAGAGCTGTTGGACTGACTCTTACTGGCGGTCGAACACTGTCTGGATTTGGCAAAGGCGTTTTTGGAACAGGGAAGGCCCTTGGTCTTACAGAGGCATCTGCAGGGATTTTTGGTGGAGTTTCTGCATACGGTCAGAAATATTTAGAAATTACTTCTGATCCAAAAATATCTTATCTGTACAACAACTACACCTTAAACGGTGAAACAGAGATGTCTCCCAGCGACGCAAGGAGCATGTTGGTTTCGGCTCAGTTCGATGACCCCTCCTCTACCTATGAGTCTATCGGAATAGACGTAGAAAAGAACAGCTTTAGGATATACGGTCACGCTATTGGTGAAGGACTGGCTGAGGGTGTTCCAGAGGTAGGAATGAACCTCCTTTCATCTTACTTTTTTAATTTTGGAAATGGAACTATTTCTGAATTGGGTTCAAAAAGGCTTTTGGATCTTGCGGGAGGATATCTTCTTTCTCAATCCGTAAACATTCTAGAAGAGGGCCTTACTGAGTGGATTACAGGGGTGTCTCAGCGATACGTTGACGCAGTTGTGAGAGGGGAAGACCCCAACTGGGGAGGCATATTCGAAGAGTCAAAGCATGACTTTCTTATGGGGGCATACATGGCTCCTCTTGGAGGGGCTCAAACCACAGCCATTGGAGCCGTCAGGCAAGAAAAAATGATAGCCGACGGGTTGAAGAACAATCCTCTTTGGGTTAAGTCATACAACCTAAATCAAATCTACAGAAACAAAGTAAACAAGCTGAGCGATGAAGCAAAAGAAATTGCCAACAACAACAAGCAGCTTATGTCTACAGAAATTTCTGAGTCATACAGAGCGTCACTTGAGAGAAGAAATCAGGAGCTATACAACAACCTAAGTAATAAAAACAAAGCTGGAGTAAGAGAAGCGGATGCCCTTTTGAGAAATCACGAAAGCACCGCCTTGAGCATACTTGCTGTCAACGGAATGATGCAAAGGGCATCTGCAGAATATGCCGAGGCTGGCAAAATTGAAGACGAGGAAACTAGATCTATGGCTCAGGAGCAGATAAAGTCTAGAATGGAAAGCCTTGCCTCTAGGTTTGAAGAGCTTGAAACCGAGGCTGCAGAACTCCTGAAGACTCCAGTTAAGCTTGTTGTTCGGGACGGACAGGGGAATCAGTCAGACGTTGTGATGACATCTAGGCCCCTTAGCCCAAGAGAGGAGTCAGAGTCTTCGGGGCTTACCTCGATGTCAGACGAGGAGACCGCCTCCCTTCAAAATGAATCCGAAAGAGAGGCAAGAGAGTATGATGATGATCTTGACTCACAGATTGAAAAGGAGAGAAGCGCCTTAATCATACTTGGGGCCTCGGCTGACGGATCTCTTATGACCGAAGGATCTGTTGATGAATCATTGTATCAAGAGGGTGTTCTTGAGCTAATGAAGGTAATTGCACCAGGACTTACTCAAAACGCAACAGTTGTGGCTCACGCCAGCAATGAAGCCTTTGACAACGACCCTGAGGTCGTGTCTGAAATGCAGAGAAGGGGTCTTACCGCATCGCCCAACGCAATGGCTGTCATTGACAATGACGGTAACATTCAAAGAATTATAATTAAGCCTGGAACGTCTCAGGCTCAAGCTATGCACGAACTTGCTCACGGGTCTCTTAGAGAAGTGTTTAACAATAATGAGCATAGAAAAGAGCTTGTGAGGCAGCTTGTTTCTCTTGGAAACAGAAGAGGAAATAGTCAGCTAGGAGCATGGCTTGACTCAACTCTTGTTGAGTATGAACTCACTTCCGAGCAGCTTAACGAGGCGGGTAATCCTGATATATCTAAGCTTACCGCAGAGCAGCAGGAGGAGCTTATTGTTGGGTTCCTGACTTCCGTAAGCTCAAACAAATGGGAAGGAACAGGTGGCCTAGACATATCTTTTGAAGGCACTAGGCTTGAGTCACTATCATCATCTTTCTGGCAGGCAGTAGGCAGTGTTTCACCTCTTGCCAAAAAACTGAGAGTTGGGAACAGAGCAGGCCTTGGGCAGGTTGCTTCTAGATTTAAGGCAGCAATGCCTAAGGCTAAAAGGACTTCAGTCAAAGACGTTATTGCTCCAGGGGTGACCGATTCTACTGTAACTAAAGATCAAGAGGCTGCTCCTTTGGTTTCAAAAAAGGGACCATCCACTGTTGGAGAAGTTCTCAAGGCGGCTGAAGACAGTCAAGAGGTAAAAGTTTCTCCAGACGTCCGCTCAGAAGATGTTGGCAGGGGGGTTACCCCTGTCGTTGAGGAAAAAGAAGACAAGAAGCCGTTTGTGTCTGAGCCTCAGTCAGACACAGAATCGGACGCAGAATATTCGTCTAGGCTTGAGCGAGAAGCAAGTGATCTTCTTGGAGACCTTGAGGGTCTATCTACCCCCGAAACAGACGCTATGTCTCAAGAGACGGAGGGATTGACTGGCAATGTGCTTTCTAGGCAAAGAGAAAGAAGGCAGGATTGGCTGTCAGGCAAAAAGGTTAAGGCCGTATACAGAAACAAGTGGGGTCACGCTAGGGTATTTGAGATGGTTGCAAGCGACTATTTTCATTTCAGAAATTGGCACAACAAGGTTACTGGAAACGGTATTCAGCCATTTGAAAGCATTTCTTACACTGATGACAAGGGGAACAAAAGGGTCATTAACCCACCAAAACCTCGAACAGACAGACAGGGGAATGCTATTAGCATGAAGCCTACCGACATTAGATTGATGGACCAAAAGTTTGCTGACTCAAAAAGAGCAATGGGGCGTGCCAAAAAAAGATCTGAAGGAGAGCGTTCGAATAGGTTTGAAAGAATCAGTGAGCTTCTAAAAGAAAACAACCTTACTCACAAGGACATAGGAATAAGTCCTTTTGTAGGTGGAAGCACTTATGCGCAGCTTGAAGAGGCAGAGGTTAACCTTCAGGCCATGATTTCTGAGGAGCCAGGGTCTACCTACCCCCTCGGACCAATAGTTCCAGACATGCCTGCTGCGGGTCTTTACGGTGAAATGGCCCCAGATACATGGGATAACTACGTATCTGGAAGAAAAAAAGGCTACCTGTCGGTCAATAGGGATAAGCCAAGAAGGGTAATCAAGGGTAAAAACGGAAAGTTTATTGCCACTCAAAATCGAAGGCTAAATGTTTCGGACGCTATCAATGATGGAGCTATTGAGCTACACCCCACTTTTGTTGAATTTCTTAAAACCCTAGATCCAGAAACTCCAGTATTTGCGGTGGTTGAGAAGTATGCTCCTATTGAGCCATCCGAAGTTGAAGTTTTGGTGGGTGGTAAAATGGTTTCGTTTTCTGTTGAGGGAGGGGCCTTTGCCCCTGTTGTCGATTTTCAAGACAAAAAAAGAGATAACGGATTTGCTCCAGGAACGGATCAAGTCGCTGCGATTGCAAACTCAAAAAAGGGTCAAAGAAACAGGGCCTTCAACGTAGCCGTAACGCAGTCGCTTGAGTTTGAAAGCCCTGTGTCTGGAAACATTCCCAGCAAAGCAATAATACTAATTAAAGATCTGGCTGAAGACAACCCTCTCGGGGACAAGTCTGTTGCGGATGGCATTTTTGCAATGATGGAGGAGTTTGCTTCTCAGGGTGACGATCAGGCTCTCTTGGTGGCTTCCTCTTTAAACAGCGCTTTAGCTTCTACTTTTTCAAAAGGAAGGGGGCAGGGATCAATAAAGATTGAAAGGGGTCAAGACGTTTACGAGGTTGCCGATGACGAACAGCTTCAAGCTGTAGGATTTGCCGTGGAGGGAACAAATGCAAATCCAACCTTAAGAATAGATGTATCAAGCCCCGATATAGCTAGAGAGGGAGTCTCAAAATTTAGAGAGTTGTTTATAAACTTTAGGGGTAAAAACTACATTCAAGAGGTTGACAACATTTCGTTTGACACCAGAAAAAACATTGTTTCTCATGCGCTTCTGCAAAAGAACCTAGGCGGGAAAAAGGCTACAACACTTGGATTCCCATCTCAAGAACTGATTCTTGATATAGTAGGGGTAGAGGAATCTTCTTCAAAAGAAAGCGGGGCTGACATCAGCTACGCTATTGAGATCGACATCAACAACGCAAAAAAGGGTCAGTTTCCTTCCAGCAAAGGAAGGCAATACAATCACTATGTGTCTGGATTTAATACCCTTCATGTATTTGACAGCCCCGTATCAGAGACGGAGGTTAAGAAGAGAATGGTTAGGGTTGACGCACAGGAGGGAACCGAAACTTTCGGTGGAGCGGTAGAAGCCATGGCCTCTGGGTACAAGGGAAGGCTCATGTCTAGAAACAGAGCTGGAAGAATATATCACCACGGTGCTTCTTGGGAAAAATCTACAGAAACTGGATACGGTAGAGCTTTGTCCTCTATTGCGTTAAAGCTTCAGGATAAGTATTTTGACGTTGTGATGCTTCAAGACGACGTAGAAAACTTTAAAAATTCAAAACTAGCTGAAGGTCAAGACTTTGACTTGGGTGTGGATTTGATGTATGGTCGTGCAGCATATAGGCTTGAAAGACTTGAAGAGGCTCAACAGCAGCTTAAGGACAGGATGGACAAGTTTGGAATAAAGTCTGACGACCTGTCTACTTACCTTTACGCTAAGCACGCAAAGGAAAGAAACAGGCAGATCAACAGGCTAAACCCTGATCAGCTATCTGGGTCTGGTCAGACAAACAAGTGGGCTACCGATACTGTTTCTAGACTTGAAACCTCGGAAATGAAGCAGTTGGCTGAGATTGTTTACTCAATTATAGCCAACACTAGAAAGACTATGGTTGAGTATGGCCTTGAGCCTCAGCAGAAAATTGATGCGTGGACCGAGCTCTATGATTTCTATGTCCCACTTGGCGGTCTTGCTACTGACGAGCTTGACGAAAATAATATGACATACCCTACTGGAGGCGCGGGCATGGCTGTCTATGGGAGTCTGATAAGAAAGGCCAAGGGAAGAAAGTCTGAGGTTACTGTAAACGTTATTGCTCAGGTGATCATGCAAAACGCAATGGTCATTCAGGCTGCAGAAAAGAATAAAGCTCTCCAGCGCTTACACGGATTGGTTAAAAACAATCCCAATCAAAAAGTATGGGCGATTGTAACCTCTAAAAATCCTCTTACTGCCTTGGATGACAATGGCCTGCCAAGGCAGATGACTGTGGCGGAGATGCAGAAAAACCCTCACCTTGTTCCAGTAAGGATTGACGGGAAGCAGGAGTTTATTTACTTTAAAAGCAAGTCTTATGCAAACACTCTTAACGGTGCAACAGTAGAGCGGGCAGGGTTTATTACTCGTTCTTTGAACTCTGTTACTGGGTGGCTAAGAAACATGCTTACTATTTATGACCCGAACTTCTTTATAAGCAACTTTGCTAAAGACTTTCAAACGGCTATTCCAAATGCTATCGCAGAAGCGGAGATGGAGGGCGGAAACATTGAGGGCATCGGAAATGTAATGGAGTTTACTGGAAAGGTTATGAATAACATCCAGAAGTCTCTTCGGTCTTTGTTTAAGAATGCGGCCTTTGGAAAGGACATGGACCCTATGATTGAGGAGTATCACAGGGAGTGGGAGGCTGCTGGAGGTAAAACTGGATGGGGTTACACTAAGGACATCCCAACCCTCATTTCAGAGCTTGAAAAAAAATCAGGCGCTAAGGGTGCTTTAGAATACCTAATGGGATCTCCTAAAAAGTTTGCTACTTTTGTAGAGGGCATAAATGATTCTTTTGAGCAGGCGACAAGACTTGGGGCTTATATAGCTGCAAGACAAATGGGCGTAAGCGTAGAAAGAGCAGCACAGCTTTCAAAAAACGTTACAGTAAACTTTAACAGGGGCGGTGAGTGGCAGTTTTTGAATGCTACCTACCTGTTCTTTAACGCGGCTATGCAGGGTAACGCTAGGCTCTTTAGAACGATGTTCTACATGAAGGACGTCAGAAAAGAAAATGGTGAGCTTGATACGTGGCATAAAAGAGTTTCTACTCCTCAAAAAATTGCATTTGGAATGGCAACGTTTTCTGGTTTAATGACCATGATAAACTTAGCAATGTCTGGATCGGATGACGAGGGAGACGGTGAAATGTGGTACAATAAGATTAGTGATTACGAAAAAGAACGCAACCTAATTTTCATGCACACTGATGGGAAAAACTACACCAAGGTTCCTCTTCCTTATGGATACAACATATTTAATAATATGGGCCTTGTTGCCTCTGAGGTTACTTCTGGGAATAGAGAAATGTGGGACGGATTGAGCTTTTTGTTAAACTCAGCATTTAGCTCCTTCTCCCCCATTAGCTTTGGACAAAGCGACGACGCATTCACTTACACGACTAAAGCAGTTGCTCCTACAATCGTTAAACCTATTGTAGAGATTGCTGCTAATGAAACATACTTTGGATCAAATGTGTACACGGACCGACTCCCATTTGATGACACCCCTTACTCTCAGCTGGCGTTTAGGTCACCTGAGTTTCTGCGGGAGTTTTTTGAATGGATAAACGAGGCCAGCGGAGGCAGCAAGTACACGTCGGGCGACTACGACTACAACCCAGATATGGTTTGGTATCTCTTTGAGTTCTTCATAGGAAGCGCTGGAAGGTTTGTAGGAAACACTGGAGAGCTTGCTAAAAACATGTATGAAATGAGCAAGAACTCCTACGCCATTGCGCAGCAGGATGGGCTTTCATACGACGACTGGAAAAACATTACCGCTGGATTTAAAAATGAAAGCAAAATTAAAATGGAGCCAAACTCTATCCCCTTGGTTAGAAAGATTTACGGGTCTCCATCTAAGTATTTTGATCAGGATCTTTTCAGAAACAACGCTATGAAAATAAAGCAGTTGAATGAAGAGATGGATAAGAGTTTAAGAAGAGACGACCCTAATAGATACGCTGGGGTTAGATCACTTTACAGCGGGTTGATTAATATCAATAAAAGGCTAAAAACTATAAGAAGCAGAAGACGATTAATAAGGGACAAAATGGACATTTCTTATACCGAAAGGTCTAATCAGCTAAAAGATCTTGAGGAAATGGAAAGACTACTAATGGCACAATTCAACGGCAGATATGAAAAACTCAGGCAAGAAGATTAAGGACACCAAGCTTGGGGCTTGGCTTAAGTCAAAGGCACCCAACGTTTTAACAATTATGGGTGACGCCCTTCCAGACAGGGGCGCATTGGGTGTGGTTAAGAACCTACTTGCAAACGAACCCGATGTAGACCCCGAGGAGGCTAAG
>Ga0209535_1001266_pt1 | contig 17362 bp, 24 predicted proteins | sample LinPmetageLP28_FD_184041 | JGI IMG/M metagenome (GOLD analysis project Ga0209535, IMG submission 184041) | Marine viral communities from the Pacific Ocean - LP-28 (SPAdes) (version 2) | ecosystem: Environmental > Aquatic > Marine > Oceanic | place: Pacific Ocean | collected 2009-08-22 | reverse complement strand
TATGGGTCAAGGGGCATCTCAGCCCGGTGCGACTGTACTAGGATCTGCTGTTGGAGCCATGCAAGCTCCAGCCGATTATCTTGCTGCTAAGAAAAAAGAAAAGACAGAGACAGACCGTGCGCGGATGAAAACTGCGTTGCAGTTGGCCCCAAGTCTGAAGCCTGCCGCTGGTAAAGTAACCTATCGCCCAGCCACAGAAGCAGAGTTAACAAAATACGGCGCGACTTCTGGTCAAATGGGTAGTGATGGTAAGTTTTATGATTTGAGTAAAACATCTGGATCACAAAACAATGACCTAAAACCATTTGGCCTTATAGACAATACAAAGTTAGCAGAGATACAAAGAGTAATTCCTACTGCTTCATTAGATGTTAATGGTAATATTCTTTTAACTGATGCTGAATCAAGGATGGCTGGTGTTCGCCCATATATTGGACAAAAAATTGTACCTGATAAAAGCAGCGAAGCCGTAAGAGAGCCTAAATTCTCTGATGATGGTACAGGCACGTTAAGATATACGGCAAATCCACCAGAAGGAAAAAATATTGGTGATATAGTTTTTGAGGGTGTAGACATTACAGGATTTACTCAAAATGACAGGCAACTTGCTAATGCCCTGCGAGATGATCTTACAAAACAAATAGAACCCTTTAGAGATATAAAATCAGCGTTTTCTCAAATAGATGGGTTTTATGAAGAAGCTCAATCAGAAAATAGTCCAGTATCTGATTACTCACTTGCTGTTCAATATGCAAAAGTTATTGATCCCGGTACTGCCGCCAGAGAGGGCGAAGTTGCAGCGATTGCCACTGCTGGTGCTATGTCATCAGCATTTAAAGCTGCGTTGACTAACGCCCTTATGGGAACTGGTAAATTAAGCCCAAGAATGAGGGCATCTATTTATAACAACGCATTAAGAATTTATGGCACTAAATTACCGGGTGCTTTGGCAACTATTGAAAGATACAAAACACAATCAAATGCTCAAAAAGATGGTTTGTTTAAACTTGTTGGTTTGAACGTAGATGCAGAATCATACAAGCCAGTAGGAGAGGGGGGCTATGAACCTAAAGACATTGATAGCCTTGACGAAACTCCTGAAGATAATTCAACATATAACTTCCCACCAAGCTTTAATTTTAAATCTTTAGATAGAAATGCTCTTTTGGGCCTACTTAGCCTTCCAGAGGGTTCATTAGATGATAGAACTTTAGAGAAAATAGATAAAGCGTTGAGTGATCAGGAGTAAAATAAATGGCTGAATCAATAATATCTACCAATACATCTTCCAGTGTCAATAAAAACACATTATTAGATGAGCTAAGAGCAAAACATAATGTTAAAATGTCTAATTCGCAAAAAGCTAGGCTTATTGCTCAAGGAGCTGCTCTAGGTTTTGGTGATGAAATTGAAGCAGCCATTAGAGCAATGTCTCCTAATGTTACATATTCCGAAGCTATAGATGAAATTAGATCATCGATAAGCGAATCAAAAGAAGCATTCCCATTACAGTCGGTTGGTTACGAAATTGGAGGAGCATTGATACCGGGTCTTGTTGCCGCGCCATTTACAGGTGGTGGAAGCCTTATTCCAACAATGGGCCGTGCTGCTGCTATTGGTGCTGCTGAAGGAGCTATTTACGGTATTGGAACTGGAACGGATGCAGAAAGCAGACTTACAGAAGGAGCTAAAGGAGCATTAACAGGAGCGCTCGTTAACCCTGCTGTTCAAAAAGGGTTCCAAGTTGCAACAGGTGGAGCTAAAGGATTAGTAAATTATTTAAGAAATAAGTTTGGAAACAAACTAGCAAAGCCTGTTGAAGATGAGGTCATGCGTATAGTAGAGGCTTCTGGGCTTTCGGTGGATGAAATATTATCTAGAATTGCTGATGGTGAAATATTCCCAGATATGTCTGGAACTGTTTTATCTGAACTTCGTGGTTATGCAGCGCAAGGTGGCAAAGGCAGAGCAGTTATTGAAAATACAGTAAGAGATCGCAGCGGAAAACTCAGAGATGAAGCGGTTTCCGAATTACAAGCAGGATTATCTCCAAATGTTCCTGTAGGTAACATTACAATGGCGTTCAATAATAACTTAGACAAATTAAAAAAACTTGAAAGCCAAGCGTATAAAGATTTATTTTTAGACCCACAAAATAATCCTACAATTATCCCAGATAATTTATCATCTGGTTCAAACAGAAGCCCAGAGGTAATTGAAAAGATTCAAGTTGCCCAACAGCTTTCTGCCGTATCTGAAGAATTGCTTCAAGACTTTCCGTTTCTTCGGACAAAAGTTAACGCTATTTTTAAAGCAAAAAAAATGCCGTTGCCGTTTGAAGTTAATGATGGCGTTTTGTCTTTAACCCGTCCACTTGACTTGGAAACAGTTGAGATTATGCGCCGAGCATTAGCAGAAAATGCAGACAAACTATTTAAAGGTAATGACAAAACTTTATCCATTGCCAGAGGTGATCGTGAAAAAGAACTGCGTTCTTTGATTGATCAATTTTCTGAGCCTTTAAAACAAACAAGAGAAAACTGGTCAAAAATAATGAAAACCAAAGAAACTTTTGACCAAGGTAAAAAAGCTTTATCCATGAAACCAGAAGATCTTGAAGAAATGGTTTTCAATATGGACCCACAATATTTAGACGCATTAAGAGCAGGATTCGCAACTTCCATAAAATACAAAGCTGGTGCTGGCGCGAGACAAACTTTAATTGGCAAGCTGGACGATCTTAGGTCTAACGAAAGAATGGTATTAGAAGCTCTTTACCCAGATGAAAATTTGGAATCGATTGCAGATAAAATATTAAAATCTCGTCAGGCATTTACTACCGAAGCAGGATCTATTTCTGGAAGCCAAACAGCATTTACACAGCAAGCTGTAAAGCGGCAGGGAAGTGCTGGTAATTTAGCAGATATGGCAGATATTGTTGGAAGTACAATTACAGGTAATGTAACAGCAGCCACTTTATCAGCAGGCAGAGTTATTAAAAGAAGTTTGGGTAAAGAGGCAGAATCTTTAACTGAAGATCAAATAGAAAAAATAGCCAGAATTTTAGTAACAGAAGATCCATCTGTATTTGAGGCAGCAATCAATAATGTTGAAGGGCGCGAAAAACTTATTTCTCGTATTTTGAAATTAACCAGAATGGTCGCTGGAGGTACAGGTAGCTCTGCAATTGTGGCTGGCGATGAAATGGTTGGGGATACACTGGCTGATATGTCTGGGGTTTCACCAGCCAACGCAAAAACTCTTCCACAAGTTAATCTTCCAAGTCCATTCGGCACAGACAATCCGTTTCTGTATAACCAAGAAACTGGCGAAGAATATGGTACAGTTGCTTCAGGCGCTTTAGAATCTTTAATTCAAACAATGTCTCCGACAGCTAAAGAAAAAGTGCAAAACGCAGCACAGTAAATTTGTATGATATGCGCTTTAACTAGTGTTTTAATCGGCGTTATGACTTACGGAGATCTGTATACAGTGTGTATATATAGATGCCCATATTCTATATCTCCAAGATATTATTATTATCCACACATTATTTATATAGATTATGGTTTAAACTGTCCAAGCCACTCTAAGGTGACGTAATGATTGAAATCGGTATAGCTATATCAAGCGGAGTCAGTGCTTTCAATATGCTCAAAAAAGGGATGCAAGTCGGAAAAGATTTGCAGGACATGGGCGGTCAGCTTTCTCAGTGGGCTGGTGCGATGTCCGATTTAGACTTCCTAGAGAACAAGAACAAGAACCCCAGCGTGTTCCAAATCTTAGGTGGTGGTGTTGAGTCAGATGCGATGGAAATATTCGCCGCCAGAAAACGCTTTACGGCCATGCGCGATGAATTAAAAGCATATATTTCAACGGTTTACGGGCCATCACATTGGGATGAGCTTTTGTCAATCGAAGCAGAAATCAGGGTTCAGAAACGGGAGAACGAGTACAAGAGACTTGAGATGGTGCAGTCCATTAAAGAGTGGGCGGCTGGAATAACCTTGTTTTTTGTGTTAGTAGGTGGTTTGTTTGGATTTATATTTTTAGTCCAAATTTCTTAGGCTGCATTTAAAATTACATCTTCCATTTCTGCCCAGTCTTTTTTCTTTAGATTACCGCGCTTGCTCCATGTTGCACGGCTCATAAAATCTTTAGCTGTAGGCTTATTCATAAGGTCTTTGCATGTTTCTCCCCAAAACAAACAAGTAAAATCCTTACCAATTTTAACCAGCACCCAAGCACTACCCCCTTGTTCTATGTAATTAGACAGCCAATTGACTTGCTCCAGACGCAATCCAGTGGTCACACGCTTACCAAACTTATCAATGTGTATCAGCTCCATAAAGCCATTGTTATGCTTTCCATCGCCAATATAGAAAGTGTTAGGCATTCCCTGTTTTCCAACAACTGGAAATAAAGACATGCTTGTATTATCACGTAAGTTAATTTTTAAATTTTCTATACTCATTAGAAGCTCCTCCAAAACTCTTCTTCCATATCCATGCGGCAGTTCTTTTCAATCCATGCTGTGACGCGCTGGGGTAGCCGTACAGATCCCTTACGATGATCAGCCAAGTACCAATCATCAATTCCCAGATCAACGTCACGGTGGCATACATGGCCCTCCATAGCTAAAGGGATATCAATCCCTTTAACTTTTACTGTCATATGATGTGTGTGGGGAGTCATATTATATCCCCCAGTTTTCTGCACAGATTGGACCAATGCCACGCTCGATGCTTTCTTTGTTAGTCAGTTCACGGCCACAGCAAGCGCACGTTCCTGTTGTGCGGCCATAAGCTACGGCTGATGACAGTGGGTCAGCGGCCAGAGCTTGGAGCGCTGTAGTGATGCTGTCAGGCGCTGATCTCATCTTGTGAAATTCACCACTCATTACTTTGCCGTAATACTCTGCTTCATAATCAGATCCAGCTTTTACATAAATAGCGCCTGCGTTTTTGCTATTTGCGCCAGCTAATGAAAGAACCATACCGTCGAGGCGTAGCTTTGGTGATTTTTTACCAGCAGTTTTTGCGTTAGAAAAAATTTCTTCGACACGCGCCAAATCAACTTTAGCTTTTGGAGCAGCGTCTGCGGCAGCGCGTTTTGCGTCACGCTCTGCTTGACCAGCTAAGATCAAACGCGCAAATTTAATTTGACCTTCAGTTAATGATCCATATTTAGCAAAACCTTCAAGCAAAGAAGATGCCTTGTTATGCCATTGCATAGCCTGCAATCCTTCGATCAAACCTTCATTAGAAGAAATAAAATCAGATTTTAATGATTCTTTGTTTGCAACTTTACGCGCAACACGCTGTGTTTTAAGTTTGTTGCGATCTTCGCGGCTGGTCATAAAATAACCTTTTCCCTTACAAGCCAAGCAATTGCTGTTGCCATGACGGTTAGTGCCACCTGACCATTTGCCAGTACCAGCACATTGGCCGCAAGGAAATGTCTTGCGAGTAGAAGATGTTTTTACAGCAGGCTCATGGTCTGCAAGGCTGTCGATAAATGCGTCAAAGTTTTCCATGTTAAGTTCCTTTCTCAGTTTCTCTTTATATACTATATATAATGACCCTTGCTCAAAAAACAAGGGTCAGAAGAAAAGTTTTTTATTATTGTTTGTTTTCTAGAAGTTATAGTCGTAATGTTTAATGGCCGCAGTATGAAGGCTGTGGCGTCCGTGGCTGCTTTTCCAAGAGCCGTTTTTCTGAAGACGAGCGCGAATTGTATAGCCATCTGGATCTGACTTAATAATCCAAGCATTGCGCTGGTCACCATTGTTAGTGCAATGTGCAACAAAGCCGCCAGAAACAAACTCTGGCTTCCAATCGGATGCGCGTTCCCAAATCATTGAGCGCAGTTCAATTGTTTTGTCTGATACAACGCGAACAATTTGAAATGGGTTGCTGTCACTGTAGCCGTGATGATTTGCGTGGGTGTAATTTATGGCCTCGACAGCGTACTCATATTTTTTGTTGTACGTGCCGCAAAGGCTAACAGGTAGAGTTTCGATCATCTCTTCAGCCTCATCGGCAGTAAAGAAAACCGTTCTTGGAATCTCAGAAGACTGAAGATAACCGTGACGCATTTCGCTAAAGTAAGCTTTCTCCCCAGTGTGGCTGTTGCCCTCTTGGTCGCTAAGAGTTTCGATGACGGTGACTGTGTAACGTGTAAGCATTATATGCGCTCCACTTTTGTTACCCGAAGCATAATGATGGAAGACAAAGGATCTCCATCTTGATCTTTTGTATCTATAACTTTGTGGACAGCCATGTCTGCATCTTCTGCTTTTGCAAAGCCCCAGAATTTTTCAGCGTTGTTTTTTTCGCCAATTTCATAACTAACTAAATATTTGTTCATTGGTAGTTCCTTTCTCAGTGTTTCTCTTTATATACTATATATAATGACCCCTGCTCAAAAAACAAGGGTCAGAAGAAAAGTTTTTTATTATTGTTTGTTTTTATTTAGTTAGCAGTATTTTATGCCGCTATTTTTTGAGGAAAATTCTCCTCCATGAACTCCACCATTGCGTCGAAGCGGCTTGCCACTTCGCTCAAATCGTAGCACCCATGCTCATCTCTGAGGTGGTGGCCCATATCCCAAGCTAGGTCTTCTGCGTCTTGGGGCATGAATACCCAATAGGTTTCGCTCCATTTTTCGTAATCTACTTCAAACCCGTATTTTGCTTTCATCTTGTTGATGAATGGTCTGTGCTGGTCTGCAATTCGTTTAGGTTTACGCGCTTGTTCTGGTATTGTGATTTTATCAGAAGCCGTCAGCTCATACACTGTTTCTACGCGAGATCTGCGCTTTACCTTTTTGTCTTTAATGCTGACAATGCTTCTAGTAATGCCACAGACATAACGTCTGCCTTGCACAAGCTGGAAGTGATTACCAGCAATCACAAGGAACACACGATCAGCCGTGCGCTCTTTGATTGTTTGCTTGAGCCAGCCAGCAAGTGTAGGCTTGTTAAGCGTATTCAGATCATAGACCCACTGTACCTTTACACCACAAGCGTTGAACGATGAGATAAGATCATGGGTATGTGTCCCAGTAACTTTACGCTCACCAGTAAAGTGACGAATCAAACGTGCTGCTTCAGCAGTAGTCATTTTAGTAATTGAGCTAATCACGGCTGGGCCACAAAAACGATTTCTATCTGTTTTCTTAGTACCATTGTTGACTGGGTTAATTTTGATTTTCATTACACAGCCTCCTCAAGCCATTCGATGCATCGATCCCACTGGTCTGGACGATCAGTCAAACTGATGTCAAAACCTCCAGCGTCAATCACACCTTCTAAATAAATATCTTTGTCTGCCTCAAGAACATATTGATCTTTGACTGACTGAGTTGCGAGTGCTTTAATGGATGCTTTAGTGATTTTCATAAGTAGTTCCTTTCTCAGTGTTTCTCTCTATACACTTAATATAAGAACTCCTATCGATATTACAAGGGCTGGAAGAAAAGTTTTTTATTATTGTTTGTTTTTAATTGGTTATATACTGTATCCTTTGACCCTTAAACTTCGGACAAACATATTCAATTCGCTTCTTGCTCTAAACAGATCCTGCTCAACATTTGGATGCCTGTCTGTTCTGTTGTTTTCATTAATGTGTTTGTCCACTTGAGATACCAAAAATCTATGCTCTGCTTTTTGCGCTGGGTTCAGTTCCATTTATCGGGCCTCGCTTTTGGGCGCAGTGTCATAGACAGCATTTTAGTTTTAATACAATGAGCAGAGCTATTTTTATCGAAAGCTTTGATAGGTTCGTAGTAGGTTGTCAGGGCATCACCACATGCTTTGGCGCTGGGGAATAAAATCTTTGATTGAATCGGCTCCCCAGACAACGTGTAACTTAAAATCATTACAGTAAAATATGTCATTTCTTTTTTTCCTCCTGCCATCTTAAATGCTCTGATAGCTCTGCAATTAAATGTTTAAAATGTTCAGGATTTATTTTAGCTACTGTATTTCCATTTTCATAAATATACAGAGCATCGTCACGCACTGACCAATAATACGTCCAATTCATTTGTTTCCTTTCTTTTTGGATATTTCTTTATCAAATAATCAATACTCTTTTTATTTTCTTTTTTTGATTTTTTTGATCCTCTAAACGCAAAATATCTTCCCTTGCTGTTTTGTTTAACATGCTCAACATTTGGATGTTTTTTTCTTATGGAATCTATTTTGGTTGTCCCAAATTTCTGACGCATTGCCCGTGGTCCATAAAGCTTTCCATTTATTCTCCATGCAGATCTGTCTCCTTTTCTACTGTTTACATTTGGATTGGCATCTCTCATTGATCCTACATAATCAAACCCACAAGCTTGATAGATAGTTCCTATCTCTCCAGCTAAATCATCGACAGTGCAAGTTACAACTTCATATTTTTTTGGTAACATCTTCATTGATTGCCTGATTAATTTACTGGCAGAATGCGGATGCGCCCAGTGAACACACGCCCCACGGTTCAAAAGAATAATCTTTCCAGTGTAACCATACTTGTCCCAAATTCCTAAATTTTCTATATATTCTTGACCATAACAAACTACACCACCGCAAACATTATCAAAAAATATACCGTAAAAATACCAATTTACAGCAGCGAGACATCCCATCCATTCATATTCTTCTATTATTTTTTTCGCAGTTTCTTGTGTCGTTTCTCTTACAACTGCTTTTGAAATATCAACATCAACCTCATCCCACCAATTTCCGAATAAATCATCAGATTTTTTTTGAGCCATTTCATCTCTGACTATTTTTTGATGGGCTTTCATTTGTTTCCCCATTTTTTTTGAACTTCCATAATTTGCTTGGAAGCATCTGTTGCGCCCTTCCCAACAATCACGCAGTGACCAATTCTCTCAAGGTAGGTGATCATCTCTTTTTGTTCGGGGGAAAGTCGCCCACCAGTTTCTCGCTTCATCTCAACCCACAAATTCCACTCAGGAACAAACAGATCTGGAACTCCAGCCACAACGCCTTCAGCCTTGAACTTCTTGCCTGCCCCAATCGATCTTCTCCCACCATTTGGAATGGCAAAAATCAAAACCTTCGGAAACTGTGTCCTGAACCAGTTAACAAATCCAACCTGTTCATCATGCTCAGAAGGGTATGTCTTCGTGATCGAAATTAACGTGGATGACATTCTCTTTCGTTTCATCAATTTTTCTTTCCACTTTAGTGTAATCAAATTGAATAATCTCATCATATTTCGGATCATTCTTTGATGGTCGTATTTTTATTTTACTTGGCTTTGTCCAAAATTGACATTCATCAAGGGCATCATCAGTCGTATTAGCGTCAGCGTTTAAAGAAGATTTTCTGGCAGAATACCTACTGGCCGCATAGCCGCCGTGATCAGGACACAGCCACTCGGTGACTGATCGCATTCCTGCATAATATGTTACCTTTACACTGTCAGGCTTGCCTGCTTTTCTGTGACGCGCATAATAAACGCTGTCCACTTCAAACCACTCAGATTGCACCTGAGAGGATAGCATAGCTCCCTTATAACTGGAGGAAGCGTGATTTAATGTCGGGGGAGGAAACTGAAAGCCACACTCAGGGCATACCTGACAGGCTGCATGAACCATTCTCTGGCAGCTCTCGCACTGCTTTGTAGGAGCCTCACCATCATCACTGGCCGATTGATCCTTTGGTTTGACCTGATCGATAAAACCGTGCCGCTCAACATTCTGTCCATAATCTAAAATCAAACAATTTTCTTTGCCGTCTGCAATTCTAGTTCCGCGTCCAACCATTTGAACGTAAAGCCCAGTCGATGCTGTAGCCCTTATTAAAGCCACTAAATCCACTTCTGGGTGATCAAATCCTGTAGTCAACACGTTAACATTAATCAGGCATCGAAGCTTTCCACTCTTAAAGTCTGAAATTGTCTTCTCGCGCATTGCACTTCCATCAGCGCCTGTAACCACACCAACATCTATGTCATGTCGTTCAAATTCATCTGACAACATAAATGCGTGATTAACTCCAGAGCTGAATATTAACCAACTCCTGCGATCCTCACCCAACCGTACAATCTCTTCGACTGTAGATTTTACCAACTCTGGGTCAGACGCAGCCACTGCAAGATCATGCTCGACAAACTCACCACCGCGTTTTTTTACATTGCTTAAATCAATCTGCTTCAGACCACCCTTGCTGATTACTGGCGATAGGTAACCCTGCTCCATTAACATGGCCACTGGTATGTCATGGGCGATGCCATCGAAGATCGCGCCTTCGCCTTTGTGAAGATAACCAGTATCCAGCCGATATGGTGTTGCAGTCAGACCAACTACTTTAACTTGCGGATTACACCTCTTCAGATCAGTAAGAAACTTACCATATCTGGTTGATGAATTTTTGGGTAGCATGTGCGCCTCATCAATCAAAACAAGATCAGGTGCAGGAACAATGTCATCTGCCCTTTCCCAAACGCTCTGGATGCCTGCAAACGTAATCGGGCGGTCTAGAACCTTCTGCTTCAAACCAGCACTGTACATGCCAAAATTAGCCTCTGGGTACATTTTTAGCAGGCCATTAGCACCTTGCTCAAGAAGCTCTTTAACGTGCGTCACAATCAATACTCTTGTACCTTGAAACCCCATAGCATCTTTTACAATCTGCGCGATGATCGCAGTCTTGCCAGATCCAGTCGGAGCAACGATCAGTGGGTTATCTCCAGCCTTGCCAGCCCAGTAATTGTACAGGCCATCGACAGCTTCTTTCTGATAATCTCGAAGTTCAAAGGTCATCAGCTCATCCTCCTTTCAAATATCTCGCGGCTGTTGTTTTGGTTTCGGATCACCTCGCCACTGTCCTGATCTTCATACTCAACAAAGTCATCTCCAGCGTCCATCACTTCTAAATCGTTTGGCATAATCTGGGGAATGTACAGGTGTTCATCACAAGTCACAGCAGGCTTGCCCTTTGCACAGCTCCATGTACCATCCTTCTCAGGCGTAACATGACTGCATGTTCGACAGCTCACCTCTGGTATCTTACACCCATGACAAACAGCCCAGAAATTGCAGAACTTACATTCCCAATTGCTAGGATCTTCAGTAATTTTATTCGGAGGCAAGTCAGAAAATATAACTTCATTAGCTTTGTCTATCAGACCTTTGGCCTTTGTCTTATCAAGCTTAATTCTTTCTCCGTACATTTCATCTGTGTTTTTATTTACACAGAAAAAATAACAACGATCTATGTCGGACAAGTACATTCCAATCTGGCATTGCGCCCAGTAAATTGGTTTGGATTTCTGGCAACCTAAATTCTTCATCGCCTTGAAATTCTTGTCGCTCATTGTTTTGAACTCAAGAGTGTGCGGCTTTTTACTTTCCGTAAATCCCTCGCCTACGCCATCCAAGCTCAAACCAAAATGACCTCCTGCTGCGCTAAACCTGACTTGTTGACCAGTATCTGGATCTCTCTCCCAGACTGTCACACCAACAGCTCTAAGGTTTGATACAATTCGATCCTCCTCACGATCACCAGTCTCAAACAAACGTAACATACGTCCATCAAAGTTTGGTGACCATGCATGACGAAACTCATACCACAAAGCTCTTTTGCAGGCAGTTCCAATTCGACTGCCGCCCAAATGTGGGCGATGATCGTTTTTTCGTTTGTCTTTGTAATTTTTGTAGATCGCAGTAATTGTGGCTGGATCTTCAAATTGTTTAAGATCCATCTTTCTTTTTGTCCTTATGCTCAAAATATCTTTTCAAGCTAATTTTCTGCACTTTCATTTTCACTCTCCTTCTTTTCTTGTAATGGGGTGACTCGCACCCCATCCCAGCAAAAGAACTATCGTTTCCACGGTGGAACACTAACACCTCCAGCAGCTCCAGCAGACGAAACGGCAATAGGCGCACCAGTGACAGCCGCAACCACATCTGATGCAGCCTCGTAGCCCTTAACCTCGTTAGAGGCACTATACTGGCCGTTTGATAACTTTACAGATATCTTTACCATAAGCGGCTTGTCACGCAGCTCAATGCTGTCTTTTGGATTAGGTACATCAATCGCACGACAAATACTGGACAGGCTTCGTTGGGCAATCTCAACAGCAACGCTGTTCGGATTCTTCAGGTTTAATCGATCAAAGACTTTACGTCCCTGATAGTCTCCTTCGATCACTTCAAACGTGAGCTGAAGGTATGACCCTGTCATCGCCTTCGTTGGCTTTTCTTCAGTGTTGGTAATCACACACTTGTACCAATTTGCTGGTAACACTTCGTATGATGTTGCTGGCTCGATTTCCAGCGCGTTAAATCCATTCAAGTCCATTTGAGTTTCCTTTCTACTCTGATACAAAATCTGAAAATGGGTTACCCTCAAAAGTAAAGGGCAGCGGCTCAGTGATATTGAACCTATTCTTAGTCACGCTAGAGGCTTGTGGATAACACAATATCTCGCGTTTACCGTCAGAAATGGCACGTTTTTTATCGCCATCTCCTCTCGTAAATGTCTTCAGTCGGATCAATCCAACTAAGTCAACATTATCTGTATAATGTGGAATGCTCTTTTTGTGCATTCTTACGCAATATCTTGCGTAAGGGTCCATGTCTGGCAGATCCAAAGTCTCGGTATCTGCGTGGCCAATGAATACAACATTCATACCAGTTTCGTATGCTAGTGACCCAGCCCACTCCCTAATCTGTCTGTGCTTCTCAGCGGCTGTGCCATACCCTGCGCCATAGCCACCACCAGCTTGGTTAATTGACTTGGCTTTCGGATCAGCCGCAACAATCTCAGCTTCTATCATGGTGGCCAACTGAGTTATGCTGTCGATAACAAGCGTCTTGAAGTCATGTTTTTCTGTCGCCAGAACTTCAATAGCATCCAAAACATCCTGAACTGATGTTGCCAAGGGAAACAGGCTGACATTATCGTTTCCCTGCAAACTGGCCGTGCCGTCCTCTGTTCTTATAAAGACAGGCTTCGGAAACATAGCTGCCAGTGTGGTCTTGCCCATGCCGCCTTCGCCAAACAAAGTAGCAATAATTGGCCGTTGACCTGTTGGCTTGGATAGTGATTTAAGATTTATTGCCATTACAGCGCCTCCACTTTTACGCCGACTTTGCCAGCTTTGGTTTCAAATGCCTTGGCGATCTTACGCCACAACGCAGGCTCTTTTTGTGCCAAGTAACGACAACCCACCCCATCAGCAGTTATGCTGTGCTTAATCGGGTGCATATTTTCAGGGATTTTGTCTTTTATTTTATCCCACATAATTGGATCAACTTTACGACTGACAGGCTGTGTCAGTGTAACTTTGTGCCTCTCCAAAGTGTGAGTTATGGAGCCTTCATCTTTGGCTTCCAACGCAGCGTTTAACTGCTCTTCAATTGCATGGCGCTCTGCAATCAATTCTTTTTCTTGCGCCTTTATTAACATCCAATCAGATGCCAGACTTTCAATATTGCTCATCGCAACTTCCTTTCTTTTTTCACTCTCTACAAAAATCGGTTTACAGAAATCTTTTTAAGATGTAAAGCTTATTTTGCAAATAATGTAAAAATGGAGAAAATTATGCAGGATCTTATGCCAATTGACGATATAAGAAAGGCGCTTCAAGATAGGCGATTATCTGTTGTGGGCGACAAGTGTGGTCTATCACACCCAACTTTAAAGGGCATTCAAACTGGTAATGAGCAAATCAGTTTGAACACTTGGAGGAAACTTTCAGAATACCTGATGGCCGCTCAATGAATGTCGAAGACTATTGTTCCAAGCTAGGCTGGTATCTGGTCACAATCCCAGCAGGCTCAAAGGGTCCAACATCGTTTGGATGGCAAAAGCCTGAGAAGGCGCTGTCTGATCCTGATGCTGCGCGTCTTTATTATGAGCAAAACCCAAATCACAATGTCGGATTACTGCATGGGGCCAGTGGAACTTGCGCCGTAGACATCGATCACGTTGAAAACACAAAGCTGATTCTCGAAGAGCTGGGCATCGATTTCTCAGAACTAATGCAGTTGGCTCCACAAATCATTGGCCGCGAAAATCGAGGCAAGCTGATCTTCAAAGCACCGCCCGATTTAATCACCCACAAGATATCGTGGCCAGTCGAGGGCGATCCACGTAAAACCGAAGTGGTCTTTGAGCTTCGCGCTGGATCTGTTCAGGACGTTCTGCCGCCATCGATTCATCCAGACACTGGCCGTCCATATGCTTGGGCTGGTAGATCAGTCTGGGATGGCCTGCCAGAGCTACCACCACAGCTTCTCACACTTTGGAAAGAATGGGATAAGTTTCGTCCACAACTCCAAGATATATGCCCTTGGAAAAAGAAGGCAGAGTTTCAGCCACCCAGAAAGCCCAGACCAAAGGGCGATGGTACGTCCGTTATCGATGCCTTTAATCAGGCACACGATATGCACAGTCTGCTGGTTCAGTATGGATATAAGCAGACGGCAAGGGATAGATACCTGTCGCCCAACTCAACGTCTAAATTAGCTGGGGTCAAGTTATTTGAGGATGGCCGTGCGTATAGTCACCATGCATCTGATCCCTTCGACAGCGCCCACAGCTTTGATGCGTTTGAATTGTGGATGCAGTACGAACACATGGGCAATGTCACAAAGGCAGTTAAAGATGCAGCGCAGATCCTCAATGTCACTCAAGATCCAGATTATGAATATGACAAAGAGGCAATCGATCACGGCGAAAAAGTCGCGGCAAATATTATGTCGAAGACAGAGGTAAAAAAGGGTCCATTGGATAATGTTCCAGAGGAACTTTTAAGTGTGCCGGGCATTTTACAAGATGTGGTTAATTACTACACAGTCACAGCCATCAAACCACAGCCACAGTTCGCAGTTCAAGCAGCCTTAGCTTTCGGGTCAGTGGTCATGGGCAGGCGATGGGTCACAGATCAGAGAAACTTTTCCAGCCTGTACTTCTTAAATATTGGAGAGACTGGATCTGGGAAGGAACATTCCAAGACAGTTCTGGAAGAGCTTCTGGAAGAGGCAGGCTTGGAAGAGTTGATCGGTCCAGCAGGATATACATCTGGAGCTGGGGTCATATCAACTCTTACCAAAAAGCCTACTCATGTGTCAGTAATCGATGAGCTTGGCCGTATGCTCAAGGCAGCAGCAGCCAAGGGTATGCAGCATAAGGCAGATGGCATTACAGCCATCATGGAAGTCTTTGGACGCCAAGACGGTACTCTACGCCAACAGGGATACGCCACAAATACAATGAAATCATCCGAAGCTGAAAAGCTGGAGAAGGTAATTAAACGTCCCAGCCTGACATTGGTAGGCATGTCAACGCCGTCAGAGTTTCTCCAAGCAATCGGTGGTGGTGATGTGGCAAGCGGCCTACTGAACCGATTCATTATTGTAAAATCAGAAATCGGAGTCCAGATGTCTCAAGATAAAAGAAGATCATCTATTTCTGAGCGGTTATCAAACTGGTCCAAAGAACATGCCCACGCACAAATAGGCGATCTGGATGCAGGCAATATGCATGACATGCCACCACATCCAATTGATGTTGCGTTTACCGTCGAGGCTAAAGATATGCTGCGAGAGTATGAATCAAAGTTAGTTGAGGCCATCAAGAAAGAAACAGGCACTGGCCTTGAGGCTATGTACAATCGCTCCAGAGAGATCGCTATGCGCCTGTCCCTGATCGTTGCCAGATCAATGGGCCAAGAGGAGATAGGCCCAGACGCAATGCAGTGGTCAATCGACTATGTCGATTACTACGCAAAGCAAACCATCGAAATGTTCAGGGCTAACATGGCCGAAGGACCGTTTCAGGCAACATGCAAAGCAGTCTTTGAGAAGATTGAAAGAGCTGGTCTGGCTGGTCTTACAGAGAGCCAGATCACACGTAAGGTAGGATCATTCGCTAATATGGATCGACGCAAGAGAGCAGACGTTCTGGATGCTCTGGCGAATGATAGGGGCATAGAGTTCCGAAACCTAAACGAAGGGGTAAGAGGTAGGCCACGGTTTGCTTATTTTGCTCCAGTCATACAATAATACAAGAAAGGAAAAGATATGAAGAAACTATCAAATTATCACGAAGTTCCATCACAAGTCTGGAATACTAAAATGTTTCCAGAAACCAAAGAAGGTAAAAAAGCCCATCAAAAAGAAATTATTAAGATGGCTGTAGGTGCATCAATACGTCACCGAAAAGATATCAAAGTCACATTACCATATGATCCTTGGCATAATAATGGCTCAAAGTAATTATTGCATGAATTATTGCATTGTTAAATAGGAGGTTTTTTTATAGAATTTTCAATGAGTTACTATTTATTGTATTTATTGCAATTATTGCAGTAACTCAGAGTACCTTTTCACATACCCCCCAGTATACCCTAAAGATCAGGGTAAGGGGGGGGAGTGTAGTAATGTAATATATAATAATAATAATAATATTATATATATATATACTATATAAAGAAGGGGTTTGAGGTTGATCGATTTATTGCATTCTTGTAATTGTAATAAATAGCAATAAATACAATTAATCATTATTTACTTGAACACGGTTGTGGATATGATATTTTTATAAAGAGGGCTGGCCATAAGGCTGGTCTTCACGAAATCAGAAAGGAAATAAAATGAGTACACCAATAATATATGTTGTGACTAGACCAAGAAAAAATAAATTCGGCTGGACACCAGATCTTTCAGATGCAGCACGATACGGTAAAATGCGAATTGTGTTTGAAGATGATGAAAACCCACAATTTCACCCAAATAAATCTATAGAAAAAGCCAGAGAAATTATGAAAGACTTCGGCCCAAATGATTTTATGCTTTGGGCAGGAGGTGGAGATCCAATCGCAGTTATGATCGCATGTATGGTCGCAGCCGAAGTTAGCGAAGAAGTGAATATCCTAAGATGGGAAAGAAACTTTGATAAAGGGGATAGAGATAGAAGACAAGGATGGTATCTCCCAGTCAAACTGGATATGGCCTAAAATCTTTTTTATCTAATGCACTTGAGCTACTGTATGTAGTCCCCTATATATAGTATATAAAGAGAAACTTAGAAAGGAACTAACCAATGTCTATACGAAGAATGAAATACAAAAAAAATGGATTCGACATGCTGTGTCGTGTCCACGGATCTGGAGAATATTCAGAGGCCACCATCCTTATCAAGTTACAAGGTGAAGATAAGTACATCATTATCGGTGAAATCTATAAAACCACAAACCTAAACTGGACACATCAAAAAGGTGTTAACCAAATTAATAAAAAATCTTGGCATGATTCTGCCAAAGATCTCTACGCTGTCTTCCAAAAGGAGGCAGCGTAATGTTTAAAGTAACTACAATCATAAAAGCACCAT
>Ga0209535_1001264_pt1 | contig 17371 bp, 22 predicted proteins | sample LinPmetageLP28_FD_184041 | JGI IMG/M metagenome (GOLD analysis project Ga0209535, IMG submission 184041) | Marine viral communities from the Pacific Ocean - LP-28 (SPAdes) (version 2) | ecosystem: Environmental > Aquatic > Marine > Oceanic | place: Pacific Ocean | collected 2009-08-22 | reverse complement strand
GGATGTTCAAAGAAGCAGCCAAGTGGGGTGATGTTGTTGTTGCAATAAACTCCGATGAATGGCTAATGAGAAAGAAAGGTTATGTATTTATGCCTTGGGAAGAACGAGCGGAGATTATCCGAGAGTTCGTTTCCGTTGCTGTGGTAACTTCATTTGATGATTCAGACGACACTGCTTGCGCCGCAATTGATAAATTTAGGCCTCACGCTTTTGCGAATGGCGGAGATCGCAAAAAAGACAACACACCTGAAATGGACCTGTGTGATAAATTAGGAATTCAAATGCTTTGGGGTATCGGTGGTAAAGACAAGCCACAATCTTCCTCTTGGCTTGTTAATAAATTTTTGGAGAACAAATGAAAAAGAAAATTTTTGTGAGAGGCCCTGTGCTTTCTCAGTCTGGCTATGGAGAACAATCTAGGTTCGCCCTAAGAGCATTAAGGTCTCGAGAGGATCTTTTTGACGTCTATATTCAACCAATCAATTGGGGTCAAACTGGATGGATTTGGGAAGAGAATGAGTTTAGAGAATGGGTTGATCAAAGAATTTTAGAAACACAATTGTTGTTACAAAAGAAACAACTACAACCAGACATTTCTTTACAAATTACAATTCCAAATGAGTTTGAGAAGATATGTCCAATAAATATTGGCTATACGGCTGGAATTGAAACTACAAAAGTCGCACCCCAATGGCTCCAAAAAGGAAATGATATGGACAAGATTCTTGTTGTATCTCAACATTCTAAAGATTCTTATGTAAACACTGTAGCTGAAGCAACAAACACGAACACTGGACAAGTGTTTCCATATAGACTGGAAACCCCAGTTCAGGTGGTGTGGGAAAACACCCCTGAGGCGAAAGAAAGTGAACAAATAGACGGGTTCATCCCAAATTACGATTTTAACTTTCTGTGTGTATCTCAGATGGGCCCTCGTAAAAACTTAGAAAATACAATTAGCTGGTTTGTTGAAGAATTTATTGACCAAGAAGTTGGCTTAGTTATCAAGACAAACTTAAGAAATAATTCAAGAATTGACTTGGAACAAACAGAAGCGGCCATAAGCACGATTCTAGCCCCCTATCCTGATCGAAAGTGTTCTGTATCTCTGCTTCACGGAGACCTCTCTGAGGCGCAAATGAAGGCCCTCTATGAGCATGATAAGATTAAAGCACTAGTTAACATTTCTCATGGAGAGGGTTTTGGTCTACCATTGTTTGAGGCAGCACGATCAGCGCTTCCAATTGTGGCTGTCGGATGGTCAGGACAAGTGGACTTTTTGACACATGGTGGAAAAGATTACTTTGTAAAAGTTAAGCATGAATTGAAGCCAATCCAAAAGCAAAACGTATGGGCTGGTGTATTGGAAGAGGATTCAAATTGGGCATACGCTACCCAAGGCTCCTTCAAGATGTCTTTGCGAATGATGTATAGAAAAAATGATGAACTTAAAAAACAAGCAAAGAAATTACAAGGCTTAGTTAACTCTAAATTTAGCGATGAGGCTTTATTTAAGATTTTTTGCGATTCAATACTTGGCGAAGAGGATGAATCACTAATGGATTTGGATGTAGGGATAAGCTTTGATGAATAGTTTTTGCAAGGACTTGATTAGTGTGGTGATGCCAACTTACAATGATGCTTCCTATTTGAGAGAGGCAATATCAAATATATTAGTTCAAACTTACGACAATTTTGAACTAATAGTTGTTAACGATGGCTCTACTGATAACACTGAAGAGATAGTTTTGGAGATCTGCACTAAAGATGATAGGGTGAGATATTTTAAAAAAGAAAACGGCGGAACAGGCTCAGCTCTTAATTTTGGATTCAAAGAGGCAAAGGGTGAGTTTGGTACTTGGGTTTCATCTGATGATTCAAAGGCTGAAACATTCTTAGAAGATCTGGTATTGTTTTTAAAGAAAAACAGAGATATAGAGTTTGTGTGCTCATCGTTTAGAAGTGATTATTTAAACAAAATTGTTCGCGCCTATGAAAAAGAGAACGATACACTTCACAAGTATACGATCTTAGAACAAGATAATCACTCTGGCGTAAACACCGGAGAATGGTTTATAGTTGACAATTGGGCAGAGCTAAACAATTATTCTTGTATGTTGGGTGTGTGCTTCATGTTCACTATGCGATTAAAGAATAAAATGGGTCCTTATTTAAACATCCCCGGTGAAGATTACTATATGACCATGAAAATGGCATTTAATTCTAGGGCTGGATATCTGGATAAATGCTTAGGTACCCACCACAACCCTCCTGATTCCCTCTCCATGGAAAACAGAGCTTGTACTGCCAAAGCAAACATATTAACCCGAAGATTTTACATAGAAAGAGATAAGTGGAACCTACAAAAGATTCCAAAAATTGCCAACTTCTACTGGGGATCAGACAAGATGTCTTTTTTAAGATATTTAACAATCTATTCCTTCAAAAAGATGAACCCAGACTGGTCTATTCACTTGTATGTACCGAAAAATATTTCAAAACAAATAACCTGGCTAACAAAGGGTATGGACACACATCACAAAATTGACAACCTAGAATATGATGGTGAAGATTACTATGACAAGCTCCTGGAAGATGTTGCTCTCAAGGTAATCAAGGTTGATTTTTCAAAAAGCTTTATAACTGAAAATGCACCCGAACCTCACAAGTCCGATCTTTTAACTTGGCAAGTATTGTCGACAAAAGGTGGGCTTTGGTGCGACATGGATATAGTTTTCAATCGACCGATGACATCGTTAAAAGAAAACTTTGGTGATCGCAACACCGACACTATAACATCATATGATTACAGAGTGAGAGAGAATGATGGATCACCTACGAAACCAATAGGTTTTCTGATGTCGAGTGGAAACAATTTATTCTTTAAAAAGCATTTAGCGGAAAGTAAAAAGTCTTACAAAGATACTCAATATCAAAGTATTGGCACAAATGTTGTCAAAAGAGTATCTAATACTTTTGAGGCTTGCAAAACCAAGTATTTTAGAAACAAATTTCAAAACCTAGACCCAGACTCTGTTTACCACTTTCACTTTCAAAAGATAAACGAAATATTCAAAGAAAGTAAAGAAATTCCCAATAACCTTATTGGATTACATTGGTATGGTGGACACCCAACAAGTCAAGAGTTTAATAAAAAAATAAATCACACAAACTATAAAGATTTTGACAATACCATAGGAAACATTATTAAGGAAGTTTTATCATGAAAACCGTAATCACAATTACGGGCATAAGACCCGACTTCATCAGAATGTCAGAAGTCTTTAGAAGGCTAGATGATGCTCCTTGGTGTAATCATATCCTCATACACACAGGGCAGCATTATGACCCATTGTTGTCTGGTGTTTTCTTTGAAGATCTTCAAATAAGAGAGCCTGATTATAATTTGAGAATTGGTAGTCCTGGTAAAAAACATTACGAACAGCAGTCTTTATTGGGAACCAAAATAATAGAATTGTTTGAGAAAGAACAAATTAATCCAGATTTAATTCTATTCTTGGGAGATAGCAACTCTGTCTTGGCCTCGGTACCCCTTAGAAAGGAAGGCTACAGAATAGGGCACATTGAAGCTGGTATGCGAAGTTATGATGAGCGTATGTTGGAAGAAATCAATCGCAAAGTTTGTGATCATGTAAGCAATTTTCTATTTGTTTATCATGAGAACTACAAGAAAAAAGCGCTTAGAGAGGGTATATCTGAAGAGAGTGTTTTCGTCGTCGGAAATACGGTTGTAGAGCCTCTTAGGAAGGTGGTGGACTATGGACATAGGCAAGAGCCAAAGCACATCTTAATGGACATTCACAGGCCTGAAAACTTTAATTACCCTGAGAGACTAAAGAAGATTTTAGAATTTGGCAATCACTGTATAGAGAAGCTAGACAAGCCAGTGAAAATGCTCAAGTTTGGCAGAACCATGTCGTCAATTGAAAAACATGGTTTTGATATTGGCAAAATAGAGGTTGTAGACTTGATGGGTTATAAAAAGTTTATTAAATTTATGCAAGAGTCAATATTCATCATAAGTGATAGTGGAACCGCACAAGAAGAACCAGCCCTACTCAATATACCGGTATTGGTACCGAGAGAGTTCACGGAGAGACCGGAGTCCATAGAAAACAACAACAGTATATTGATGGAACCTTTGGAGACTAAAAACTTTTCAAGCTTTATTGAGTGGGCGTTGTTGGATCAAGATATGAACTGTGATTGGTTGGGCGATGGCAACACCAGCAAAATGATAGTCGAAAAAATAAAAGAGGTATTAGGGTGAAAGATATTTTAGTTGTAGGTGGATGTGGCTATATTGGAGGCTTTTTGACAGACTATTTGTCGGACTCCAATTATAATGTTACTGTGTATGACAATTTACTTTTTGAATCTAGGTTCATGAAGCCTTGTCAATTTATCTACGGAGACATCAGAGATGTAGAAAAACTACATCAAATCATAAATAACTATGACATAGTTATTTGGTTAGCTGGTTTGGTTGGTGATGGTGCTTGCTCTGTAAATCCCGAACTCACAAAAGAGCTGAACGTAGATACTGTAAAGTGGCTTGTTGATAATTTTAATGGAAAGATTGTATTTCCATCAACTTGTTCCGTGTATGGTGTGAACAATGACCTTATAACGGAGGGTGCTGAACCAAACCCCCTCTCTCTATATGCTGCTACCAAACTAGAGGCCGAAAGATATGTTTTACAAAATAAGTCAAATGCATTGGTTTTTAGATTAGGCACCCTCTTTGGTCTTGGAGATTTACACTCTAGGATGAGGTTGGATCTAGTTGCCAACATCCTCTCCATGAAAGCAGCCTCTGGAAAACCACTTACTGTATTTGGTGGTCAACAATGGAGACCCTTGTTGCATGTAAGAGATGTATCGACAGCAATATTACATGGAATAGAAAATGAAATTAGTGGACTATATAACTTATCCTATGAGAACTTTGTCATATCTGACTTGGCAAAAGAGATAAGAAACGTCATACCAGACTGCTCTGTGACATATACGGAAATGAAATTTGAAGATCTTAGGAATTACAGGGTATCTAATCAAAAGTTTTTAGATACTGGCTGGAAGCCGAGATTCAATATACGAGATGGAATATCTCAAATTTCAAATTTAATTTATGAGAAAAGAGTTAAAAATGTCAACGATCTAGTATATTCAAATGCTGCTTATATGAGGAAACTTTATGAATTCTAAGGTAGAAAAAATAAATGGTGGTCTATTTGCCGATGATAGAGGCTACCTAAGGTTTGTTAATGATTTTGATTTTGCACAAGTCAAAAGATTTTATCAAGTCGAAAATCATTCTAAAAATTTTGTTAGAGCATGGCATGGGCACAAAAAAGAAGGAAAATATGTTTATGTACCCAAGGGCTCTGCTTTGGTTGGAGCTGTCAATCTAGACTCTGAGGAGATCTTTAAGACAACCCTAACTAGCCAATCTCCCTGTATGCTATATATACCTCCGGGATATGCAAATGGCTTTAAGACACTAGAAGAAAATACTATCCTGATGTTCTTTTCAACATCAACTCTAGACGAGAGTAAGGGGGATGATATTAGGTTTGATTATGACAAATGGAATATTTGGGAGGAGAACTACAGATGAAAAAAATAGTAATTTTAGGATCCACCGGTATGCTAGGTTCGAGTGTAGCTGATGTGTTTTTGGAGCAAAACAATAAGGAAATTATCTGCTCTTTCAGATCAGAGTCTGTTGCTAGAAAAGAAAATGTTTTTTATTTCGATGCTTTAACAACAAGCCTTGACAGGATACCAAAATGTGATTATATTATTAATTGTATTGGAGTCATAAAGCCGTTTATGAAGAAAAATATCGCAAACAGTGTTTATATAAATTCAATTTTTCCTCACAAGCTATCTAACTTTTGTAAAAAACAAGGTATAAAGTTGATTCACATTACAACCGATTGCGTATTCACGGGATCGAAAGGTCAATACACTGAAGACTCTTCTCATGATTGTGAGGATGAATATGGCAAATCTAAATCTTTAGGAGAGCCTAAGGAATGCATGGTACTCAGAACCAGCATAATAGGCGAAGAGGTACATAAAAACGCATCCCTGGTTGAGTGGGTAAAGAGTAACCGTGGTGGAGCAATAAGCGGCTTTACAAACCATTTTTGGAACGGGATTACCACCAAACACTATGGTGAACTATGTAATCAAATTATCGATAACGACTTGCATGTGGAAGACCTGTTTCACCTGCACTCAAACGAAGTTTCAAAATATGAATTATTGCAACTGATCAATCAAAGGTTTGATTTAAACATAGACATCACTCCGAAAGAAACAAGCAAGGTTGACAGAACGCTGTCTTCAAAAAAGGATTTGATTAAAACCTTGAAAATTAAGACAATAGAACAACAAGTGAGAGAATTATGATATCCATATTGATGCCGGTATACAACACAAATCCCAACTTCTTAAAAGAGGCTATTGATAGCTGCTTAGCTCAAACTATTGAAAATTATGAAATAATCATAGTGGACAATGCTAGTACCAACCGAGAGACACTTAAGGTTTTGGCTGAATATTCAAACGAAGACAAGATTAAGCTTTACAATTGCTCCAGGGAAGAAGACAAGAACAATATTTCAATAGCGTTAAATACAGGATTGAAAAATTGTACTTATGACTTAGTGGCAAGAATGGACTCTGACGATGTCATGTTTCATGATAGGCTTGAAAGACAAGTCAAATATATGAACAAAAATACTGATGTTGATATCTTGGGCGCACAAATGAAGGTTTTTCCTGATAACTACACAACAAACCACCCTAGAGTTATAACAAAAGAAAAGGGTTTGGAGTCATCTTGGTTTATAAACCACCCAACAGTTGTCTATAGGAGAGACAAGATTTTGGCAATTGGAGGATACAAAGATTCTCCAAAATATGCAGCTGAAGATTATGGCTTGTGGATGAATGCCCTCAGAAATAACATGAACATTAGGAATATGAAAGATGTGGTTTTGTTTTATAGATCTCATGGAGACAACCTAACAAGACATCACGAGAAGCATGATAGCTATTGGGAAAGTATAAAAATAGAACAACAAAAACTAAGAGATATACTATGAGTCGAGGCGTAAATTGAAAACTAAACTAAACATGGTTGGAGGATATCTAGATAGGCCGGAGTATTTGGCTGAAGATTATGAACTTTGGACCAGAGCACTCTCGAAAGGATTAATATTAAAGAATATGAAAGAGGTGTTGGTACACTATAGAGTTTCAAACTCTTCTCTGACAAATCTAGATAAAAAGAATAAGAAATACAATCTCTTGATGGCTCACATTAGAGATGTATATAGAAATAACATAGACGGCAGGATAAAATGATTTTAACTAAATGCCCTTTACGCGTTTCTCTTGTTGGCGGTTCAACGGATACAAGATCTTTTTTGAAAAAATTTGGCAGAGGATCTGTCATAAGTTTCACTCCAAATTTATATACCTATGTCTCCATCCACCACAACAACCAAAAAAAATATATTTTAAATTACTCCAAGAATGAAGAAGTGGATAGCATATCTGAGATTCAAAATGAACTAATCAGATATTGTTTGGAATATTTCCAGACACCCAAGTGTACCATAACACTTAATGCTAGTATCGCTTCAACAGGATCTGGTCTTGCTTCTTCAAGTTCATTTATAATTTGTATAGTTAAGGCCATCTGTATCTTTCAAAAGCTAGACTATACTACCAAGAAGATATGTAATATCTCATACGAGATAGAACAAAGGATAAACCCACTAGCTGGATATCAAGACGTTTATGGGTGTGGCGTTGGTAACTTTAAGAGAATAGATTTTTCTAGAAACGGAGAGGAGGTGTACAAGTTCTTAGATTTGTCGTTTATCACAAAAAAGTATGACATGTACTTGTTGAACACCTGTGTTACAAGGAAATCAACCAATATTCTAAAGACACTTAAGGTCGACAAGAGCAGAGAACTATTGCAAGTCGTGGATGATATGGAAAAGTGTATCATATCAAAAAATGAGCAAGAATTCTTTAGAATAATAAACAAAGGTTGGGAAATAAAAAAACAAACATCAACACATATACTAAACAACGAAGAGTTGTTGGAGATGGAATCTCTACTGTCCAGTACGAGCTTAATAAAGGCTCTTAAACTCTGCGGTGCCGGCGGTGGTGGATACTTTTTGTTATTTGTTTCAAAACACGAAGAAGGGTCTTTTACAGACTTCTATGAAACACATTTTCAGGACAAACCCGTTGTAAAGATAAAGATAGAAAACGATGGACCAAATGGAGTTACAATATGAACAAGAATACGATACTAGAAGAAATAGAAAGGTGTTATCAGGTAAAGCAGGAACTTGAATCAATAATATCTCAATATCAAGAGATAATCATACTTGGAAATGGTGGAAGTAGCTCAATAGCCAGCCATATATCTCAAGATTATACAAAAAAACTGAAAAAGAAAAGCTTTACATTCTCTGACGCATCTCGATTAACCTGTTATTCCAACGACTATGGTTACGAGAGTGCCTATAGACAATTCTTAAAAGAATTTGCTTCGAAAGACTCGCTGGTTATATTAATATCCTCATCTGGTAATTCTGAAAATATTCTAAACTGCGCTGAGTATTGCGAAGAGGAAGGAATAAAAACATTAACAATGACAGGTTTTGATGTTGAAAATAAACTAAAAAGAAAAGAGATGAACAGTAGGCTTTTAAACCACTGGGTAGACAGCAAAGACTATGGCATAGTTGAATGTGTTCACATGATCTTTTTACATATGGTGGTGTAATGATTTATTGTTTTGACATTGATGGGACAATTTGTAGTAGTGTTGAGAATAGTCAATACAGCCTAGCAAAGCCATTTTACAATATGTTAGAAAAAATAAACTCACTCTTTGAAGAAGGACATCAGATATACTTCATGACAGCCAGAGGCAGTGTTTCAGGTAAAGATTGGACTGAGTTTACAAGAAAACAGCTTCATGAATGGGGTTTCAAGTATCATAAATTAATAACCAATCAAAAACCACATGCTCACTACTTCATTGATGATAAAGGGCATAATGCTCAAGACTGGGCAAAGAAGCACACATCAATTACCACAGGGGTTTTGGCAGGTGCCTTTGATGTAATACACCCAGGCTACATTCACATGTTCAAAGAAGCCAAAGGGTATTGTTCTCACTTGACGATATTACTACACACAGACCCCTCTATAAATAACAAGATGAAGCCAATATTGACGACTGAAGAGAGAACCTTAATCCTTTCGTCTATAAGCTTTATAGATGAGGTCATACCATATGACACAGAAGAGGATTTGGAATCAATTCTCATAAAAAATAAGTATGATGTCAGAATTTTAGGATCAGATTATCTAGACAAAAAAATAACAGGCCACGATTTATGTACGGGCACTGCTTGGATAGACAGAAGTCATGGTTGGTCTACTACGAAATATAAAAAAATGATTGTTGATAGTTTTAAGGAGATATAGTGAGGGTATTAGTAACAGGTGGAGCAGGTTTCATTGGTAGTAATGTAGTGGATGTTGCAATAGATAAAGGATGGTCCGTCAAAATTATAGACAATCTCTCAACTGGGTTTGAGTCAAATATTAATTCAAAATGTGAGTTTATAAACGCTGACATATGCGACTACAACTCTATAGAGGGTCACTTTAAAGGTATTGATATCGTATTTCATCTCGCCGCTCTTCCAAGAGTTCAACCATCGATTGACGACCCATTGCCTTATAATAAAGTGAATATTGAAGGAACATTGTCCGTATTAGATGCCTGTAAGAATCATGGTGTAAAAAAAATTATATTTAGCTCCTCATCATCTGTGTATGGAGAGTGCGGAGATGAACCAGTAAGCGAAGAATATAGGAAAGAGCCTCTGAGTCCATATGCCCTACAAAAATTAGTTTGCGAAGAATATTTCAAATTGTACTTCAAATTGTTTGGGATTAGCAGTGTATGCCTCAGATACTTTAATGTATACGGGAAGCGCCAACCTGAAATAGGGTCATATGTACCAGTTGTTGGAATATTCTTTAAACAATTTAGAGAAGGAAAAAGTTTGACGGTGACAGGCGACGGCAAGCAGGCAAGAGATTTTGTCAATGTCCTCGATGTAGCCGATGCAAACATCAAAGCAGCCGAGACTGATTTAATTGGTTATAATTATTTCAACGTCGGAGCAGGAAAAAACTATAAAATAATTGACATAGCAAAAAAAGTATGTTATAATATAGAACATATAGAAAAAAGAATTGAACCCAAAAATACAATTGCTGATATTGAAAAAATAAGAAATGTTTTGGGATGGAAATGTCAAATAGATTTGATGGAGTGGATTGGTGAAAATAAAGATTAATATGATCGGTGGTGGATTCCAACATGATGTTTGCTCTTCTGCTTTGAATGTAAACAAATATATGACTTGGAAAAAAGACAAATCAGCCGATATTTCCTGCCATCTAGATTATGCAATATTGAGCCCCGTTGATGATTCAAAATTAAACTATGGTTGGATCTGTGAAAGCTCTGCTATTGTACCTTCTGTGATTAAAGAAGTTGTAAAAAATAAAAATGTTTACAAAAAAAAATTTAAATACATTTTTACTTGCGATAGTAGGTTGGTGAATATAGACAAAGATTTGTTTAGATTTACAATGCCCTCGGCTCTACCATGGATTCAAAACAAAAAAATATATGACAAAACGAAGAGTGTATCTTTTATTGGGTCCAACAAAAGAATGTGTAAGGGCCACGCATATAGACAAGAAATGATAGAAAAATACAAAAATGAAGTCGATCATTACGGCAGAGGCTTTGAAGGCAAAGAACTTCCATGGATGATTGGCGAAGAAAGTGGAAAAATTCTGGGATTAAAAGATTATATGTTTTCTTTTGCGATGGAGAACACAAATCATGAGTTTGCATTTTGCGAAAAAACAACAGACTGTTTCGCCACAGGCACCGTACCAATATATTGGGGAGGAAAAGGTATTACAAACTTTTTTGACCCAAAAGGAATCATATTCATTGAAGATTTAAAATCAGTATCTGATCTGACAGAAGGGCTATACAATTCCAAGATTGAATATATCAACTCAAACTTTAAAAAAGTAGATGATCTTCTCTCATCAGAAGATTATTTTGTAGAAAATTATATAAGAGCGGAACTATGATAACTTGTGAATTAGTTGGCGGCCTAGGTAACAATCTTTTTCAGCTCGCAGCAATCTATTGCCTGAGCAAAAAGCATGGAATCCCGTACTGTATACAGGGTGATCTAGAAAGAAGAACTTTTGATGGAAAACTTTTGAAATATGATAACAGAATAAAGCAGACGCATGTTTATGAGATACCTAAAATATTTCAAAATGACTTTTCTTTTTTAAGTTTGGAAGAAATAAGTTCTCAAAATCTTGATGTATATAATCACTCTGACTTACAAGGAAGTAGTGAATACAAAGAGCTACCGGTATTAGATAATACAATTTATAGAGGGTATTTTCAATCTGACAAATATTTTAATGGGATTGATTTATCCAAAGAGTGGAAACTGAACACCAGAATAATCAAAGCACTACAGAAACAATATGAAAGATTGTTTGAAAAACCAACAATTTCTATTCAATATAGGCTCGGTGGCGACAGAAAAATGAATAGAATAGCAAATTTCTATAAAACAGTGCCACCATCTTACTACAAAGAAGCGGTTGACAAAATATTAGATCAAGAAAATAAAAACCTTGATGATTATAATATTCTGCTATTTTCAGATGATTTAGACATGGCGAAGGATCTAATCTTAGAAGCAGGTATCAAGGCTCACCAGATCAACAACAACAATAGCCTACTAGACTTCATACAAATGACAATGTGTACCCACAATGTGATAGGTAATTCAACTTATGCATGGTGGGCGGCACATTTGAATGCTCGTGAAGAAAAAACTGTAGTGGCTCCAAAAACGTTTTGGTTTGGAAAAGATTCTGGATACTCTCACTTCAATTTAGATGATTTATTTCCATCTACTTGGATAACTCTATAGGTCTTAAATGGATAATATTTTTTTCGAGATTAACAAATTAAAACGGAGACAATTGTGAAAAATAAAATGTTAATACTGGGCGGTACTGGTGGATTGGGAAAAGAATTAACAAAAGCTTTTGCTAAAGATTATGAAGTAACCTCTCTTGGTTCAAAGGATCTAGACATTACAGATTTTAGAAAATTAGAACTTTATTTTCATGTCAATGTGTATGATATAATCATAAATTTGTCTGGCTATAATCACGATTCTTTTTTACACAAATACGACGAAGACTTGATACATGAAGCAAAAAGACAGATTAATGTTAATACTTTGGGAAATGTAAATTTATTAGCTGCCTGTCTCCCTAAAATGAGAAAAAATAAATACGGAAGAATAATTTTGGCGTCATCAGTATTGTCCTCAAAACCAGTCATTGGAACATCAGTGTATTCCGCCAGCAAATCTTTCATCGATAGTTTGGCAAAGACGTGCGCCCTTGAAAATGCCTCTAAGGGAATTACTTGCAATGCCATTCAGATGGGATATTTCGATGGTGGTATGGCCCATCGATTGCCAAAAAAGTTTCAATCAGCTATTAAAGGAACGATTCCAATGTCTAGATTTGGATCAATTGAGGAGTTACGCAACACAATCGTATATCTGATAAATACAGAGTACGTCACAGGAACATCCCTTAAAATTAATGGAGGGCTTGAGTTTTGAAGACTGGTATAGATTTTTATATAAACGAAGACGTTACCATCAAGTCCAAGGATGTTGTCATTGGAGACCACGTTGCTATAGACAAAGGCTTTTATTGTACCACACAGTTGGAAATAGGCGATTATGTCCATATAGCACCGTATGTTACTGTAACTGGTGGTAAATCAGCAAAGTTAATAATGGAGTCGTTCTCTGGCTTCGCAGCTGGATGTAGGATTGCTTGTTCTAGCGATAGTTACACAAGTGGTCACTTGATGAACCCTGTCATCCCAGCAAAATATCGAAAGGTTGAAATAACAACAGTAAAGATGGAAAAGTTTAGCTGTTTAGGTACAAACTGTGTTGTGCTTCCGGGGGTAACTATTGGAGAAGGCTCTGTCGTCGGCGCTAATTCTTTGGTAACAAAATCTACCGAACCTTGGACCATCTATGTTGGAACTCCTGCTCGCGCAGTTGGAGTTAGGCCGAAAGAAATGTGTTATGAATTTGCAAGAGAGATGGGTTATGACGTTTAAACTGAAGGATAATTATTATAACTGTAAGAACTCCATGTCTATGCCTTGGGTAGAATCTCCATTTTTTCATGAGATACTTGGCTCTGCGGATATAACCGATAACCTAGTCAGATCGGCAGTTGACTACAATCGAGATGGATATCTAATAATAGATTTAAACCTAAGCGACGATTTCATTGAGAGCATAAACAAAGATGTTATAAGCATAGTCGAATCTCAAGATTATGTCGGTCAGGAGAAATACGAATACACAGACCACCGTAGATTATTTCAGGCTTGGAAAAAAAGTGAGAATGTGAGAGAATTAACAAAACATCCAAAAATCGTAAACACTTTAAAGTTTTTGTATGACCGAGATCCATTTGCTTTTTCTACAATTAATTTTACAAACCCAACATCTCAACCTTTACATAGTGACAGCATACATTTCAATTCATATCCAAAAGGATGGATGGTTGGGGTTTGGGTTGCTTTTGAAGACTGTACTAAAGACAATGGAACCTTAAGAGTGGTGAAAGGTAGTCACAAGTGGAAAGAGTATGACTACAACGATATTAACATTCCACACCCCGACACTAGAGTCGACGGAGAAAAGAGTTCATATCGAGACTACGATCAATTTATCAGAAGGCTGGTGAAAACAAAAGATGTAGAGGAAGTCTCTGTTAATTTAAAGAAGGGTCAAGCGATAATTTGGACTTCAAACCTTCTCCATGGCGGAACGGAAGTGGAAGATAACAATGTGAGTAGAAAATCTCAGGCTATTCATTATTTTTTTCATGGTTGTAAGAAATATTACACCCCTATGTTTTCTGAACCTATGATGGGAAAATACGCAGAAAAGTGGTGCACTGAGGACCAAAACATTTTCACATACAAGGAGTAATGAATGTCATTTCAATTAATCGCAGATTTTGAAAAAGAAATAGCCAAATTTTTTGGCGCGCCATATGCTGTGGCGGTAGATTGTTGTACTCATGGTCTTGAGCTCTGTTTGAGACTCAAGGGAGTGAAAAAGATATGTGTGCCTAGGCACACATATTTGTCCGTACCTATGCTCGCTCCAAAATTAAACATAGATATGGAATGGACTGATGAGAAGTGGCAAGATTATTATTATCTAGCAGACAACATTATCGATGCTGCTGTGCTCTGGAGGGCAAACAGCTATGTTCCGGGAAGTTACATGAGTGTCAGCTTTCAGTTCAGAAAGCACTTGAGTTTGGGTCGGGGAGGAGTCATATTGTTTGACAACGAGGAAGATTTCGATACCCTCAAGAGAATGTCATACGATGGCCGAAGCCCTGATTTGCCGTGGGCTCAACAAAACATCAAGACAATTGGTTATCACTACTATATGACACCAGAGACAGCAGAACTAGGCTTACAAAAACTACCAGAAGCAATTAAAAGAGAACCCAAGCGATGGATATATACAGACTGGGTAGATCTCACAACTATGGATGTATTCAAGGAGAACAAATGAAAGTTTTAGTTTTAGGCTCAACCGGTTTTATTGGGAAAAACCTAACCGACAGGCTACAGAAAGAAAATCACGAAGTCCACACCGCTCAAAGATCAACAGGTGTTGACATTCGAGAATATGGTCAGATTTATAATACAATTAAAGAAGTCAGTCCAGATGTTATATACAACCTAGCTTCTCACGGAGGAAGCGTTCACTATGTTAGAACAAAGGCTGCTGAAGTCTTTCATGACAACGTCCAAATGGCCTTGAATCTATATCGATCAGTTTCTGAAATTAATCCAAACATCAAGGTTATTCAACCGTTTTCAAACTGTTCATATCCCGGCAAAAGCAATGTCCAACATGAGGAAGAGTGGCTAGATGGTGATGTCCATCCTTCCGTATTCTCTTTTGGAAATTCAAAAAGGTCTATATTTTATCTATCATCTTGTTTCAAAGAACAATACGGAGTTAGGTCTGTAAATGTTTTATTTCCAAATACCTATGGACCTGGTGATTCTCTAGATCCCAATCACACACACGCTCTAAATGGAATGGTGATTAGGATGTTGGCGGCACAATCTAAGAACGATAAAGAGTTTGTTGTTTGGGGCACTGGATCGCCAATTAGAGAATGGGCTTATATTGATGATTTTATTGAAGTTTTGATTAGGTGTCTAAATATAGAGGGGCAAGAATATCCAATAAACATGGGCCAAGAAAAAGGCTACTCGATTGCAGAATCAGCTAAACTAATCAAGAAGGCTTGTGGTTACGAGGGAGACATTGTATTTGATACAAGTTATCGTGACGGAGACCCAATCAAAGTAATGAGTCGAAAAAAATTCATTGAGTCCTTCGAGGATTTTAAGTTTTTCGATCATTATGAAGGAATTTTAAATACAGTAAATTATTACAAGGAGTAAGAATGAAAAAAATATTAATCACAGGCGGAGCGGGATACGTTGGTACCACTCTCATTCCCTTGTTACTAGAAAGAGAATATGAAGTTACGGTTATTGATAGCCTGATCTTCAACAATGGAGATAGACTTGTACCATTTATGTCTGATAAGAATTTCAATTTTGTCAAAGGCGATGTTAGAGATGAAAGCTTGATGAGATATTGTGTTAAAAATAAAGATGTGGTGATTCATTTAGCAGCTTATGTAGGGTTTCCTATTTGTAGATTAAAAGGCGAGAAAGAATCTCATGAAGTAAACACAGAAGCTACTCAATCCCTAGTTAATATGATGGAGTCAAATCAATACCTATTGTTTGGTTCAACCGGTTCAAACTATGGAGAAGTTGTTGGAGTTTGCACAGAAGAAACCCCTTTGAATCCCTTGTCTATCTATGGTAGAACGAAGACTGACGCAGAAAGAATTGTTATGAGTCGTAAAAACGCAACAGCATTTCGTTTCGCGACAGCCTTTGGGATTTCACCTAGAATGAGGTTGGACTTGTTGGTGAACGACCTAACGCACAAGGCTATGACTGAAGGTTATGCTGTAATTTATGAATCTCATTTCTTGAGAACTTTCATTCACGTTACTGATTTGGCTAGATCTTTTGTTTTCGCAATTGATAATCAAGAAAAAATGAAATCAAATGTATACAATGTAGGTTCCAATAAAATGAATTATACAAAAAGAGAGGTTTGTGAAACTATTAACGAGCAAGTACCAGAAGCGTATTTCCACCACGCAGCAATCCAAGAAGATCCGGACAAGAGGAACTACAAGGTTTCTTATGACAAAATTAATGCTTTGGGTTTTGATGTTGTCACTGATTTAGAAACGGGAATCGAAGAGATTAAGAAGTGTGTACCTTTGCTTGAGAATAATTTGAGGTATAGAAATGTCTAATGATATTACGTTCTCGGAATATTATAGTCACTATTTGACGTTACACCGCAACAAGTGGTGCCGTAGATTACATGTCCTTGGTCAAATAGCCACAGTTGCTTTTGTGCTGGCTTGTTTGAATTTTAAATTATGGCCTTTCCTTTTGGCTACACCTTTTGTGGTATACCCATTTGCATGGACCGGTCACTATGTTTTTGAGAAAAACAAACCAGCAGCTTTCAAAAGACCAGTGTGGGCAAAAGCATGTGATTGGGTTATGTTGAAGGACATAATCGTTGGAAAAATACCATTTTGAAAAAAAACACTTGACAATCACTATCGATAGTGTTACAATTACTTTAAAATTAGGAGTTAAAAATGAATCATAAATTATCAAATCAAGCTATCGGAGCAATCATGATGGCATTACAGAAATCTCTAATCGAACAAACAGATATTACACCCGTCTTGACTGGATTTCAGATCCAAGTAGATGACTCTGGAGAATTAGTTGTGATGAATCCACCTAGCGTTGAAATCTCAACAACAGGCCCAGAAGGTGGCAGTATTGAGACGAGCGTTCAATAATGCCAAGATATGTATATAGATGTCTATCTTGTAGGGAGAATTTTGATGTTTGGCATGGAATCTTTGAGGAACAGAATAACTGTATCAAATGTCTTCACGTTGGCGTCAAGAGAGTCCC
>Ga0209535_1001263_pt1 | contig 17374 bp, 17 predicted proteins | sample LinPmetageLP28_FD_184041 | JGI IMG/M metagenome (GOLD analysis project Ga0209535, IMG submission 184041) | Marine viral communities from the Pacific Ocean - LP-28 (SPAdes) (version 2) | ecosystem: Environmental > Aquatic > Marine > Oceanic | place: Pacific Ocean | collected 2009-08-22 | reverse complement strand
TTGGATTTTGGATATTCCGTAGATAATTCTACTTACATTAGATTATACAAATGGAATAACGCATATATATTTGATGAATTACTTTGTAGAAAGGGTATGCTCAATAGAGACATCAGTAGATTTTTAACAGACAAAAGAGTATTAGAACCAGTTTTTGCCGATTCAGCCGAACCAAAGAGTATTCACGAGATACGAAGTTATGGTCATAAAATATTTCCTGTAACAAAAGGTAGAGATTCGGTTATATATGGAATCAATCTTATAAACCAAAACGAAATATACATAACATCAACATCCAAGAATCTTATAAGAGAATTACAAGGATATGTATGGGATAAAGACAAAGAGGGAAACAATATTCAAAAACCAACAGGCATACACCCTGATTGTATAGATGCAGCTCGATATGCTTTAATGATGCAATTAGAAAACCCCAACAGGGGTAGATATGCAATTAGATAAAAAAAGTTATTAAATTTTGTTAATTAAAAAAAAAGTATTATATTTGAGTATAATTAAAAACAAAACAATGAAAGCAAACGAAATAAACAAAAATTTAATAGGTAAAAAAGTTAAATGTGTAAATACAGGAGAAGAAGTATATGGTGTAATAACAGATATTTTTGAAGATGAAGAATTTATAGGTGTCAAAATAAAACACGAACCTGTACAATGGGGATCAGATGTATATACTACATTATCTTCAACAGCTAGAAAACCATCACCTTTTTTTCCACAAGGATCAGAGGGTAATTTAAAATACACTAAATTAATTTAAAACAAAACATAATGAAAAAATTATATTTACATCCAGTAACAAAAAAATTTGTAAGTAAAGAAAAATATTTTAACTTTATAACAAGCAAGGTTTTTCCAAAGAAACCTTTTAGTGAGAAAATCAAGTAAGGTTTTCAAAGTTTTTTGATTAGTTGTGTAGGAGGGTTTAATCGCCCTCCTTTTTTTTTGTCTAAAATTGAGATTTAATTTCGATATATATATATGAAGATTAAATTAACTGTACCTACTGAGCTTTCAGAAATTAAATTATCTCAATACCAAAAGTATTTTAAAATCCAAGAAGATAATCAAGATGAAGGTTTTTTAGCAACAAAGATGATAGAGATATTTTGTCATATTCCTCATAAAGATTCTTTCAGAATGAAACTCAGAGATGTAACCAAAATTACTAGCATACTTGGTAATTTATTTGAACAAAAACCACAATTAAAAAAAAGATTTACTTTGAATGGTATAGACTATGGTTTTATACCAAACTTAGATGAAATGAGTTTAGGAGAGTATATAGATTTAGATACTTATATATCTAACTGGGGTGATATGCATAAAGCAATGGCTGTACTGTATAGACCAATTAAATCATCATTAGGCAACAAATATAATATAGAAAAATATACAGGCAACACACAAGATGTTATGAAAGACATACCACTTGATATAGTATTTGGTAGTATGCTTTTTTTTTATCGTTTAGGGATAGACTTATCAAAAGTTATGATGTCTTATTTTCAGGAGAAGAAGGGAGTACCCTCTCAGCAGTTACAGGATTTAATGAAAAATATGGATGGCTTGGACAAATTTACTTCCTCAGTCAATACGATATTACAAGAGTTGAAAATATCACTAAATTAAATGTGCATCAATGTTTAATAATGCTAACATTTATGAAAGAGAAAAACGAATTAGAAGCTAAACAAATAAAAAGTAAATACAAATGAGTCAGGGAATAAGAGGATTTTACCAACTAACAGATACAATCAAAACAAACTTGTTGCTTGATCCAAATGTAAATACAGTTACAACAGGAGATATTACAGAAATAGATTTATCAAAACAAACAATATTCCCATTAGCACATATAATAGTGAATACTGTCACAGCTCAAGAACAAGCTCTAGTGTTTAATATTACTTTAATGTCTATGGATGTTGTAAATGAATATAAAGATGAAACAACAGATATTTTTGTAGGTAATGATAATGAACAAGATGTACTAAATACACAACTTGCAGTAATAAACAAGATTATACATTTATTGCGTAGAGGTTCATTATATACATCTAAATACCAATTAGAAGGTGATCCTGTATGCGAACCATTTTATGAAAGGTTTGAAAACAGATTAGGTGGCTGGGCGTGTACGATGGATATATTAATACAAAACGATATAAGTATTTGCTAATGGAATTACAAGAAACAAAAAAGGCACTTAACAGTTTTGCTAAATATGTTATACAGCAATCAAGAAGTAATTTAACAAAAGGTAAAAAAAATGTAAGTAAGAAACTTTACGAATCATTAGATTACGATATATTATCTGATAATACAGGTTTTATATTACAGTTTATAATGGAAGAGTATGGAGCTTACCAAGATCAGGGTGTAAGTGGTACAAAGAAAAAATATGATACTCCATTCAAATACACAAATAAAAGACCACCTAGTTCTTCTTTTGATAAATGGAGTGTGCGAAAAGGTATAGCACCAAGACAAGCAAGTGGTAGATTTACAACAAGAAAAGGTCTTAATTATGTAATAGCTAAATCTATTTTTGAACAAGGTATAAAACCTAGTTTGTTTTTTACAAAACCATTTGAGAAAAGATTTGAAACATTACCACCAGAATTAATAGCATCATTTGTAAATGACTTTGAAAAAGAATTATAATGGCAATAGAAAAAATAAATATAAATAGTCCTGTTTACTTAAAAGTAGAAAACTCAAACCTAGCAAGTTGCAAACTAACAATAGCAATATATAGTGGTGCTTTCAACGCAAGTCCAACAACTACTTACGAACTCATAAAAAATGAAGTAGGAAATAACAACTATGTGATATTTGAAATAGGAGAATTAATAAAAGATTATATCGCATATAGCTTTAGTGGTACTTTTGGTAGTAATGGTGTAAATGTATGGGTACAAACAACAGCAACACCATTTAATAGTTCAGGAACAGCACAAGATGCAATATCATCAATTATGTTAGCATTTGATGGAGTGGGATATTTTGAAGAAGGATTTGACATAACACAAACAACAAATAGTGCGACAACTCAAAACCTTACAAGACATAAAGGAAGTGTAAAAACATTGATTAGTAATTCTACAATATTCAGAGAAACACAAGAAGTAATATATATACCTGTATTAGCTAACCTAAGTGTTAATTCTGGTAGTGATACTTTATCAGGTGCAACAACAGTAAACTTTAAAAATGGTGGATCAACAGTATCAACTGTAACAGTACCAACAGGTGTATCAAATTCTAACAACGCAATAGCATACGCAACAAGTACAACTGCGACATTAACAAGTGTGGATATAGTAACAGGGGGATCAACAGAAACAATAACAATAGAAGAACAAGACTGCAATAAGTTTACTAATCTTCCATTAGTGTTTGTAAATAAATCAGGCGCATTACAAAAAGTAAATTTCTTTTTAAAATCAACAGAAAGTGTAAATGTACAAAGAGAAGAATTTAAAACAAATACTTTAACAACAGGTGCAACCTATTCGATAAATGCACATCAATATAAAAACAGAAATATAAATAGCAGAGAAACTATTGTATTAAATACAGGATATGTAAATGATAGTTATAATCAAGTAATAGAAGAAATACTATTTACTAAAAGATGTTGGTTATTTAAAGATAATCAATACTTGCCAGTTATACCACAAGATAAAAGCGTACAGTTTAAAACATCTTTAAATGATAGGGTCGCAAACTACACTATGACTTTTAATTTTGCTTTTGATAAAATAAATACTATAAGATAATGAACGAGCTAGGTCTATTAATACCAGACATAAAGATAGACAACCCACAACCTGATCCAGATTTGTGGAATACAACAGCTATAAACTGGGAGAATGGTTTTAGATTATGGAATGAAATAAATTTAATTACAGATATTGATTATCAAAGACTAGATTTATTTGAAGATGAACAGGTATCATTAACACAAACTATACAAGACATAAGAGATATAGAAAAGGTGTTTACCGATTTTAGTAAGTCCTTTAGTTTACCTGCGAGTAGTAAAAATAATTTATTATTCAGGCATTATTATAGGACAGACATTGAAGAAAACTTAATTGCAGATTCTATATTTAATGCAAACACAAAACTAAGGGCTATACTAGAGCTTAACTATAAAAACTTTAGAAATGGTTATATAGTTTTAAATGGTGTTAAATTAAAAAACAATCAACCAGAATCATACAACATAACATTCTTTGGAGAGACTGTAACATTAAAAGATAAAATAAAAGATAAAAAATTATCAGAACTAGACTTCTCTCAGTTTGACCATAGTTATAATGTAGCAACTGTAAAACAAGGTGTACAAAGTTTTGTAAATGTCTTAAATGGTCAATCAACTACTAAAGCACATATTATATATCCTTTGATATCACATACAGATAGATTTATATATGATAGTAGTAATGGGGGTGTGTTGACATCACAAGAAAGATCAAACAGAACTAGAAACTTATATGCAAGTGGTAGTCAATCTACAAGTGGTGCAGGAACTGCAAATGAAAGATTAGGAAGCACAATGGGTTTTACTTTTAATGATTTAAAACCTGCACTAAGAGTTATAGATATTATTAATGTTATTGCACAAGACCCTACAATAGGTTTACAATTTAGTGATGACTTTTTTAAAGAAACAGGAATGTTTGCAGATCTGTATATGTGGCTACATAGAAACAAAGGGGAGATAGGAATTACACCTAGCAACGAATCGAATGTATCTAATATTATACTAAACCAAATACAAAGTTTTACAGCTACACAAGGTACGACACTAGAGTTCTTTTCTTTGTTACCTACAAGTAATTTTGCACCAACCTTTGATGGGGGTATATTTAGATTTGTAACACAAAGACTAGAAAGTCAAGTAGGTGTTATCGAGACTATGCAAATTAATTGGAAGATCACACCCCAAACCTCAAGTAAAAAGTTTACAGCAAAATTAAGAAGAGCAGGAACGGGAGAAATAATTGCAGCAGCGACATATTCACAAACTGGATTTATTAGATTACAACATTTGTTTGAGGGTGATGCAGGTTTTACACAACCATTAATGCAACATAATGTAGAGTTTGTAATTGAAACGACAGAAACAAGTTTAGTTCTTACATACGAACTTACATTTACTAGAGTTGCTAGTGGACAATCAAATAATGCAGATAATTTTACTGCAACAGTACAAGCAGGTGTAGTAGAACCTGATAGTTTAGTAGAAACAATTTATGTCCAAAACAATATCCCAAATATTGGTATACTTGAATTTTTAACAGGAGTGTTTAAAACATTTAATCTTACAGCGTTTATTGAAAGCGATATAGCTAGTGATGACTATGGTAAAGTGGTAGTAAAGACTTTAGATTCTTTTTATGCTAGTGGTACAAATCAAGAAATAACAGAGTTTATAGACACAACACAAAGTGAAAGTAATTTTAGTGTGCCATTTAATGATATAGAGTTTAAGTTTGCAGACCCTAAAACATTCGGTGCATTTTATTTTGAGAAACTAAACAACAGACAATTAGGAAGTGTTAAGGCAAGTGGTATTGGTAATAGTGGTAGAGACCCAAGATTAAATCGTGGTAGAGATTATCGTATAACATTACCATTTGAAAAAATGTTTTTTGAAAGATTAAGAAATGTAAATGGTAGTGATTTTACAAAAATAGGTTATGGTTTCTTTGTAGATAGCGACCAAAATCCAACAATAAATAAACCTTTATTATTTTTCAATGAATCAACTGCAACTGCAGGAATACAAATGATAGATGGTAATGGAACAGGAACGCCTGATACGATAACAACATATAATAGACCAAGTAATATAAGATCAGGAACACAAAGTGTAGTTATAGCAGTAAATGCAAGTGAATCAACTGCTGTTACTTTTAAATATTTAAATCCAACTAATTTTGCAGATGTAACTGTGTCGGTTAGTCCAGATAGTTCTACAACAGTTAATCCTTTAGTTACTGGAAGTTTACAAAGAACATCGGCAGTTACAAATGAATCTAACATAACTACAACCTTTACAACATTAACATCAGGACAAACATTACATTTTAGTATTGAAGAAGATCCTTTTAATGATACACCAGAAACATCTACATTATTTGAAAACTTTTACAAGCAATATATAAGAGATGTATTTACATATAAGAGAAGATTAAAAAAATACAAAGCATTATTACCACAAAAGTTTTTACTTAAATATAAATTATCAGATACTATTGTTATAAATAATACTGAGTTTATTATAAATAAAATAACTACAAACCTACAAACAGGAGAAAGTAGTTTAGAATTATTATCTAAAATAAATACGATTACATAATGATACAAGGGATATTAGAATTATTAGAATATGCAAATGGCGAAACTGAAAACATTAGAATCGCACAAGGTAAATATGAATTACCTAAAACTTTTAAACAAACAGTCAAACAAATTAAAGATGAAATAAAATGGCTAAAGATGTAATAGTAAATGTTAAAATAAACAATAAGGAACTTAATAAAAGTCTTGATTCTTCAAAAAATTTAATTGAAGAATTAGAGCAAGAAATTGCAGATTTGACTAAGACTCAGAGCAAGTATACTGATATGTCAGATAAATCTATAAACGCAAGAGTAAAATTAAATAAACAAATACAACAAACAAAAAGTAGATTAGATCGCGAGAAAAAAAGTGTTAAAGAAATTGTAAAAGAAAGAAGGGTAAACAATCAAGTTATAAAAGATGCCAACAAAGTATCTGCTGACTATTCAGGTGTCATTGGAATATTAGATAGACAAACAGGAGGTTTAATAAGTGGAGTAACAGGTCTTACAGGAAGTATTGGCAAAGCATCAGCAGGTTTTAAATTATTGAGGACTGCTATTATAGCAACAGGTTTAGGTGCGTTGGTAATTGCAATAACATCTGTTGCAACTGCATTTACTGCATCAGAAGAAGGTCAAAATAAATTCAGAAAATTCTTTACACAAATAAGCGTTGTAATCGGTAATGTTACTGATATACTTTCTGATTTTGGTAGTGCTATTATTAATGTTTTCACAGGTAATTTTAAAGATGCAAAAGAAGCATTAAAAGATGTTACAGATGGTATTAAAAACTTTGGTGAAGAAACTAGAAAAGAAATAGAAACAGCAGGAGAACTAGCAGATAGAAGAGCAAAAGCAGATTTACTTGAAAGAAAATTAATTACTGAAAGAGCAGAAGCTACAAGAAAATTTAATGAGCTTAGAGAAAAAGCAGCAGATAAAGAAAATGTTAGTATTGAAGATAGAATTGCAGCTTTAACAGAAGCAGGTAGAATTGAAGAAGAAATTACACTCAAAGAAATAGAAGCAGCAAGAATAAGATTTGAAACTAAAAAAACAGAAAATGAGTTAAGTAAATCTACAAAAGCTGACTTAGATGAACAAGCACAACTTGAAGCAAGATTGATTGACCTCGAATCATCAAGATTGAAAAAACAAAAAACATTAACTGCTGAAATAACTACCAATCTTAGAGAAGCAGAATCAGAAAGAAAAAGAATACAAGCTGAAGCCGATGCAGAACAGAAAAGAATAGATACTGAAAAAGCAGCAAAAGATAAAGAAGCAAGAGATGCAGAATTAGCAGCAGAAAAACAACTAACTGAACTTAAAAAACAAATAAGGGATGCAGAAGCAGTAGGTGAAGATGAAAAAAGAGCATTAGAGATAGAGAAAGTTACTGCACATTATGATAATTTAATTGCTCTTGCTCAAAAAAACAATATAGATACTACAAATTTAGAAAAAGCAAAAAATGACAAACTTGCACAATTCAATAAAAAAATAGCAAATGATGAAGTAAAAACAACAAAACTCACACAAGAGCAAAAACTTGCTATAATATCAGGTGCTTTAGGTGGTATTGCAAAATTAGCAGGAGAGAATAGTAAATTTGGAAAAGGCATAGCAGTAGCACAAGCAGTAATTGACACTTTTGCAGGTGCAAACAAAGCACTTGCTCAAGGTGGTATTTTTGGTGCAGTAGCAGCAGCAGGAGTAATTGCATCTGGTCTTGCAAATGTTAAAACTATTTTATCAACACAAACACCAGAACCACCATCGGGCTTAACTAGTGGATCATCAGGTGGTAGAGGTGTATCAATACCAACACCACAAGCACCATCATTTAATATTGTAGGTGCAAATCCTGAAAATCAATTAGCGCAAAGTTTAGCAGATGTGACACAAAAACCAGTAAAGGCGTTTGTAGTTGCAGGGGATGTATCAACTGCACAAGGTTTAGATAGAAACATCATACAAGAAAGTTCATTGGGATAGACAAAAACAATTAATTTAAACGATATATAATTATGAAGATAGTTGAATTGATCTTAGATGATAACGAAGATTTAGCAGGTATCGAAGCAATAAGCATAGTAGAGAATCCTGCAATAGAAGAAGATTTTATTGCACTTAAAGGCGAGATACTTGCACTTAAAGAGGTTGATAAAGAAAAAAAAATATTATTAGGTGCATTATTAGTTCCTAACAAACCTATTTACAGAAAGAGTGGAGATGAGGAATACTATATTTATTTTTCAAGAGATACAGTTCGTAAAGCATCACAAATATATTTACAAAAAGGTAACCAAAACAATTCTACATTAGAACACCAACACACTTTAAAGGGTCTTACTCTTGTAGAGAGTTGGATAGTAGAGGATACAAAAAAAGACAAGACTGCATTATATGGTCTTGAATATCCAGTAGGCACTTGGGTTGGTGCAGTAAAAGTAAACAACGATCAGATATGGGAAGAGTTTGTTAAGACAGGCAAGGTAAAAGGATTTTCCATAGAAGGATACTTTGCAGATAAAGCAGAAAGACCAAAAGATCAAACCATAAATGACCTAGCAAATATAGAGGAGGAAGAAGCACAAGAATTATTATCACAAGTAAAAGGTATAATAAGAAATGATAAAAGATACAAACAAGGTAAAAGATTAATATTTGAAAGTTTTAGTGATTACCCAGATGCAGTAAAGAATAATGCAAAGAAGGGTATTGAGTTAAATAAAAAAGTAAAGAATAAATGTGCTACAGATGTTGGCAAAATTAGGGCGCAACAACTAGCACAAGGTAAAGCAATAAGCGAACAGACTATATCTCGTATGTATTCTTTCTTATCTAGAGCAGAAGAATATTATAAACCAGAAGATAAAGAAGCGTGTGGTACAATCTCATATTTATTATGGGGAGGTCTCGCGGGTAAAAGATATGCACAAAAAAAACTTAAAGAATTAGGTAAACTTGATTTGTATAGTCAAAAAGTAAATGATGACTTTGCAATAATATTAGATAGACTTGCATACGCATCAAAAGAGATGGCAGAAAAGATAGCTAAGGATATTGGTTGTGATGGCATACACAAACACGAGTTTGAGGATATGACTTGGTATATGCCCTGTAAACAACACGCACTAAGTGTAGAAGAATTTAAAAAATACAAATGTCCAAAAGGATATAAAAAAGATTATCAGAAACACAAGTGTGTTAAGATGGCAGAGATAGGTGAAAGAGGGGGTATTAGAAAAAGTCCTAAAGCACCAAAGTCAGGTACACCAAACCCTAAACCTAAAGGAGAGGGTACTGCTAAGGGAGATGCTTCTACAAGTAGAGGTGCAAAGGTATCAGAAAAAGATTTATCATCATTACAAAAAAAAAGTGATGACTTTAATGAAAGATACAAAGATAAACTAGGATATGGTGTTACAGTAGGACAATTAAAAGCAGTATTTCAAAGAGGACTAGGTGCGTTCAATACATCACATAGTCCAAGAATTAAATCTCCATCTGCTTGGGCTCAGGCACGAGTGAATGCGTATTTATACTTAGTAAGAAATGGCAGACCACAAAACCCTAAATATACAGGAGACTTTGATCTGTTACCAAAAGGACATCCAAAAAGTAATAAAAAATGAAACTACCAAGCTATACAAGTCCAAAAGGTGGAAGAAGGGGTTGTCTTTGTAAAGATAAATTAACATACGAAATAGAATGTTGTACTGGAGAATTACACGCACAAGGCATTGGTGCGTTGAAGGGTGGAAGCAATGCAAATATAAATGGTGTTGTAAGATCAAGTTAAAAATGCAAAATAAATTTTAAAAAGCGATATATAATTATGAAAGCTACAGAAATGTTAAATCAAGTAAAAAATCTATTAGGAGTCGAGCTATCTGATGTACAGTTGGCAGAACTTAAATTAGAGAATGGAACTGTTTTAGAAGCAGATGCTTTTGAATCAGGTAAAGAGGTTTTTATTCGTACAGAGGATGAGAAAGTATCATTGCCTGTCGGAAGTTATGAACTAGAAGATGCAAGAGTTCTTGTTGTCGAAGAAGAAGGTGTGATTAAAGAAATTAAAGCACAAGAGGAAGAAGAAGAAGAAGAGGACAAAGAAGAAATGCAGTATGTAACTAAGCAAGAGTTTCGTAAAGAAATGGATGAGCTTAAAGATATGGTTGAAAAAATGATGAAACCTAACGACAAAGAGGAAATGTCATCTGATGTTCAAGAGAAAGTATCTTTAGCAGTTACAGAGGTGTTAAATAGTGAAGCAGAAGAAAAAGAAGCTCTTAAAGAGGAGTTATCCAAACCTGCTGCCGAACCATTAAAACACACACCAGAACAAGGCAAGTTTGAACACAAATTTAAGTTTGCACAAAACAGAAAATTATCAACTCTAGATAGAGTAATGGAAACTTTAATAAATAAATAAATAAAATTATGGCAGTATTAACACACATAAGCGATGATGTAATGAGAATTTTTGATGACTATGAATTAATTTCAGCATCAGGATCATTAAATCTATCGGACTCTGGAAAGGTATTTAAAATTTCTGGAACAGGATATACAGTAACACTACCTTCGCCAAGTGCAGGGTGGAAAGCAAAATTTATTGTATCAGGCGCATTTTCAACAGACTTCGTAGTACAATCACCATCAGACAATAGAGATACTATTAATGGTGGAGTAATTGTAAACGGAGCAATCGTTGAAGCTGATGCAGTAGATAGAGTAACATTTGAAGATGATGCAGAAAGTATAGGTGACCACATCGAAATACATTCTGATGGAACTAGCTACTTTCTAAGTGGAAATGGTAACGCTGCTTCTTCAATAACAGTTGGTGAATTATAATAATTAAATAAATAAAAAAGATATGGCTACTACAACAAGTATAACTACTACTTACGCAGGAGAGTTCGCAGGTGAATATATCGCTGCAGCTCTATTGAGTGGAGTTACACTATCACAAGGTGGGGTTTCAATAAAACCTAACATCAAATTTAAAGAAGTTATCAAAAAACTTGCACTTGACAGTATTTTAAAAGATGCTTCTTGTGACTTTGATCCAACTTCAAATGTAACATTAACAGAAAGAATTTTACAACCAGAGGAGTTTCAAGTAAACTTACAACTATGTAAAAAAGATTTCAGACAAGACTGGGATGCTCAGTCAATGGGATTTAGTCAATACGATAATCTTCCTAAAAAATTCTCTGATTTCTTAATTGCACAAGTTGCTGCTAAAGTTGCTCAAAAAACAGAGCAAAATATTTGGCAAGGTGCAACTGCTAACGCAGGAGAATTTAACGGATTCCAAGCACTACTTGCAGCAGATGGAGATGTTGTTGATGTAACAGGCACAACACTTTCGGCTACAAATATAATTGCAGAATTAGGAAAAGTAGTAGATGCTATTCCTAGTGCAGTTTATGGTAAAGAAGATGTAAAAATCTATATTCCAACAAGTGCTGCTAAATTTTATATTCAAGCACAAGCTGCTTTAGGATATAGAGAGCTTTACAATGTTGGTAAAACAGAGATGAACTTTCAAGGTATTCCATTATTTACTGCTCCTGGTTTAGGAAATGATAAAATGGTTGCTGCAGAATCTTCTAATTTATTCTTCGGAACAGGTCTATTAAATGACTGGCAAGAAGTTAAGTTAATTGATATGGCAGATATTGATGGAAGTCAAAATGTAAGAGTTGTTTTAAGAGGAAGTGCAGGAGTACAGCACGGAATAGGATCAGATATCGTATTATACTCTTAATATTGTTTAACATAAGAAAGGTAGGTGGGGTATATGCCTACTTACCTTTTTTTATAAAAATTAAAAATTATGGCTTGTAACTTAACAAAAGGAAGAGGTTTACCTTGTAAAACAGGTGTAGGTGGAATTAAAGCAGTATTCTTTGTAGATTTTGGAGGTCTTGGTGGATTGACAACATCAGGTGGAGAAGTAACTGCTATTTCTGGAAGTCCAACACTAATGAAGTTTGATGTTAAAGGTAATTCAACATTAGACACAACAGTAACATCTTCAAGAGAGAATGGTACTACTTTTTATGAATCAAGTTTAGTATTGAACTTAACTTTTCAAGAAAAAGAAACATCAGAAGAAATTAAATTATTAGCAGTTTCAAGACCACAAATCATTGTCTCTGACTATAACAGTAATTTCTTTTTAGTAGGAGAAAAGAATGGTGCAGAATTAATAAGTGGGACATTTAATTCAGGTGCAGGGATGGGCGATTTTTTCGGTTATGCACTAACATTTGGGTCAACTGAGCAAAACCCACCATTATTTGTTGCACAATCTATTATGGATGCTGCTACAGAGGGTACTCAGATAACACCAAACTAATATATTATTAATTTAGTTGAAAACGAGAGGGTTTATACCCTCTTTTTTTTTATACCTATACAAAATCATTGATTTATTTCGATATATTAATATGAAAGTATTAAGTACATCATCTTCTGCTCAGAACTTAGATGTTATTCCTAGAGTATTTGTATCTTCATATACTATGAAATTAAGAGATACAAGTAAAAACAAAGAAGTGTTTTCATCTAGTGTTAGTGCTTCAGATAATGTAAATTTTAAAAGATTATCGGCTACTATAAGTCCTGTTTTAAAAGAGGGTAGATATTATGATTTGACATTACTAAATGGTAGTGCAGTTGTATATAAAGACAAAATATTTTGTACAGATCAAACTGTTAATCAAACTAACAACAATTATTACGATATTAATAATGGAGAGTTTACATTTGATGAAACAACAGGATCACACGATAACGATTACATAATAGTATGAACGATTTAAGAGTTATAAATTTAAGTAGTTATACAACACCAAAAGTTGTAGAATATAAGAATAAAGAGTGGGTAGGATATGGTGAAGATAACAACTACTTTAAATATCTTATAGATAGATATAATGGGAGTCCGACTAACAATGCTATTATAAATGCAGTCTCATCAATGATATTTGGTAAAGGTTTAGATGCTACAGATAGCAATAAAAAACCAGATCAATATGCAAAGATGATATCTTTATTTAATAATGATTGTGTAAGGAAATTATGTTATGATTTAAAACTAATGGGTCAATGTTCTTTACAAGTCATTTATTCAAAAGACAGAAAGACAATAGCACAAATAGAGCATTTTCCAGTAGAAACATTAAGAGCAGAAAAAGCAAATGATAAAGGAGAGATTGATGCTTATTATTATTTTTCTGATTGGTCTGAATATAAACCTACAAGCAAATTAAAAAGAATACCATCATTTGGTAAAAGTAAAGAAGCAATAGAAATACTTTACATAAAACCATATAGAGCAGGATTCTTTTTTTATAGTCCAGTAGATTATCAAGGTGGATTACAATATGCAGAGCTTGAGGAGGAAGTAGGTAATTTTCATTTAAATAATATAATGAATGGTATGTCTCCAAGTATGCTTATAAATTTCAACAATGGTGTGCCAAATGAAGAAGAAAGAGAATTGATAGAAAGAAGAATATCACAAAAGTTTTCTGGAAGCAGTAATGCAGGTAAATTCATTCTTGCTTTTAACGACAATGCAGAAACAGCAGCGAGTATTGATCCTGTACAGTTATCGGATGCACACCAACAATATCAATTCTTGAGTGAAGAAAGCACAAGAAAAATTATGGTTAGTCATAGAATAGTAAGTCCAATGCTTATTGGTATAAAAGATCAATCAGGTTTAGGAAACAATGCAGATGAACTAAAGACTGCATCTATATTATTAGACAATACAGTTATAAGACCCTTCCAACATTTACTTATTGATGCTTTTGATCAAATATTAGCTTACAATAAAATATCATTAAAACTTTATTTTAAGACCCTACAACCACTTGAATTTACAGACCTAGAGAATGTAGAGGATGAAGCAACGAAAGAAGAAGAAACAGGTGTTAAATTAAGCGAGGATGCTTGTTGTGTACATTTGGGAAGTAATTTAGATAAGTACATAGATAATGATGTTGCAAACGCTTTAATAGATTTAGGGCAAGATGAAGAAGAACTTTTAAAAGATTATGATGTTATTGATGAGTTTGAGGTTGATTATGAAACAGAAAACGAATTGGATCAAAAGATAGCAGAGTTAAACGAAAAAACAGAACTTGCCAATACAGGTAGTGCAAAACCATACAGGGATAGTGAACAAGATGGTAAATCAAAAAAGAAAGGTCAAGAAGATACAATCTTTTTAGTAAGATATATGTACACACCTTATAGTGGTGCTTATAAAACTAAAAAAGGTAGATCAAGAGAATTTTGTATTAAGATGATGAACGCAAAAAAGGTTTATCGTAAAGAAGATATAAAGGCAATGGATAATAAAGTAGTAAATGCAGGATTTGGAAAAGATGGTGCTAATACATATTCTATTTGGCTGTATAAGGGAGGTAGTCGATGTTCCCATCAATGGACTCGTAAAATATATGCAAGAAAAGAAGGTAGTAAATCTTTGGGTGATACAGTAAGTACAACATCTGCTATAAAAAAAGGTTTCAGACCTGAAAAAAATGCTAAAAAAGTATCTATTGCACCTCGTAATATGCCTAACAAAGGTTATACATCTGCATATTGGAATAAAATGGGATTTAAAAATTAAGAGATGGCAACAGCATTATTTATAAAACCAATAGACCTAAAAAGAAATTCAATAATTGATGGTAATGTTGATGTAGATAAATTTATTGGATTTGTCAAAATTGCACAAGAGATACACATCAGAAACTATTTAGGTACTGATCTATACAATAAAATAAGTGTAGATATATTAGGTACAGGAGGTGCATCACTTACAGGTAATTATCTAAACCTTGTAAATGATTATATACAACCAATGCTTATACATTTTGCAATGGTAGATTATTTGCCATTTGCAGCGTACCAAATAAAAAATGGTGGTATAAGTAAACACACAAGCGAAAACGCAGAGAGTGTAAGTAAAGAAGAAGTAGATTATTTAGTGCAAAAGCATAGAGATATTGCAGAATACTATACAAGAAGATTTATTGATTATATGAGTTTCAATCAGAGCTTGTTTCCAGAATATACAAGTAATTCAAATGATGATATACATCCTGATAAAGATGCTCTTTTCAATGGTTGGGTATTATGAAGTATAAAGTAAAGAAAAAAAATATTGAAAAATTAATAACATATTTAAAAGTCAATGGCAACATTAACAAATACACAAATATCGGTAACATATGTAGGTCTCTTAAAGACAAGTGCTAATACTATACTTACATCTACTGCCCAACAAATAACCGATGGGTCAGGTAATAATAGTATTTTATTTTTATCTACAGCAGGTGTTGGTATTGGAGGTGCAGCAGCATCAGGCAAAGAATTAGATGTAACAGGTAATGTACTTGTAACAGGTGATCTTCAAGTTGATAATTTAAACATTGATGGCAACACTATATCGAGTACAGCAGGTACAGACTTAAATATAACACCTTTAGCAGGACAACAAATCGTATTAGATGGAACTATTGTTATTGATGCAGGAGTTGTAACTGGTGCTACATCTATCACATCAACAAGTTTTGTTGGAGAACTAACTGGTAACGCCAGTACATCCACAAAAATAGCAAGCATAACTAATAGTAATATTGTACAACTTACATCTTCACAAACACTTACTAATAAAACAATAGATGTAGATAATAATACAGTATCTAATATTGAAGTTGATAATTTTAAAGCATCAGCTATTGTAATAGAGTCAGAGGGCATAGGTTCAAATGATAATGATACTACATTACCGACAAGTGCTGCTGTTAAAGATTATGTCGATACACAAGTAACAGCTCAAGATTTAGATTTTGCAGGTGGTAGTGGTACTGGATCTGTAGACCTAGATAGTCAAACTTTTACTATTGCAGGAACTACAAATGAAATAGAAACATCAGCAAGTGGTCAAACACTTACTGTAGGTTTACCAAGTACAGTAGCGATTACTACAAAAATTACTTCACCTATTTTCGGATTAGGAGATGGAACAAGCAATAAAATACAATTTATAGGAGGTCAAGGAAACTGGCGTGTTAATATTAGCGATAGCGCAAATCAATTTGTAATACATTCTGAAAGTTTAGCATCTGATTATTTTACAGTTATTGGTGGTGGTGGCATTAAGCTAAATGCTTATGGTTCTGGAAATAAAACAGGAACAGTTGCAAAAAACCTAGCAGTTGATTCTAGTGGAAATATTATTGAAACAGATGGTGGTGTTGTTGATGGAAGTGGAACAGCTAATGATGTTGTTATGTGGTCTGATGCTAATACATTAACAGATGCACCTATTGCTATTTCTGGTAACAATGCGACTTTTGCAGGACAAGTTGAAGTGGCTTTAGCAAGTAATCAAATTAAATTATCTACAGGCACAGCAGGAGATGGTTATTTAAATATAGGACATTTTGCTAATGGAAGTTTTATAGGAACATATGGAGATGATGGTGGTGCTGCTGATTTATTACGATTTGGTGTACATTCAGGAGATGTTGCTCTAACAATAGATTCATCACAGAATGCAACCTTTGCAGGCAGGGTAGGAATTGGAGCAACCTCTTTTACCTTTAGTGATTTATTAACAATTAAGAGTCCATCATCAAATACAACAACAGGCATAGCTTCACCACAAGGAATTAATTTAAATAATACTAATACAACAGATGGAAATTATACTACAATTCAAAATAGAGATGGCAATGGCGACCAAAATGCAGAAATTAAGTTTTTTAACATATCTCACACAAACAATCAAGGTGCTATAGCTTTTACTACTCGTTCAGGCACAGATGTTGGAGAAAGAATGAGACTTGATTCATCAGGAAATTTGGGTATTTTAACAACTACAATGCTAAATACTGGCTCTGGTAGAGGTTCATTAACTATTGGTGGCAATGTATCACAGACAT